>Ga0075152_10000040_pt1 | contig 108360 bp, 106 predicted proteins | sample JI61114C2DNA_FD_70964 | JGI IMG/M metagenome (GOLD analysis project Ga0075152, IMG submission 70964) | Wastewater effluent complex algal communities from Wisconsin, to seasonally profile nutrient transformation and Carbon sequestration -... | ecosystem: Engineered > WWTP > Effluent > Algae...
CAATGCATCAAGGCAAACTTTGTCATTTGACCTAAGTTATGATCATTCTAAGAGTTTACTTAGGGCTTATCAAACTCTTTTTAATGCTCAGGCTTTAGATAAATGGCTTGAACATCAGCAAGATCCTAGTCAGGCTCAAGCTGATGTGGCTGCAGTCCTAAGATCTAAGTATGAGCTTATGAATCAGGCCCAGAGAGATGATGGTCAAAGCCTCAAGCTTTTAATGCTGGATGGAATGTTGATTATCAACCAATGGGCAAATCCTGAGCCAATAAGTCAGATTTCTGGCAAAATTTCAGTTTCAAGGTAAGCTAAGACTAGCCAAGAAAATCTCTAAGCTTGATTAAAACTTAGGCTCAAGCATACTAGGAGTTTAATACCGTTGATGTCGATGTTTTCAGGCTGATGCTTGATCTCTGCTTCGGGGACTTTTCTTAGTGTGAGCTTGCTAGCAAGTAGTTCGGATGCTAAATAATCGTGATGGTATTTTAGCGCTGATAGCAGCTCATGATTATCACAGCTCAAAATTAATTTAATACGGCCATTTATTGCTAAACCGCTCGATTTTCTCAGACGTTGGAGTTGGCTTAGTGCTTCACGCATCAGTCCTTCATTTTTCAGTTCGGCTGAGAGCTCAATATCAAGTGCTATGCTTAGTTGACCTTCACTCATTATGACTAAATCAGCTAAAGCCTCGCGCACGATGATTAAGTCGTATTGAGAAATCTTAATAATCAGCAGTTAAGCAAGAGAATCAAGGTTGAATATGAGCAGGGTTCGCTTCTAAGGTCTTTGGTGGCGCTGGGGGCGGGCCTGCACGAAGCTTTGCTGATCATGAAAGAAGAAGGCCGTGAGCAAATTTTTGCCCTTCATGCTCGGTTCGCCCAAGCTACCAGGGCTGGTATCAAAACCTTAGGCATAGAGCTATTAACCAAAAAACCACAAGCGATGCTATTACCAGTGTTCTAAGCCCAGTTGGCTTCGCTCCTGATGCCATCTATGACGGCCTCATGAACATGGCTAGCTTTAGCATTGCCGCTGATCAAGATCAGCTCAAGGGTAAGATCTTTCGCATCGGCCATATGGGTTATGTAGACGAAATCGATATTATTGGGGTATTGGGAACTTTAGAAATAGAGTCTTAAAAAAACTTGGCCATGAAAAGTTTAAGCTTGGTGCGTCGTTTGAAGCCGCAGCGCCAATTCTTGAGCGAGGATTTTAGTTGATGAAAAGATACCATTCGCTCTCTGACGAAGAAGCTAAGATTTTACTACATAAAAGCACAGAGCTGCCGGGCACTGGCGAGTATGAGCATCATGATTACTCAGGTATATACTGTTGCCGCCAGTGCGATCAGCCTTTGTATCTATCAAACGCCAAGTTTTCTTCTGGCTGTGGGTGGCCAAGCTTTGATGAAGAAATTGCCGGAGCAATAATAAGACAACTTGATGCTGATGGTCGTAGAACAGAAATTATTTGTTCTCGATGCCGTGGGCATTTAGGTCATGTTTTTAGGGGCGAAGCTTTTACTAAAAAAAATACCCGCCACTGCGTGAACTCGGGCTCAATGCGTTTTGTCGGCCTTAAGACCGAACAAGGCTGTGAGCGGGCTATTTTTGCCGGTGGCTGCTTTTGGGGAGTCGAATATCTATTAGCTCAGCTTGCTGGTGTTATCAGCGTGCGATCAGGTTATGCCCAGGGACACATAGTTAAGCCGAGCTACGAAGAAGTATGCTCAGGCTTGAGCGGCCATGCTGAATGCGTTGAAGTGATTTTTGATACTAATAAGATCGATTTCAAGACCCTGGCTCAAGTATTTTTAGAAATCCACGACCCCTGCCAACAAGACTGCCAAGGCCCAGATGTAGGCAGCCAATATCGTTCTGGCATATATTATCTTTCTTTGGAGCAAGCTCGTGTTGCCAAAGAGCTCTTAGAATTATTAACAGCCCAAGGCCTAAAGCCAGTAACAGAAGTACTTCCTGCTGCTATTTTCTACCCAGCCGAAGATTATCATCAACACTATTACCAAAAAACCGGCCAAGAACCCTATTGCCACGCCCGGGTTAAGCGGTTTTCATAGTTCTTCTTGTAAGTAAGTGCTGACGTATTTATTGATAATTGCTGTCTGATCGAGTCGGTTTAGAATTTCAGTCAGACTAAGCATCTAACTTTGGTTTATCCAAACGTGAGAGTGACCGTATGGCTTCGGCTTTTGAGTATGAAGATTAGATTATTTAGTGCTCCTAAACCAAATAGGTATAACCAGATAGGCCTTCTTCGTAGCGTTTCATGAGCTCGGCTGATTGCTCAAAGCTTAGTTGGTCTCGTCGTACGGCAAGCTCGGCGGAGTCGCGTACGCGGCGGATTAAATCGAGGCGGTCATATTCCACGTAGCTTAAGACGTCGCTTACGGTATCGCCAACTACTACGTGCTCGAGCAAATATCTGCCGTCATCGCCCATAGATACGTGTACGGCGTTGGTGTCGCCGAAAAGGTTATGTAAGTCACCTAGGGTTTCTTGATAGGCGCCGATGAGAAAAGCACCTAAATAATAGGGCTGGTGCTCGTCGAGTTTATGCAGACGCAAGGTTTTTTTAACGTCTCTTAGATCAATAAATTGGTCGATCTTGCCATCAGAATCACAGGTTAAATCAGCCAAAATCGCTTCATGGGTGGGTTCTTCATCTAGGCGGTGAATAGGCATGATGGGAAATAAGTGCCCAACCGCCCAAGCATCTGGAATCGACTGAAAGACACTAAAATTGCAATAATAGGTATCGCTGAGCATTTTATGTAAGTTGCTTAAGTCTTCAGGTATGTATTGCATGCCATGAACGGTTTTTAAGATTTTTTTACACGTTGCCCAAAAAAGTTCATCAATACGGGCTCTGGCTTCAATATCTATAACTCCATGGCTAAATAAAGCGACGCTTTCTTCTTTAGCTGTAACAATGTCGTTGAAGCATTCTTGGGCATTTTTTGCGCTCACACTGGCATAAGCTTCGTACATGGAATGTAAGATCGTGTGATCATCATCAGTGACTTTAGGTATGAGCGTTTCATCTTTAATACCAAGTTCGTTGGCACCTAAAACATCAAAAATAAGTACGGCGTGGTGAGCAACTAAAGCACGACCTGACTCTGAGATAATATGTGGGTGAGGCTGTTCGAGCTCATCGCAAATATCTTGCAGTACACTGACCACATCGTTGGCGTATTCTTGGGTTGAATAGTTCATGGAAGAATGAAAGTTACTTTGGGAGCCATCGTAATCAATCGCTAGTCCTCCGCCAACATCGATATGATCCAGGCCAAGGCAACCAATCGATCGTAAGCCACAATACAAATGAGCTGCTTCACGTACGGCATTTTTGATCGATCGAATGGTGGTGATTTGTGAGCCAATATGAAAATGCAATAGATTTAGACATTCAATCATATCGGCACTTTTAAGTAGTTCTACCGTTTGCATGATTTCTCGAATCGATAAACCAAACTTAGAACGATCACCCGAAGATTCTACCCAGCGGCCTTTGCCGCGAGCGGCAAGCTTAGCTCGTAAACCAATGCGAGGCTTAATACCTAGACGTTTACTAACAGCAATTACTTGAGGAAGCTCAGCAAAGCGATCGAGCACTAGCATTGTTTTAATACCCAAACGTTCAGCATGTAAGGCCGTTTCAATATAATCTTCGTCTTTATAGCCGTTACAAACCAATAAACCGCGGTCTTTTTCTAAGAGCGCCATCGCTACTAATAACTCTGGCTTAGAGCCAGCCTCAAGGCCCAGATAAAACTCACTGCCGTGTTTAACCAACTGCTCAACAACGTGTCGTTGTTGATTGACTTTAATCGGCATGACTGATCGATAAGTGCCGCTATAACGATACTCATCGATGCTTTTTTTAAAACTTGAGGCTAAAAGTTCAACCTGAGCAGCTAGGATATCGTTGAATCTGATTAACAATGGCGTTTTTAGACCTCGTTTTTTCAAATCTTCCAACAGTTCCTTTAAATCAATCGAAGCCTTCATGCCGTGTTTAGGGCTACAAATTAAATGCCCTCTTTCGTTAATGGAAAAATAGGGCTGTCCCCAACGTGAGATGAGATAGTGCTCCAGGCTGTCTTGAATGGTCCAGTTGGCTTTCATGTTATAATCTCGGTGGCTTGGTCAAATTAGCTTTGAGTTCGGTATAGCCGCCGATAAACTGTCCATCAATGAAAATCTGCGGCATAGTGCGATGATTAGTTTTTGCTAACAGATCTAAGCGTTGTTGCTGATCATGCGTGATATTGATTTCTTTAAAAGTCAGATCCAAAGACTTGAGAAAGCTCTTAGCTGCCTCACAATAGCCGCAATTATTGATGGTATAGACGATGATTTCTTTCATAAGTCCACCTCTCAAGCACTTTAATCCGATAAACCATTAACATGAATAGCAGAACGCATCCATTGTAATAGCAGCACGATACTTAATTTTTGTTCAGTACTCATTGACTTGCTTAGACCTAAGAAAGTGGTTTCTATATTTCCCTGTATCTCTTTAATATCAGGAGTATAGTCATGGGGAGTTACTACACTGCCATAGATTGCACTTGCTACCACAACAGCCATCGACAAACCGCCGCCGGTGGCAGCGGCTAATCCTGAGCTAATAGGCGCCATACCAATAAAGGTTGTCGCTGCCCATATAACATTGGTAATAGTGTTAGTAATGTAGATATTTTTTGCGTCTTTTTCTTTGATTAACTCAGCGTGATGCATAATTCCTGATAGAATAGAGCCCAGTAAAACACCTACTTTTTGCTCTTGAAGGCCTTCATACTGTTTATCTATCAGCCTTTTACTTTCTTGTAATAATTTTTGTAGGGCCGATTTAATATTTTCCACATCTTTAATTGAGTTGGCTTTGATAAAAATTTGCGTTAGTTCGCTGGCTGATTTGGCGATGCTGATGGTAGATGTTTGGTCAAGTTTATCCATCATTAACACCAGAGCGTAGGCAGTTGTTTGGGTGTCAAGGAGTATTGACGGCTCACCGTGAAGTACAGGAAGAATGGCCTCAGGATAAGCGGCAATCATAGAGGCAAAAAGCTTTGATGCGTATCGTTCGCCCGACTGCAGTGAAAATGAGCCGATTCTTAAACTTAAGGCAGCAGCTGCATTGCTTGGGTAGAGACCATGCAAGTGTTTTTGTTTCTTGAACCTGCGTTTATGGCCCTTTTTATCGAGCCAAGAAATTTTCACTGGAATAGCCACGAGTTGTTCAATAAGACTGTTTAATTCCTGAGGCTTTAATTTATACAAAACTTTAGGTTTGAGTTGGTCAAGGTCAATTGATCCATTTTTTTCAAGATTTACAATGCTTGGATTAATAGATACTACTAAAGGTATAGAATTAATTTTTTTCGCATAAGAAATAGTATGGCGTTTATTTATTATTTTCCTGCTGATGGAAAGTTTATTTAAATTAGATTCATTATTGCTCATATGCTCTTGAGTCATAAAAGCATAGCTATATGCTGGTGTAATCATGTTAAATATTAATAAAATATAGATAAAATTATGGTTTTTTATCATGTTTTTGCCATGTAGATTTTAAAGTCTTAGCCAATTTTTCTAGCAGCTAAAGCTTCTATTTGGATAAATCTCTAGATTGACTAAGACCGCTATTTTTAATAGGGGCAAGCTAAATAGTTAGCAGGTGAGGGCTTGATAATGCAAAGCGTTGGAGTGCTTAAGGAGCGCAATGAGCGAGAGACGCGGGTGACCATGGTGCCAGCTGTGGTCACAGCTCTGGTTAAGAGTTTGGGCTTAAAAGTTTTGCTCGAGCCAGGTGCTGGTCTACGTGCTGGTTTTAGCGATAATGATTACCTTAGTGCCGGTGCTGAGCTTGCCCATGATGCTATTAAGCGCGCAAATATTATACTTGCTATTAATGCCTGCGATGTTCTACCTGCTGAGCTCGGCAGTAAAACCTTGATCGGATTGTGTGATCCATATGTCAACCAGCCAAGGATGACAGCTTTTAAAGATGCAGGTGCAAGCGTACTGGCTTTGGAGTTGATTCCTCGCATTTCGCGGGCGCAAAGCATGGATGTATTGAGTTCACAGGCCAATATTGCTGGCTATGTAGCTGTGCTCAATGCCGCTAATCGTTTAGGCAAAGTAATGCCGCTCTTGATGACGGCAGCTGGTACGATCAAGCCGGCTAAAGTGTTAATTTTGGGTGCGGGGGTAGCTGGTTTACAGGCTATTGCTACGGCTAAGCGCCTTGGTGCTTTAGTTTTTGCCTATGACTTACGATCAGTAGTAAAAGAGCAAGTGGAAAGTTTAGGTGCTAAGTTTGTTGATATTAGTATTGCCGAATCGGGTGAGGGTAGTGGTGGCTATGCTAAGGCTTTGTCTGAACAAGCAGCTGCTGAGCAACGAGCACGGCTGACAGATTTTGCCAAAGATTTTGATATTATTATCTGCACTGCTCAAATTCCCGGCCGTAAAGCGCCACGCTTGCTTGATGATCATATTTTCCCCAACCTACGTGACGGCTCTATCATAATTGATATGGCTGCTCAAAGTGGTGGCAACGTCGCAGGATCAGTGGTGGATGTTTGGAAAAAAGTCGATCATGCTTGGCTTTATGGTGCTGATAGTCTGGCGCGTCAGGTCCCTAAAGACGCTAGTTTTACCTTCAGTAAAAATATTTATGCTCTTCTAGAATTATTGGCTCCCACTAAACATGCGCTCGACCTTAAGGACGAGATTTTAGCTGAGGCGCTGGTGTGCCATCAACAGGCGTGGGTCAATAAAAAACTTGAGGCTACTTATGAGTGAAATAGCAATTGGCATTTATGTATTGGTTTTAGCCAGTTTTATTGGTTTTGAGGTTATTTCTAAAGTACCAACTATGCTTCATACACCGCTGATGTCTGGTTCAAACGCCATTTCCGGTATTATTTTATTGGGAGCGATCGTCATTGCCGCTCAACAAAATAGCGTGCTGGGTGGCTACCTTGCCTACGTGGCGATTTTTTTGGCAACCATTAATGTGGTGGGTGGTTTTGTGGTGACTGACCGTATGCTGTCAATGTTTCGTTCGAAAAAAGGCGGCCGCTCATGATTAACTTTTTATTTGATATGGTTTATTTGCTGGCAGCAGTCGGCTTTTTTATCTGCTTAAAGCTCTTATCTTCACCTAAGACTGCGCGTTTGGGTAATTTTATTGGTGCTTTGGCGATGGCTCTTGCTGTACTGGCTACTTTGTTAGCCAATAAACCTCAAGCCTTGGGGGCTGTTGGTATATCTGTCTTATTAGGCAGCATTGTCGGCGTCATTATGGCCCAACGCGTGGCAATGACGGCCATGCCGCAAATGGTGGCGATGTTTAACGGCCTGGGTGGTTTAGCTTCAGTTTTAGTCGCTTGTGGTGAAGCTTTGCGCTATTTTTACGATCCATTAGTCCAGCCAGGAGCGCTTTTTAGCTTCACATCGTGGTTTAGCGTGGTGGTGGGCGCTATTACTTTTAGTGGCAGTATTATCGCTTTTTTAAAGCTGCAAGAGTTGATGCCGACTAGGCCCATTTTAGTGAGTGGCCAGCGTCTGTTTACCGGACTGATATTTTTGGTGACTATGGTGAGCTTGGTATTAATTATCAACGCTCCTAAAGATTTGTTTATTTTTAGTATGCTTGCGCTAATAGCAACCGTACTGGGGGTTTTATTAGTTATACCCATTGGTGGTGCTGATATGCCAGTGGTGATTTCGCTGCTTAACTCTTATTCTGGTATTGCTGCAATGGCGGCTGGTTTCGTAGTGAATAGCAATATTTTGATTATTTCGGGGGCCTTGGTGGGAGCATCAGGCGTCATTTTAACCCGATTAATGTGCTCAGCGATGAATCGCTCGCTCATGAATGTTATTTTTGGTGCTTTTGGTAGCCTGGATCAAGCTTCAGCTAGCGGCGAAGAAAAGCCGATGAAAGAGTTTGTACCGATTGATGCTGCTATGGTCTTATCCAATGCTAATAAAGTTATTATCGTGCCTGGTTATGGTCTGGCGGTGTCACAAGCTCAGCGTAATCTGCGTGACTTAGCTGATGCGATTAAGCATCTTGGTGTGCAGGTTTCATACGCTATTCATCCGGTAGCAGGACGCATGCCCGGGCACATGAATGTTTTATTGGCTGAGGCTGATATTCCTTATCAAGAGTTATTTGATCTTGATGAGATTAACGCTGAGTTTGAAACGGCCGATGTTGCGCTGATTATTGGTGCTAACGATGTAGTTAACCCGAGTGCTCGTACCGATAAGTCAAGTCCACTCTTTGGTATGCCGATTTTAAATGCTGATAAAGCTAAAACGGTGATTGTCATGAAGCGCGGCAAGGGTCGAGGTTTTGCGGGGGTAGAAAATACCCTGTTTACCTTGGATAACTCAGGCGTAGTCTTTGGCGATGCCAAACAATCGCTGATCAAAGTTATTAACGCGTTAAAAGAAGTGTGATTATGAAGTTTTTATATATTATCGATCCCTTAGAAAGCTTAAACATCGCTTCAGATACGACGCTCGCGATTATGGCTGAGGCGGGTAGTCGGGGGGTGGAAAACTTTGTTGGTGAGCTTAATGATATCTTTGTGCTTGATGGTCGCTTGCAGATAAACTGCTCACAGGTTTTACTGCGATCGGGCTATCAAGCCTTGCCGACCTATCTGAGTGCCAAGCACAATCATGCTGCAGATGACTTTCGTGTGATTTTTATGCGCAAAGACCCACCAGTTGATGAGCTTTTTATTAGTAGTTTGCTCATGCTGCGCTGTTATAACCCAAGCAAAACGCTTATGATTAATCATCCTGATGGGCTCTTGGTTGCCAACGAAAAGCTCTTTGGCCAGCAGATTGCCCCGCAGTTTTATCCGCCAACTTTAGTATCGGCTCAGGTCTCGGTTTTGCGCGATTTTATCAGTCAGCATGAAAAAGTAGTCTTAAAGCCTTTGTATGGTGCTGGTGGCAGTGGGGTGTTGGTGTTTGCGGGTGGTGACCAAAATCTTTCATCGGCCTTAGAGCTTCTAAGTAATGGGTTTAGCCGACCTATCATGATGCAGGCCTATGTTCCAGAAGCGCGTCTGGGTGATAAGCGGATTTTAATTTTGGGTGGGGAGCCGCTAGGTGCGGTTTTAAGGGTGCCGGTTGAAGGTGACCATCGAGCTAACTTCCATGCAGGTGGGCGCGCTCAAGCCTGTGAAATCACGGCCAAAGATCGAGAGTTAATCGCTCATCTCAAACCTAGTTTATTGCGTTTAGGTCTACATTTGGTTGGTATTGATATTATTGGTGATTTTTTGACTGAAATCAACGTTACAAGTCCCACCTGTATACGTCAGATGGAAGAGCTGGGAGCCCGCGGTCTTAGTGCTCGCGTGATGGATTACCTAGATAAACTTATTGCTTAGTTAGAAAAAGCAAGCTAGGACTATGAGTCCTATTTAATTACTAGTTTGAGGGCTAATAATGAGCAAATCTGATATCCCCCAACCGGGTGAGCCGCGTGCGGCTGAGAAAAAACCAACCAGGCATTTACGGGCACCGATCGAAATTCGTATTGAAGTGACACTCGGGCCTCAGTCTTTTACCGCTACGTCAAGAAACTTAGCGATTGGCGGTATTAGTTTTGAAACGCTGCAGAAGCTTAATATTGGCGATCTGATACATATTTTACTGTACATTCCTGTCAGTAAAGACATCGAGTTATTAAAAATCGCCTCACAAGTGGTGTGGTCAGAGGACCAAGGTGGTTCATGGATGGTTGGTGCTAAATTTATCAAATTTGCACCTGGTGATCAAAAACGCCTGAGAGAATGGTTGCTTGAATGCGTCAGAGCCATGAAAGCTGGTAAACCCATCGTTTAATCTATTGAGGAGTGTAATTATGAGCAAAGAAAAAGCCAATGATTTAAAGTTTGATAATCGTATCACGCAAAGGCAAATTCGCGCTGGTCGTCTCGATCGCAAAGAACTAGAAATCTATATGAATGCCTTGCCCGATTTAAAAGACCATAGCGAAGAAATCAGCCCAGAAATTTATGGTTCTGAACGCTCACGTTTGGCGGTGACCGGTGAGTTTAGCAGTTCTGAGCACGATGAAGACTCAATCTAGGAGTAATTATGTCCCATCAACATGATGAACAAGAGCCAGCTTTTAAAGTGGTAGACCGAAGGCGTTTTGATGATTCAGGTGCTGAACGACCTGATCAAGCTGCTCAGGGAGTATCTATACCGGTTGCGTCTCTTAACCTTAAGGAAGAGCCTGTTCTTAAAGAATATCAGCGTCCTGCCATGACCTTTTCACTCTTTATACAAACTTTAGCTCATCAGGCGATTATGGGTCTTGGTTTGGTGGCGTGGCCTGATTCTGGTTTGATTAAAAAAGACCTAGTGATGGCCAAAGAGACGATTGATATTTTACTAATGCTCAAAGAAAAAACGCTTAATAACTTAAGCCCAGAAGAGCACAGTATGTTTGAGGGACTGCTCTATCAGCTGCAGCTCGCTTTCGTGGAAGTTTCTCATGAGCCTGCTAGCAAAACTTAGCTGTTTTCGTCTTTGGCTGAGCTATCATGGGGCCAGATTCGCGGGTTTTCAGGCTCAAGGCTCTCTACGCACCGTGCAGGATGAGCTAGAGAAAGCTATTTTTGCCGTTACCGCGCAAAGACCAATACTCACTGTTGCTGGACGCACAGATTCTGGAGTGCATGCTCATGGTCAGGTAGTTTCTTTGCAGCTTAATACCCGCCTCACACCTCGCCAGCTGAGTTTGGCTCTTGCTAGTAAACTTCCTAAAGATTTGAGTGTATGGCGTATTGATAGAATGCCGCTGGGCTTTGATGCTCGGCGTCAAAGTATTGGCAAGCAATATATTTATCGTATAAACCAAAAACTCGTGCCTGATTTATGGAGCCGTGATCAAAGCTGGCAGCTCAAGAGCAAGCTTGAGGTTTCAAGCATGCAGGTGGCAGCTCAGTACTTAGTCGGCGAGCATGATTTTTCCAGCTTTCGTTCGAGCCTTTGTGGTGCTGCTCATGCGGTACGTTATGTCTGGCTCGTTGATGTCAAAGCAGTTGGTGCTGAGATAATTATCGATGTGCGAGGTAATGCTTTTTGTCTTAATATGGTGCGTATTATTGTTGGTACTTTGGTGGCTGTTGGTTTGGATAAAATCAACCCCATGAATATGCCAGATATTATTCGTAGTCAAGACCGTAGGCGGGCAGGCCAAACAGCTCCAGCTCATGGCTTAAGTTTTGCCCAAGCTTATTACCCCGACAATCTAGTTCATGCAGCTATTCCTGATCATGCAAGTTTTCCACGCTATCCAATTAACCCTGAATCGTGGCCGATTGATAACTCGCTTATTGAATATGGGCCTGAGTGATATAGTGTTGCTTCATGATAGGAATAGGCTTTTCAGAAATTATGGTAGTTGCTTTGGTATGCCTGGTCGTACTTGGTCCTAAAGACTTGCCTGTAGTTATGCGTAAGCTAGCTGGTTTTTATCGCAAGTTTGTTGGCTTACGCGATGAGCTTCGCTTTCAAATCTTAAGTGTCGATCACCAAGCAAAGCCCGTAGCCAAAGCCGAAGAAAACAACGGGAGCCCACATGGATGAGCGTGAACAGCCCTTACTAAGCCACCTGGGTGAGCTTAGAGTTTGTATTGTTCGAGCTTTGATGGGTTTAGTTTTGTCTATGAGCTTGTGTTATATTTTTGTCGATCACATTATGTACGCGCTTAAAAAACCCATGATGAATCTTATGCCAGCAGGCTCGAGCTTTGTGGTCTTGTCGCCCCAGGAATATTTTTTTACTGAACTTAAAGCAGCCTTATTTTTTGGGATTATCTGTGCTTGTCCGTGGCTTTTCTACCAGTTGTGGCTATTTATTGTTCCTGGTCTTTATAAGCATGAAAAGCTTACACTGGGTCTTTTTGTTGTTTCTGCGAGTCTTTGTTTTGTGATGGGCACGATGTTTGCCTATTTCTTAGTTTTTCCTCCGACTTTTCAATATTTTTTAAGTACCCTTCCTCAAGGAGTAACCGGCGCCTATTCAATAGCTATGCTCTATGGTTTTGCCATTACGGTCTTACTTGCTTTTGGCATTGTCTTTCAAACTCCTGTAGCAGTTCTCCTATTGGTAAAGTTCGGTTTGGTCTCAGTAGAAAAACTAGCCAGCCTGCGCCGTTTTGTTTTTGTTGGCGCTTTTATCGTAGGCGCTATTCTTACCCCCCCTGATCCCATAACTCAAATTATGTTAGCTCTTCCTGCCTACGGCTTATTTGAGGTAGGCTTATTAATAGCTAGAATAGCGGCTAAGAAAGGTTAGGCAGAAAATTATGTCTAGTGAATACCTTGCTTGATTACATGAGTTGATTGGTATTTATGACAAATTTGCACCCATAGCTAATAAATCATGATTTCCTATCAGGAAACAAGGAGCATGATCTCATGGCTTGAAAACCTCACTACTTTGTAGTTATCACGGCGAAGAGTAGGGTGTGACTTCTTTTGAATTATTTGGTGAAAATCAGCACAAATACTTGTAGAGTACTGCTTTAGCAAAAAACAAAAAGTGATGGCTTATAAGCCATCAAAGGGTAAAACAATGAAGTTGTCACATCGTTGCTTGTTATTCATGTTTACGGTCGGTATATTTGCCAGCATTTCTCAGTCAGCTACAATTGATCCTAAGGCTGCGGCTGCTAAGATTGGTAGTACAAAAATCACCAATAAAGAAATTGATGACTTTGCTAAAGTAGAGCTAAAAAAACTCAATGAACAACACCAAGAACAAATGTATCAGATAAGGCGCCAGGCTCTTAATAGCATTGTTGAGAAACGCATTTTGGAGGCCAAGGCTAAGGCTTCAGGTAAAAACGCTGATGATTTTTTGAAGTCTGAGCTACTCGATAAAATCGCCAATCCAACTGATGCTGAAGTCCAGACTGTTTATGACGATGCCAAGGCTTCAGGCAGGCAACTTCCTCCTTTTGCTGAATTAAAAGAACAAATCACGGCCTACTTAAAGCAACAGAAATCACAAACTGCTACTCAAGCTTTTTATGATAAATTAAAATCTGAAGCTAAAGTTGAGATTTTCTTAAAACCCTATCAACCATCTCGGGTAAATGTAGAAGCAAAAGGCCCTAGTCGTGGCCCTGACAAAGCTCCGATAACCATTGTCGAGTTCTCTGACTTTGAGTGCCCATTCTGCAGTAAAGGAGAAGAGGTTATTTCTGAGGTTATGGCTGCCTATAAAGACAAGATTAAGATTGTCTTTCGTGACTTTCCTTTGCCGATGCACTCGCATGCACCTAAAGCAGCCGAAGCAGCTCATTGTGCCAATGATCAAGGCAAATACTGGGAAATGCATGCTAAACTTTTTGCCAATCAGAAATCTCTCGAAGTAGCATCTTTAAAAGAATATGCGAAAGTCTTGAATCTTGACTTAGATAAATTTTCAAAGTGCTTAGATTCTGGAGAGAAAGCTAAGTTAGTTGAAGAAAACCAAAAAGTAGGTACTGATCTTGGTATTACAGGTACTCCTGCTTTTTTTGTGAACGGTATTCTCATTAGCGGTGCACAACCCATGCAAGCATTTAAAGACATCATCGATGTTGAGCTGGCCAAGAAGTAATTAAGACACAAGCAAATTGCCACCGAGCGATAATGCCCTGGCACTATCAATATTCACGTTAACTATAGTGCCAGTTAGCGTGCGGGGGCCTTCAAAATGGATGATATGATCACCTTCAGTGCGGCCAGTGAGCTTGATATTGTCATTGTTGCCACGTAGGCGCACAATTCCTTGGGAGTTGAGATCGAGCTTGGCGGTCCCTTCGCATAGAACCGCTATGGTCTGTCCTACCATGGCTTGGTGATGTTCGAGGGCGATGTCTTTTTGCAAGGTGAGCATGACATTATTGCGCTGTTTTTTGATGGCGATTGGGACATTATCAATGAAACGCTTGTCGGCTACCGTATCAGGACGGGGCGAATATTTAAAAACAAAGACATTTTTATAGCGCACACACCGTAGAAGCTCGAGCGAAAGCTCAAAGTCTTCTTCGCTTTCATTGGGAAAACCAACGATCATATCACCAATCAAATTAATATTAGGCATGCGACTCTTAGCCCGATCAATAAGGGATAAATAGGTCTCAAGATCATAACCTCGGTTCATGTCGCGTAAAACTTTGTTGCTGCCTGATTGGGCAGGAATATGTAAGTATTTACAGATTCGATCACAGGATTTCATGACATCAAGAGCTTCGTCGGTGAAATCACGTGGATAGCTGGTAAGAAAGCGCAGACGTTTTAGCTTTGGCACTTGTTCGTGTACTTGAAATAATAAATCGGCAAAAGACCATCTTGTTTGGTCTTGGTAAAAATAATGATTAATCGTCTGACCAAGAAGAGTTACTTCCAAAGCCCCGCGATCAACCAAACGCTTAACTTCTTCAATGATTGAATCAGGTGGGCGGTGCATTTCTGGGCCACGGGTGCGTGGTACCACACAAAAAGAGCAAAACTTATTACAGCCACGGGTAATGCGTACATAAGCTTGCCACGGCTTAGGCTGATCACCGATCGGGCGTAGACGGTCTAAGAGCTCTAAATCATCAAGCGGCGAAAGTATGGCTGGTTCGGCTGAGCCTTTACGTTTAACAAAGTAAGACAGGCTTTGGTGGCTGCTGCCTTCATTAAAAGCGGCTTCGACCATAGCTCTGGTATCATAAAGTTTGCTCGGGCCAATCATGACATCAATAAAAGGCCGCTTATTAGTAAGACCTTCGTGAGCTCGCTCAGCCATACAACCAAGTACGCCTACTACTACTTTTTCACCAGCATCTTTGCGTTCTTTAAGCTTTCCTAAGCGGCTTAGAACTTTGTTTTCGGTGACTTCACGCACTGAGCAAGTGTTGAGAAGCACAACATTGGCATCATCTGGGTGATCGACAAAACTATGACCAGCAGCCCTCAGCTGGCCTTCTACCAGCTCAGAGTCTAAAATATTCATCTGACAACCAAAAGTCTCTAAAAACACCCGCATCGCCATTTACTAGTTACCTTGACTAAACAAGGGCTCCTCAACCACGTTAATATTGGCTGATTGTTCCAAAGCGTTGATTACTTTTTCTACTTGCAGTGAATAAGCAGCATCTTCACGGCTGATTTCTTTGATTTTCTTAATGCGCTCAGCTACTTCTTCATCGCTGGCTTGTACATTAAGTTTTTTAATCAGCTCTTCTAATAAGAGTTCTGCTTGTGCCCTAAACAAAGCACGCCCTTGCACTGATTGCCATAGTTCTTGCCAGTGGTTTTTGACCACTTCTTGGGCTACTGATTCCTTCATGGTTTCAAGTTCGCGATTAATCAGCGACATAGCCATACGTTCAATCATAGCTGGGGGCACATCTACCGGGTTATTTTCGACTAGAGCTTTAGTGATAGCTTCTTGGCGATAGTATTCATTGCGACGCTTAGCAGTAATGGTAAAACGTAGTTTTATTGCTTCTTTAACATCATCAAGCTTAGTAAATTGCTCTGATAAATCCTTGGCAAACTCGTCATCGAGCAAGGGCAGTTGTCTTTCTTTAAAAGACTTGATCGTTAGCAGCATTTCGCACTCTTTACCGGCTAGTTCTGGTTCTTGATGCTCTGTGGGCATGGTGTATTTAACCATGGCTTTTTCACCTACTTGTTTACCGATCAGCTCAGAGCGGAGGTCTTCAGGAACGTTTAAAGCAAAGAGTGGCACCGAATAATCTTGGTGGCTAAACTTAGGATTTACCACGCCATCGATCACTACTTCACTATCGCAATCGACGAGATCTTCTGCGCTAATAATATCTCGTTCAGGCTCAACAAACCTTGCTTGGCTTTCTCTAATACTATTGAGTTCATCGCTAATATCTTGTTCACTAAAAACATATTTTTTTATATCTATGTTAAGTTTTTCAAAATTACTAACTATAACTTTTGGTTTGATTTGAAAAAGTGCCTTATAAGTAAACGGCTTTTCTTTGCCAATTTCACTGATAGGTTCTATCTGTGGCTTGGAGACCGGGATCAGCTCTTGATTCTTGCAGGCATCATCAAAGCTTTTATCGATCAGCGTTTCAGTTAATTTTTTATTAATTTCAGCTCGATAGAAATTCATCACCATGTTGGACGGTATTTTACCCGGACGAAAACCTGGTCTACTGGCTACACGTTGAACATTTTTTAGGGCCAGCTCAAACTCTTTGCTTACTACAGCGCTGGGGATGGTCAGCGTCAGTTCTCGTTCATGGGTGGAAGGGGATGCCAGACTAAAATTTTCGATGTCTTTCATGGTATTACCTGTATTCAATGATGGTGCGAGCGGAGGGAATCGAACCCCCACGGGTTGCCCCGCTGGAACCTAAATCCAGTGCGTCTACCAGTTCCGCCACGCTCGCTTAGGCTAATTACCTGCTAGCAAATGCCATTCGGCTTGGCTAGGCCCAGGTCAGTAAATAATTTATTGGCTCGTAGCAAAGCTTTTAGCCTACTATTGAGTAGTAGTACTTGGGCATGGCAGGTGCATATGGCTTTAGTTTCACAGTTCTTAGCTCAGTTAAGCGAAAATCGGCAACATTTATTTGTTAACAGCCAATCAATTATGAGTTTTAACCAGTACTTAGAGGATGTAGTCGCCAAGCCGGGCTGTCATATTAGAAACAGCGGTCAATATTTTGCCGATATGATCGATAGTTTTGGTAGCTACGAAGTGGTAACACCGATTAAAACCACTAAACGTTATCGGGTATTTGATGCTGATTTTACTCAAGGTGAGGGGCGAGTATTTGGTCAAGATAGTGTCATGGAAGCTATTGTTAGCCAAATTAGTAACTTTGTGCGTGCTGGTCGTATCGATAAGTTACTGTTATTGCATGGCCCCAATGGCTCAGCTAAAACTAGCTTGGTTCATGCTTTAGCCCAGGCTGCAGAATATTATTCTTTGAGTCCTGAGGGTTCGTTATACCAGTTTTCTTGGGTTTTCCCCCATAAAGAATCAGTGTCAGGTAGCCTTGGTTTTAGTAGTAAAACCAGTTCTACTAAGCCGGAAAGTTATGCCTTTTTAAACAATGACGCTGTTGATGCGTTGGTAGTCTCTGAACAAAGCGACCATCCGCTCTTATTGTTATCAGTTCCTGAGCGCTTAGATTTATTTAATCGTATCAATAAACACAAAATTCCAGATGTTTTACAGCGTGGAGAGCTTTCTCATAAAAATCGTCAGATTTTTGATGCCTTGCTGGCATCTTATCATGGCAATATTAGTGAGGTATTACGCCATATTCGCGTGGAGCGTTTTTATTATTCTCGGCGTTATAAAAAAGGCATGTCAGTGGTAGAGCCACAAATGAGTGTAGATGCTTTTATGAGGCAGCTCACGGCTGACCAATCACTGCTCGCCATACCTTCTTCACTACGGCATTTATCGCTTTACGAAGTCTCCGGTCCTTTGATAGAGGCTAATCGGGGTCTGATTGAGTACAGCGATTTATTGAAACGTCCGATCGATGCTTGGAAATATTTATTAGTGGCTTGTGAGCAAGCCCAAGTAAGCGTAGGTACCTTATCGGTCTTTTTTGATTTATTGCTAATTGCAACCTCCAACGAGCTGCACTTAAATAGCTTTAAAGAATACCCCGACTGGCCATCATTTAAAGGTCGCATTGAGCTTATCAGGGTGCCTTATTTGCTGCGCTCACATGATGAGCTTGGTATCTATCAAACTCAAATTCCTCGTGCTTTATCGGGTATGCATATTGCTCCTCATGCGATAGCGCTCGCCGCTCGTTGGGCAGTGTTAACTAGGCTTGAGCCACCATCGGTGGCTAAATATCCGGCTCATGTGCAAGAGATTATTCGTGATTTGTCACCGGAAGAAAAACTTGATCTTTACAATGATGGCGAAGTTCCCTTGCGATTAAGTCAGCGCCAGGCCCGTGACCTCAAAGCTCATATTGGCTTTATGGCTGCTGAATATCAACACGATGCCAACTATGAGGGGCGCTTTGGTGCATCTCCGCGTGAAATAAGAACGCTGATTCTTAACGCTGCCCATGATCAGCGTTTTGACCATGTTTCTGTGGGGGCTATTTTTGATCAGATTGAGCAATTGATTGAAGAAAAATCAAGTTTTGATTTTCTACGCCGTGAATATGTGAGGGGTTACCGCGATAGTACCTATTTACTGCAGTCGGTTAAAACTCATTACCAAGCTTTACTTGCAGATGAAGCGCGTATGGCTTTAGGTTTATTTTCCAAAGAGTCTTATATCGATCTCTTTGCTCGCTATGTCATGCATGTGTCAGCTTGGACTAAAAAAGAGCGCCTGCTTGACCCGCTATTGGGTCGTAAGGCTGAAGCCGATGAGTCATTTATGAAAAACTTAGAAAGCAAGTTATTGGCAGCCAACGAATCTAACGATGAGTTTAGGCGTCAGCTGATTAGCCAGATTGGCGCCTACAAACTTGAAAACCCTCAACTCGAGCTTAACTATGCACAGATATTTTCTTCACATTTAAGAAGGCTCAAAGAAAGTATTTATCAAGAGCAGCAGGTCATGGTTGAACGTATTATTAGGGTGTTTTTAAAGTTTTCTGAGCATGATCACGCAGCTATTGATGAGCGGGAAGTTAATTATGCTAAGGCTCTTAAAGAGGGTCTGATTAAACTTGGTTATCAGGAATCAAGCGCTCGTTGGGCCATGGCCTATCTTTTAAAAGAAGGCCAAACTCGCAGTCTCTCACAGCCTAGCCTTAATTTTTAGGAGTTGTATGTCAAACATCAAAATAAAAATTGACGATATTAACGTGGTGTCGTTTACACCATTAGTTACACCCGACCAAATTCGTCGAGAGATCCCTATTCGTGAAGAATGTATTGATACGGTGGTTTTTTCTCGCCAGACTATTGGCAGTATTTTGCAGGGTAAAGACAAGCGTAAGTTTATTATTGTTGGGCCTTGTTCAATTCATGATCCTAGATCAGCTCTAGAATATGCTCACAAACTTAGGAAACTTGCGGATGAAGTGAGTGAGAGCTTGTTCTTGGTTATGCGAGTTTATTTTGAAAAACCTCGTACTACGGTTGGCTGGAAGGGTTTTATTAACGATCCTTATCTCGATAACTCTTTTAGAATGAATGAGGGCTTGCATTTAGCTCGCCAGCTCTTAATTGATATTACTCAGCTTGGCTTAGCGGTTGCTGGTGAAGCTCTTGAGCCGATATCACCTCAATATATGGCAGAACTAATCTCTTGGACGGCGATTGGCGCTCGCACGACCGAATCACAAACCCATCGAGAGCTTTCCTCTGGTTTATCTTCCCCGGTTGGCTTTAAAAATAATACGGATGGCAATATTGAAGTGGCTATTAATGCCATTAAATCAGCTCAGCGGCCACATCACTTCTTAGGTATTGACCAGTACGGTCGTACTTCGATGGTAGAAACTCGGGGTAATCCTTATAGCCATTTGATTTTACGTGGTGGACGCGAACGGCCTAATTATGATCGAGTATCGGTTCAGTTAGCCCAGAAGGCTCTTAAAGAAGCGGGCCTTTCCACTAACTTGGTGATTGATTGTTCTCACGATAATTCGCTCAAAGACTATCGCAATCAACCCCAGGTTTTTGAAGATTGCATTCAGCAAATCCTACGGGGTAATGATGGCATTGTTGGCCTCATGCTTGAGTCTCATTTACAAAGTGGTAATCAAAGTCTTGGTGCTGGCTTAGCCTATGGTGTGTCGATTACCGATGGGTGCATAGACTTTGATACTTCAGCAGAGCTCATCAGACATGCTCATCAAGAGCTGACCAGCTTTAAAGAGAAGTGAGATTTTTGCTATTAATAGAAAGGGACTCTTATTTTGGAATTATGGACCTAAAAGATGAGCCCCTATACAGACTAAATACGCATCAATACATGTTTTACTTTGACTTTAATAAACTAAGTATTTCGTCAGATTTATATAAAAAATCAGCATAATCTATAGCGCTGTTGTGAGATCTATTTTCCACGGATGGATCTGCTCCCAAGGCTAAAAGTTTTTCTATCATATCTATTCTTTTAAGTCTTACTGCTTCATGAAGCAAGGTGTTGCGGCTTTTATTGTTATCAATTATTGAATTTATTAATTTGTTGTCAATTTTATATATTAATTTATTGAATATATCTATTTTATTTGAACGAATACTGCAAAACAGTCCGTTTTTTATAGTTTCTACGGTGTTATCGCTGTATTCTATCATCATGGTTAGCAACTCAATATCATTACTATCAACAGCCAAATAAATATTGTTAGTCATATCAGCAGGAAAAAGAGATTTTTCTTTAATCAAAGCTTTAATGCCAATATAATTTTGATGAAAAGCCGCATGTCTAAACAATGACTCTGCCAAAAAGCCACGGCTAGGCGCAAAATTTCCTTGTACATAAGAAACACTTTTTTCATTATTACATAACTTAATATAAATGATCGGATCAATATCTGAACGCGCCTTAATAAAAGCATCTGCTTTAAACCATCCATTATATGGCCATTCTCCCCAATTGTTAACAACTTTTATTTCATATATATTATTTTGGTTGCAATCTTTCGCAATTCTTATGTCTAATAGAGAAATAGCATGATTAATAGACCAACCACGCAAATCCGGGTTAGGATGTTGATAATTAAATATCACCGGTATCGAAGGCTCGCTTTTTAAAAGTTCAAAAAGTTTTTCATATGTATCTTCATCGCTATCAGGATAATATACATATATATTATAGGGAGAAATTCTGATTTGATCCCCAGAAAAAGACAGTAATGTATCATAGGCAGCGCTTGGTGGATTTTCTTTTATTTTTTCTTGTAAAACTACTTTTACTTTGTCAGCAATGTTTTGCAAAGTTTTTGGCAAAAAGCTTAGTTCTAGATTAAATTGCTTTGCCAGTATTTGGTCTAAATCAAGTGAAGAGATATAATTTTTAAAATCCATGGCTTCTCTTAGATCATAAGCTTCATCTAAAGAAAGATTAAAATCTGCATCCTTAATATTTTGTAGAACCGCTACGCTAAATCCACCATATTCCATAGTTTTTTTAGTTCCAAGCATAACTATTTTAAATATAGATAACTTTGAATTACCTTTAAGATTAGCTATGGCCATAAGAGTTGGATACGGAGCACATGCATAGCAAATGCCAATCTTTTTTTGATCTACAATCAAATTCTTATCAATATTTTCATTTTCTCCCTTAATTCCAGTAGATTTATATAGATCTGAATGCTTTAGTTCAGGTCTGTTTTCATCTTGATCACTACATATTGAAACAGTACTTAAAAAGAAAACAAATAAAATTAATAATTTATGCATATATTTTACCTCTTTCAAGATATTTGGAGTTAATAATATGTAAAAGTTAGCAGATTACAATTAATTTTCAATATTAACATAAATAATAAAATTAATTCCATTTTAGTCTCATATATCATGATCCTAGACAAGAGCTTGTCAAAACCTGGAAAAGATCTTAACGGTGACTGATGAGTGATACACACGAGCATAAAGCAGCGAATAAACAACCGACCCGTCGAATCATGTTGGTTCTTTTATTGACAGCAACATATATGATTGCTGAAGCGGTTGGTGGTTTTGTTAGTAACTCTTTGTCGCTTCTTTCTGATGCTGGCCACATGTTGGCTGACGTAGCTGCTTTACTCATATCTTTGTTTGCTTTTAAAATTGCAGCACGTCCACCTAATGATAAAGCAAGCTTTGGTTACCACCGAGCTGAAGTAATCGCGGCTCTGTTTAATGGTCTTGCTTTGATTATAGTGTCATTTTTTATCATCAAAGAAGCGATTGAACGCTTATTTAATCCTGCTGAAATTAATACCGGTATGATGATGACGGTGGCGATTGGCGGATTGGCGGTTAATCTAGGAGCGCTTGCGCTTTTGCACCAAGATAAATCACATAATCTTAATATCAGAGGCGCGTGGCTTCATGTTTTGTCTGATACTTTGGGCAGTATTGGGGTGATTAGTTCAGGCCTATTGATCCATTACTTTGGCTGGCGTTTAGCTGATCCAATTGCTTCTATAGTAATTGCTGGCTTGGTTTCTTATTCGTCGCTCAACTTGATCTTTGCCACACTCAGGGTGCTGATGGAGCATACACCAGAGCATATCAATCCCGGCGCGGTTTTAGAGGAAATTCTTTCTCTGCCAGACGCTATTAAAGTTCACGATCTGCATATTTGGAGTATCGGGCCAGGCAAAGTTGCCCTGTCAGTACATGTCATGGCCGAACAGGGCGCTAATTACGATCGACTATTATGCGATATCCAGCAGGTTTTAGTCTGCAAGTTCGGCATTGACCATGCAACTGTGCAACTGGAAAACCGTTGCCCTGCTCCGGATAAAGCCTGCCATACTACTTAGCTTTTACTTCTTCGGCTTGGGCTGATCCAAAGAGCTCTTCCTGGCTGCGGGTTGAACCGGTATTAGCTAGTTTATTCTTTCTTTTACGACCCATTTTCTTTTGTTTTCGTTCTCGAATAGAGCAAGTCTGAGCTGTTTTTGAAACCATGTGCATTTCTCCTCAATAATAGGGCGCCACCATGCCAGCCTCATACGCTTATGGCAAGACCAGGGAGTTATTTAATGAACGATGCGAGAAAACGACTGATCATTGCTCTTGATGATCTAGAACTAAAGCAAGTTTTAGAGCTTATCAGCTTAACTCATGAATTTTCTGCAATTTTCAAAGTTGGCTTAGGTCTGTTTACGGCTTATGGCCCGAGTATTATTAATGAAATTAAATCCCTCGGCTCTGAGGTTTTTTTAGATTTAAAGCTTCATGACATCCCTATGCAAGTAGCCCGTGCGGTGGAAGGTGCCCTTAAGCATGAACCCCTTTTTCTCACATTACATGCCTCTGGCGGATCAAGTATGTTGTGTGCGGCAGCACAAGCGGCCAAAGGCTCACAAACCCAATTATTGGCTGTTTCAGTCTTAACTAGCCTAGATCAGCAACAATGGCAGCAAATAGGATTTAGTGATCCTATTTCAGTATCAACTATAAAACTATTAGATTTGGCCTTTAAGGCCAATATCAATGGCTTTGTCTTGTCTCCTCATGAAATAAGAGCTGTTAAAAAAATCTATGGCCCAAGTTGTGTGACTGTCTGTCCGGGCATAAGACCCAGTGACAGCCAAGTTGGTGATCAGGCGCGCTTTATGACTCCTGCCCAAGCTCTTAAAGCCGGAGCAGACTTCCTAGTAGTAGGGCGTCCTATTAGTATGTCACCTCAGCCTAAGTTGAGCGCTGAGCGGATCTGCCAAGAAATGACGGAAGTTGCCAAGCGCTAGTTCTTAGTAAATAAGGGCTCATGCGACATAATCAAGTCAAAGAAAATTTTGTTTATGGGGTTCATGCGGTTATCGCGGTTTTGCGCTATAGCCCGCATCGTGCTCGTAAATTATTTATTGCTCGTAAGAAAGATAATGAAGAGTTGGTGGCACTTGCCCGTAAAGCGGGGGTTGCTTGCGAATCGGTGGAGCGAGGCTGGCTTGAACAACGTTTTTCCCTGGGTTCTGATGCCCAAGGTCTGCTTTTGCTGTGTTCTGCTTATGTTTATAGCACTTTAGAGGAGATTATTGAGCGACCGGAGCAGAAAATATTGGTGCTGGATTCATGGCAAGATGCTGCCAATATTGGTCGAGCCGCTCGGGCTGCCCTATGTTTTGGCGCTAGCGGTATTGTTATCGCCAAGGATCGCTGTGCTGAAATAAGCAGTGCTGCAGAAAAATCAGCAGTGGGAGCTTTAGCTCGTTTGCCAGTAGCCCGGGTAGTAAATTTGGCGGCAGCTCTTAAAACCATTCAGCGCAGTGGCTTTTTTGTCTACGGTGCTGATGAGCATGACCATACTCCTATTAAGCAGTGCGATTTTGCGCAAAAAACTGCCATCGTTATTGGCCAAGAAGGCGAAGGCTTGCGTGAGCTTACCAAAAAACATTGTGATGTTATGGTCAACATCCCCATGTTGGCACCTGATATGTGCTTAAATGCCGCTGACACGGCTGCTTTATTTTTATATGAGCTTAGTTCGAGATAGGAGAATCTATGATTAATTTGCAGGGAAAAACTGCTTTAGTAACTGGTGTAGCAGATAATATTGGTTTTGGTTGGCATATTGCTAAAACGCTGGCTAGTTTTGGGGCTGAGATCGTTCTTAGCTCACATCCACGGGTGATATCCATTCTTGAACGCTATTTGACCAATAAGAAATATGCCGACAGTCGTTTATTATTATCCGGCCAAGAGTTTAGGCCTTTATTGGTAATCCCTTGTGATGTTGGTATCGATAGCCTTGATAAACTCAGTGATACACAAAAAGCCGAAAAAGGCTATGACGTGGGTGATATCAGCTTATATGGCATGGCTGAAACGCTTAAAAAACAGTCTATTAGCATTGATATTCTGATTCACTCGGTAGCATTTTCTCCTGAAATCGATCAGCTACATCTCAATGTATCCCGTTCAGCTTATCTAACCGCTATGAGTATTAGTGCCTATTCCTTAGTCGCCCTGACCAGGACAGTATTGCCATTAATGACAGGAAGACAGGCTTCAGTTATTGCTCTATCTTATTTGGCATCAGAGCGTGCGGTGCCATTTTATGGCGGTGGTATGGCTTCAGCTAAAGCAGCGCTAGAATGTGATGCTAGGATGCTTTCATGGTCTTTGGGTGAGCTTGGTCACCGTATTAATGTTATCAGCGCCGGCCCCTATGCTTCAAGGGCTGCTAAATCAATTGGCGATGTTGATATGATGGTGGAAAAAACCCGTGAAAAATCACCATTGAGACGTGCGATTAGCCCGGATGATGTAGCCAATACTGCGGCATTTTTAGCCAGTGATTTGTCGAGCGCCATTACCGGTGAGACGATTCATGTTGATGCAGGCTTTCATTGCATGGCTCTAGTCTAACTACTCGATTTTATTGATGGCTTTAGTTTAAATGCGGCTAGTCATTGTCAAGTAGGATTGTTTATCGTAAATAGATTCAAACAGTATTCATGACGCTCTGTAACTGACTTGAAGCAAATCCGTGTTTTGATCCTTCATGCACGTTTTTTAGAGTAGGTTTATGGATCGCATATGCGTGACGGAGAATAGTAAGAATGGAACAACAAAATAAACTGTATGTAGGTAATTTCCCTTTTTCATGGAAGGAAGATGACCTGGAACAAGCATTCAGTGAATTCAAAGAAAATATCGTAGACATTAAAATTATCTACGACCAGTTTTCTGGTAGATCAAAAGGATTTGCTTTTATTACCTTTGATGATGATGCAGTAGCAGCAAGGGCATTGGAAAAAGCTGAAACGCCAGCAGGTGACAGAACCCTGGTTGTTTCACACGCACGTCCACCAAGTCAACGTTCATCGTTTGAGCGCGGCGATCGTGGTGATCGCGGTGGCGAACGTGGCGGAGAACGCGGTGGTCGCGGTGGACGTAGTGGCGGCGGCGATCGTGGTGAGAGACGCGGCGGTGGCGGCGGATACGGTCGCTAACATAAACTCCGGCCTTTGGGCCGGTTTTTTTTGCCGTATTGGCTATCGGTCATATGACGGATTTAGATAGGTAGTTTTTATTGTATCTAGATTTGCATGAAGATTAAGAATTTATTGTTAGTTTGTTTTAGTCTGTCAGGCTTAGCTTTTCAGCCGGTTGATATTAATCTGGCTAGCGATGAGCAAATTGCTTTATTACCCGGCTTGGGTAAAGCCTTTGCTGCTCGTTTAATTGCTTATCGTAGGCAGCATGGGCCTGTGAATAATGAGAGCGATTTACTGAAAGTGCCTGGTATGAGCGCTAACAAGCTTGAACGTATAAGAACACACATAGTTTTTTACTCATCAAAGCCTAAGGCTAAAGCAGCACCAAGATTAGTATCTGCACCCGTACTGCTAAGCCTTGAGCCAGAAGTATTAATTGATTTAGCCATTTTAGAAAATCGAGTCTTAGCTGTTGCAGGACTAAATCGAAGTGAAGACCTGTCTTTGGCGGGTAGGGTGAGAAAAGCTAACTATTTACCTGAACTGGTTGTCTATGCTGATGTTGATCGCGGTAGTGCGATCAGCCAAAAAGCTATGCTGTCTAATAAAGACACGAGTCTTGAGCGTTCTGTTTTTGGTCTTGGCTTTGGCGTTAAAGCTGTTTTTGATTTACCTGATCTGATTTTTAACAAAGAAGAGTTGAACGTAGCTAATTTAGCTCTCAAGCGATCTGAGCAGCGCGAAAAGTTAATAGCCAAACTTCATGTTTATTATTTTCGTATGATTGAACTTAACGAGCAAGGCTTAGTCGCAAATACTGCATCGGTGATTGATAAAATAAAGCAAGAAAGAACTCAGGTGAAGGCCGAACTCAATTATTTGAGTCAGGGTGAGTTCTCTCTTTTTCAGCAGAACAGCTATGAATAAATATATTTTTTTGTTGTTCAGCCTGAGTGGCTGTAGTTTGATACCTAATTTTACCAGCCCAAAACTGATTATTGAGCAAAGTTTCTCTGAAAATTTAGGTTTTAAGCTAAAGCATTCTGGTATGAAATTATCTCAGGTGCGAGCTTCGATTTGTTTAATCAAAAACCCTGAACGAGATATTTATCTAGAAAAGCCTGATTCAACGATAGCTTTTAGGATAAAAAGATCGGTAGATAGCGAAGATTATTGGCTGATGCCTAAAAAGCCGCTTATAGCAGCTGATTATGGGTGGTACTGGTTTGATCCTGATCTAGTTGGCTGGCGACTTAAGCAAGTTTTTCGAGCACCAGGTCCGGTGCCGCGGTTGACTAGGCATGATTTAGGTAGTGGAGATCTGCCACAGGTAGCTATTAATCGACGTTTTTTCACATTTTGGTTTGATCAAGCGATTGAGCTTGATGATGACCAATCAGTGCAGTTACACGATAATGAGCACAGTCTATTGGCTCTGGATAGTATCTTAATTAGGCCGCAGCATAAGTCGGTAGAAATCAGTGTTAAACCAGATCAGTTCGAGCAAGATCGGGAATATAACTTTTCTTTTTCTGGCCTTAAAATTGGCCCGCTGAGATTTATAATTGATTCAGCACAAGCTAAGTTAGTTGAGTTCGCGGACCCAAAAATATTAGTGTCAGAGAGAAGCATTGAGCTTGACTGGTTGCTTAATAATGATCACGTGAGCGAAGTATTTTTTGGGCGTGACCCAGGTATTCATGATTGCTTGGGAGCTCTTTGTCCTGCTGAAAGTCGGAGTATAATTGTTAGTGCTAAAAACACGCTAAATTTTTTAAGTCATATAGTGCTTAATAAGCTTGAAGCTAACACTAGCTATCATGTCATCATTCGCAGCGAAGACCGGGCCGGTAGTTTTATTGTGCAGGGTGGTACTATCAGAACTGCTCAGCCTTCTCAAATCTCCTGGTCAGAAATCATGCCCAGACCTCAAAAACGAGAGAGCGATGAGTTTATTGAGCTGGTTAATCTTTCCAATCAAACCCTTGAGTTTAGCCAACTCGATTTAATTATTGAGAATATTGATGGTAGTGGGTCTCGTTCATGTGAGTTAGCTCGCAATTTTAGCTGGCCGGCAGCAGCATACATATTGATAGTTGGCGGGGATTTTCAGGAAATGAGCTATAAAATTCCTGCTGGTGCCAATATTATCAGGCTCAAGCAAAAAACTTTATGTGGTGGTTTAGCTAATAAACAGCCAAAAATTATTAAGCTTATTAACGGTTCACAGATAGTAGAGAAATTTAATGCACTTTTGTGGCAATCACCGGCAGGAGTAAGCATTAACCATCTAGATTTAAGGGGGCTAGATGAAGTGAAAAATTATTGTTACTCAGAGCATAATCTTGGCCCCACGCCTGGTCAAAAAAATGGACCTCTTGGCAGTTGTGGTCACAAAGCTTGAGGTATTTTAATGGCGGGACATAATAAATGGTCAAAAATCAAGCATAAGAAAGGTGCAGCTGATGCCAAGCGCTCAAAAGTTTGGACCAAAATTATTCGTGAAATTACCATTTGCGCTCGTATGGGCGGGGGAGAACCTGGCACCAACCCGCGTTTAAGAAAAGCGATAGACGATGCACGTGCTGCCAATATGCCAAAAGACAATATTGTACGAGCAATTGCCAAAGGCACTGGTGGCGAGGGTGAAAATCTTGAAGAACTTGTGTACGAGGGTTATGGCCCTAACGGAGTAGCGTTGATCGTTGAGTGTATGACTGATAATCGCAATCGAACTTTGAGTGATGTGAGAACTGTTATTCAAAAAAAAGGTGGCAATCTTGGCGCTACTGGTTCAGTGATGTTTAGCTTTCATAAAAAAGGCCAGTTTTATTTATTGAAGTCAACGCATGGCAAATTAAGTGAAGATGCTTTGTTGGAAATAGGTCTTGAACATGGTCTTGAAGAAGTGATTGATGAGCCTGAGCATTTTATTGTTCTTTGTGCACCTGAAAATTATTTAAGCCTCAAAGAAGCCTTGGTAGCGGCCGATTTTGAGCCTGATTCGAGTGAACTCACCATGATTCCTGATACCTATGTACGCCTGAGCGGGGATGCCGCCAAAAAGCTTTTAGCTATGATTGAAGGTTTGGAAGATTTGGACGACGTACAAAATGTCTATACCAATCTCGATATCGATGAAGCTGAGATGGAAGAGCTTTTGGGGTGATGTTTGTCGGTTATTCTTGGTATTGATCCTGGTTCATTAACAACCGGCTTTGGCTTGGTGAGGTGTACGCAATCGGGTATTGACCACCTCGCTCATGGCACTGCTATCTTGGCAGCCAACAAGAGTTTGGCCGAGCGTCTAGGTGATTTGGCTCATGATCTCAACACAATTATTGACCAATACTCGCCAGAAAGAGTAGCTGTGGAAGATATTTTTGTCTTAAAAAATGCCCGCTCGGCCTTAATTCTAGGCCAAGCGCGTGGAGCTGTATTAGCTGTGATGGGGCTTAGGAAAATTCCTGTTATTGCACTGAGCCCAACCGCGGTAAAATCACGGCTTACAGGTAACGGACGGGCAAAAAAATTTCAGGTAGCCCATATGGTAGCTCTTAGACTGGGAATTCCACTGCCCAAGAGCGAAGATGCTTCAGATGCTTTGGCGCTAGCTATTGCCTTAGCGTCCTAAAAATAGTTTAGCTTTCTACCACAGGGACAATTTGCTTATCGGCATATTTACCGCAGGAAGGGCAAATTCGATGAGGAGCCTTAGGCTCGCCACAGCTCTGGCAGGCATTAGGCATAGCCTCGGGTGATAGGCGCATATTAGCGGCGCGCTGCATTCTGGTACGGGATACGGACTTACGTCTCTTTGGGACGGGCATAAATTTTCTCCAAAACTTAAATTTTACTAAACAACTTTACAAAAGGGTTTTCTTGCCCACTTTCAGCGCTTAGAAGCATGACCGAAGCCTGCTCGCAAGCTGTGAGACATTGCGGATAATCCGGTACACTCAAGAAAATCTGCTCGCGCAAAATTAGTCCTAAGTCAATGGACTCTAGAGAGAAATATCCGACCAGACAATCCTCTTCTAGCTGTGAATCGCTGGCGAAAACCATGCTGCTTGGCTGACAATCCTCTTCTAAGAGCTGGGCACTTTTAAGCATTCTGATGGTGAAATCAAGCTCTAAAACATGTTCTAGATCATTCAGGCATTTCACGCAGTTCGACCACAGCTTCAGCTCGCCTTGAACCCTTACTTTATAGGATGCTTCAGTCTCTTTTTCGATAGCGAAACTGACTTGAGACACATCACGCGAGGTCCAAGAAAACTGCTGATTAGTTGGTTCCAACAAAAGAGCAGATAAGCTTGCCGCTTTTACATCTGCATTCAGATGAAAACCCATCACCCCTACCTCACGGGTAGAGACAATCAAGCGTGCAAAATCTTTATGCAGGTCGGCCGATGATAACATAGCCGAGCTTTTAGTGGCTACAGGTTTACTTGTCAATCTACGTGACTGTTCTTATTTACTATATATAAATATTCTTTATTGCGAAGCTTTTTTATTTTGCCAACTTTTTTGCCATTATGGTTATAAATACCTATTTGAGCTCCGACATATCTTTTGTAATCAATATTGAGCGTGGTGACAGTGCCAAAGTGTGATAATAAATTCTCTATTTCTTCTTTGTTAATAAATCCTTCATCGCTGAAAGATAAAACAATATTCTTAGTGCTTAGATTGCGCAGGACTCCTAGCAAGGACTGGTTAAAGCATCGTTTAGAATTAAATGAGCTTTTGACGGTTTGGCAATCACGTCGTTTCAAAGCAGTGCCGTATAAATCAGGTTGGTCATTTAGCACGAGTGTTTCCCAAATATGATAGTTTCCCCGATAGCTATGTTGATTATAGGGCGGATCCAAATAGGCAACATCACAGGGGAGGGCAGCTGCTTGTTGGGCTTCTAAGCAATAAGCTTTGCTGTGTCCGCCTGGTGCTTGTTCAACCAAAACTGGTATGCGCAACTCCAAGGCTTGATGGGCTCTGGCGGCCCATTTTTTTAAATAGGCCATTTGAATACCGCAGGTAGAGTCAACCCGGTCGGCTGCTTCCATGAGGCTCACTAAGAGAACTGATCGTATGTGATCTTTGATATCAAGCTGATCAATGGCAGTTCTAATCGTATCGATACGTTCGCCGTTACGCGGATGAAAAAATCGAGCTTTTAAACAGTAATTTTCGGTAAAAAAGCCCGGTTTAGCCGGCAGTTCATTTAAGTGCTTGATAAGAGATGGAAAGTTATTAGGGAGATCGCTGGGGCTGGTTTCTATATAGCAGCGAGCAATGTGATAGGCGAATAAATTATGGTCGTTAGAAAGTACGGAATAACCAAGTTTTTTAAGGCCTAGACCCACTCTTGAAGTGCCAGAGAATAAATCCATTACTGAGCGTGCATGAGGAAAAGATGTTTTGATCGTATCAGTGATCCAGGGGATCAGCATTCTCTTTGAGCCCAAGTATTTAATCATTGTGCTGGCCTAGTAGGGTCCACCGGGTAGTCAATGCCGGTGCTTTTGTTAGTGTGGATACATGATAGCTGCAGGTATAAGAAAAAAACGAAAAGGCAAGCATAATATGGCGAACAAGAAAGGTTGGCTATTAGCGCTCTTTTTTGCCGCTTTGCTCTTATTCTTAATAGGATCAGCTTTGATGGTTTGGCAATCGGTAGATGATTTGCCTGAGCTTGATGTCCTTAAGAATTATCAACCACCCCAAAGTACTGTAGTTTATGATCGCAACAACAAGATAGTTGGTCGTTTTTTTGATGAACGCCGCACGGTAATTTCGCTGAAAAAGCTTCCTAAATTTGTACCACTTGCCTTTGTGGCTGCTGAAGATGGTAGCTTTTTTGAGCATCATGGCCTCGATGTGTGGGGTATTATGAGGGCGGTGATATCGGAAGCAAAATACCGTACTATTGGTGGGAGGCGAGTGGGTGGTAGTACCATTACTCAGCAAACAGCGCGGGCTATGCTGCTCAGTTCCAAGCAGACCTATATGCGTAAGATTAAAGAAATTATTTTGGCGCGACGTATTGAGAAGGCCTTAAGTAAAGATCAGATTCTTCACTTGTATTTAAATCAAATTTACTTTGGTAATGGCGCCTATGGCATTGAAGAAGCATCGCTGACGTATTTTCAAAAACCGAGTTCGGCTCTTGAGTTATTTGAAGCTGCTGCTTTGGCTGCTATTCCTCAAAGTCCTAATCGTATTAATCCTTTTGGCGATACGCAACGCCTAAAGTGGCGTCAATCATATGTTTTAGAGCAAATGGTCAAACATAATTTTATTGATGATATAGCAGCCGCTAAAGCGCGTGAAGCCTTATTATTTAGTGCCAGTCTTGGTAAAAGCGCCATGGTTATTGCTCCCTACTTTTTACAAGCAGTCCGTCAAGAGTTAGTACCTAAAATCGGTGAGGAAAAACTTGCGGCTGGTGGTCTTAAGGTTTATTCAACACTTGATATAGCTATGCAAGTCAAAGCTGAAGAAGCGCTGGCTTCAGGATTACGAGTTTTAGATAAACGCACAGGTTTTCGTGGAGTTTTATATCGTCCTGATTCAGTTAAAAATAAGATCATAGAAGAGAAATTAGCTATCTTTAAAGAACGTGGTTTTCAAAGTCGTGGGTCGCGTTTAATTTGGGACCTACGCTATTTAGCCAAAAATGCTGCTAAGAAAGATCTTGGTGATTTGGTCCAAAATACTCGCTTAGTATCGCTTAGTGAAGGGCTAATTGTCGGAGCCCGCGTTAGTCAGGTTAGTGAGCATCTCGCTCGTCTTGATTTAGGTTCAAAGATTGTCGATTTGCCGCTTAACAGCTTGTCTTGGGCTTATACTAATTCCAAGCTTAAAATAAGCCCTAAAAAAGTCTCAGATGTTGTACATGTCGGGGATATTATTTTAGTCAAGCTTAATGAAGTAGCGGGCAATATGTGGGCTTCTCTTGAACAAATTCCTTTGATTAATGGTGGTTTGGTTGCGCTCGATGTAGAGACCGGCGGAGTGCTCGCTATGGTGGGTGGCTATGACTTTAATGAATCACCTTTTAATCGGGTTATGCAAGCCAAACGTCAGCCGGGCTCAGGCATCAAGCCCTTAATTTATGGCCTAGCTATTGATCGTGAACTGGTGACCGCTGCGTCGATTATTGCTGATGAGCCACGAGCATTTTTTGACCCAGGTACAGAGGACTTCTGGCGTCCACGCAATAGTACAAATAAATTTTTGGGTGATATTAGTGTTCGTAAATGCCTGCGTTCGTCGGTTAATATCTGTACGATTAGTTTGTTGGAAAAAATTGGTATCGATAGTTTTTTAGATTTTATTAAGATAGTAGGTGTATCAAGGCCTGAAACACCATTTCCAAGAAACCTTACTATTGCTCTTGGGAGTGCTGAAGTATTCCCAATCGATCTTGCTAATGCCATGCGCATTTTGCCCAATCAGGGGCAGTATTCAAGCTATTTGATGATCGATCGGGTCAAACATACCTCCGGTCAAATGGAAAAAGTAGCGCCACCGCTTAATAACCGGCAAGTTCTTAGACCTGAGGCCGCTTTTATTATTTCAAGCATTCTTGCTGAGGTTATTTCTGGAAATAAACGTAGCCAATATTTAAACCAGGTTAGGAGCGAAATAGCGGGTAAAACCGGTACGACCAATAATGTCCGCAGTGCGTGGTTTTTTGGATATTCGCGTAAAATATTAGCCATGGTTTTTATTGGCTATGATGATAACCGTACGATTGGTTCTAACGAATGGGGAGTGACTACAGCATTTCCTATTTGGGCTCGTTTCATGAATGGGCTTGATGAAAACCAAGAAGATTTGAGCTTTTATCGCCCTCCCGGCTTGGAGTGGCGCTATATCGATGCTAATAAAGGCACTCTAACTAGTGATCCTGCGCTCAGTGTTGAAACGAGCGGTTTTTTGGAGGTGTTTATGCCGGGGACAGCGCCGGCAGTGTCTCAAAGTGAAGGTTCTGAAAATAATCATATCGAAGTTTTAGATAATGCGGCTTTTGCGCCTTAAAAGCTTATTGCAGAGGGGATTTCACATGAAGAAAGTAGTCTTATTACTATCGTTGCTATGTTCGACCTGGGCTTACAGCAGTGAGTGGTCAGCAGCGGAAATAAGGTTGGTGGATTATTTTGGTGACTACAATGCCGATCGAAGTGAGACCAAGCAGGTGGACTTGCATCACACGAGCCTCGCCCAACTTACTGAACATGTGAAGCTATTTAAGCTCACAGTCGGGCAGGTTAGTCCTGGTGCCTTGGTGATAGGCTATGGTAATGGGGTCAGTATTGACTCCTTCATTATCAGGACCACCATTTTGGATAGTGATAAAACGATTTCTCAGCTAATGGGTGAGTTAATGCCTATGGAGAAAACAGGTAGCAGATGGTATTTTTATTTTTTTCAAAGACCTTATGACCAGTATTTATATGCCAAGGAAAAACATCATTGGGCATCGCCATTTAACTGGATTATTAATCTAGGTATGAAGACAAAAAATGTTGATACTTTCTAAGCCAAAAGTAGACAACAAAAGCTCCTAATATCCACCAAGAAGATGATTTTGTGCTTGAGCAGCTGCTCTGTTTATCAGCTTGGGCATCATCAGATACGACATTAAAATCACAATTAGAACGGTCTTGGTTTTTATCGATGTCAAAGGCGACATTAATATTTTCTAAGACATATTTAAAATCCTTACTAAGCAAAGAAACGTAGAGCACACGTTGTTCACAGCGACCAAGCTCAATTTTTTTGCTGGTGTGCCAAAAGCCATTACGATATTCGGCAGAGCCTGGCTGTTCACCTAATTCTTGACCATTTTTATAAGGCATAGCCGTGGCATTTTTGAAACGCCATTCGATGGGCTCATCAAAGCTCATAATAACACCAAGTGGAATAATATTACTAGTGTTAGCAGGGGTGGTTTCGGTACCTAAGAGAGCACCGGTACCACCTAAAAACTGGCGCCAAGATAGATCTATAGCACGTGTCCCGGCAGGAATAGCTATTTTTAACTGAGAGCTGGCTGGTGCATAGTTTTTCAAGCCGATTTGAGTCTTAGAGGCGACAAAGAGCATGTCCTTGGGGTGCTGACTCAACTGATTGAGATTATTAACACTTGAAAGGCTAAAAGCGCGAAAACAATCTTTAAGACCTCGTTTGGATAACACTGTATCAGCCATGTCAGCAATTTTTGAGCCAAGCTCTGGCCGTTCGCGGATAGTATTTAAGAGCTTGTCACTTGCAGTTTTAAAATCTTCACTAATACTCGCTTGCGCAAGAGCGGCTAAAACAGCTCGATCAAAATCAATAGCTATCGAATCGCCATATTGTTGTTGTATCTGCTGGCGAAGTTCCCATAATCCTCCTGACCATACTTTTGCATCGTTATGAACTTCGCCAATGACATTTTCTGGGCAGCTCGCCTGGCTATCAATATCACGCAATGAGGCTTCGCCATAAGCACCCTTGATGGCTGCATATTCACCGATAGCAGAATCACCAGTGAAGGCTGCGGCAAAATAATCTGACCATGCTTCGTTTAAGCTGCCTGGCTCTGAGTGGATGCCCCATTGATTGAGTCCCAGCGAGTTAAGTTTATTGACCATTGAAGTGGTAACCGCATGCATAAACTCATGAAAAACTACATCACCATCGTAGGCAAAATCTCGGTCACCTTGGAAAAATACGTTGTGATCATAAGGCTTAATCAGATCGGATAAAATTTCGTCAGCTCGTGGTGTGGTAGCTTTAAGTTGACTTAAAGCCGGTACAAAGGCCGCATTACCCATACGGCTGAAGCTATTAAGAACCAGCGGTTTATCGCTAGAACCTTTACCTGCCAAGATTTGGACAATAAAATTCTCAGGATCTGATTGATTGGCATTATCAATTTTCATGTCAGGAACAAGTTGATTAACGAAAACTCGGTAAGGATTTTTTGCCAAACCATTGTCAGCTAATATTGGCTTGCCATTTTTATCGCACGACATAGCCGATTCACGGAGGCACCAGGTGTTATCGTTTAAGAGCGAACGAATATGGTTAAAAAATGAGCTAATCGAAAAATAGGCTTGAATTTCACTAAAACGGTCCATTTCAGATTCAAGACCTGGTTCATCAATAGGTGTGTCATAAAAGCCGAGCATGTTGTTATTAGCACTTTTGAGACTTGCCTTGGCAAAGGGTAAATAGGTACAGCGTACTGTGTTGACATTGATTGTGCTTGGTAAGGTCATTAATGGATCAAGTCCTAAAGAGTCGGTGGGTAGTTGAACAAGCTCTCGGCTTTGTTGAGCTCCTTCGTGGCTTGAGCGGGCACAGCGCTTATTATCATCGGTGCATGGACCATCTTTGGGACAGCTATAATATTGGCAGCAGCTTCTTACCTGGATATATTCACCATTTAATGAGCCATTTTCTTGTACTTTAAGCAGATTGTTAAGCTTTACTGTTTTTAGGCCTTTGGTCGTAAGCTGGCCGGGGCCTGGTGAATAGATAAAGACTTCGGCCGGTGCTTGGTCAAAATTGGCACTTGCTTCTATTTTAAGAATTTCTTTAGTTTCGGCATCAATATAAATATCTTTTAGATCTACTACTGATAGCGTGGGTAGTCTGGTTTTAAAAACTGGCCGGAGTTTGCCAAAATGCATGAGCCATAATGGTACGAAGCTACCATTAATTTTTTCTACATAAGGATTTTTTATGGTCGAGTTTTGCTGGGCTATTAGGGCCTGTTCAAGGGCCTCGGCTCCACTGATCATAAAACGAGAGCTTGGTATGAAAAAATGGGTATAAGAAAATCTCTCGCGGTTTTGGTCTTTGATATAAATTCCGTCAGCACCTTCGACCTCAATGCCATTTATCACCGGGATCGACCTCGTAATAATCTGACCTTGTATAGATGTTGATTGCTCCATAAAATCAAGAGCAATATTTGATGCGGTGTTGGCAATTGTTGCTGATATGAGTAAATTTCGATGAAGTGAGCTTAAACCGCTGATTGACGATTTTTCCACATTAATCGTGATAGGTTGTGATGATAAATATGAAGAAAAAAAAGCAAAATAAAGTATCAAAAAATTTTTCATATTTAACCAACCTTATAGCAGTTGTATCTGATAAATAATAATCAATTTTGTTGTCTTAAAGCAAAGGATTAGCCGTGATGACTAAGTTTAATAAAATAACAGTGCTTGGAGGAGGAGCTTTTGGGGTTGCTTTAGCTAAGCTGTCTGTTTCTAAAGCTAAGAAAATATTATTTTGGGCTCGTGATGCTCATGTAGTGAGCACCATCAATTCGACTCATTATCATCCCTATAAGCTGACTAATATATTATTGGCCAATAATATTATTGCTTCTACCGACTTAGAATACAGCTTAAGAGATACTGAAGCGCTAATGATAACTCTACCTTTGGAAGCGATGACCAGTGTTTTGCTGCAAGCACGACCTTATTTACCTGCTGCAACAACGATTATCAGTACTGCTAAAGGTATCAGCTTAGAAAATCTATTAGCCTATGATATTATTAACAACTGTCTACCTAAAAACTTAGCTCAAAAAGCTTGTTATATCTCGGGTCCGTCTTTTGCGGGTGAGTTAGCTGCAGGTTTACCAACGGCTCTGACTTTGGCAAGCTTTGATCCATCATCTCGGCAGTTTCAGCAAGATTTTTCTAGTTCCAATTTTAGGCTTTATTGGTCTGATGATGTGGTTGGTGTTTGTGTTGGTGGTGCCCTGAAAAATGTCATAGCTATTGCTGCTGGTATGTGTGCTGCTTTGGGATTAGGTCGTAATGCTTTAGCTGCTTTGATTACCCGAGGTCTGGCTGAAATGACCCGTTTAGCCAAAAAAATGGGTGCCCAGGCAGAAACGCTGAGCGGTCTTTCTGGGGTCGGTGATTTATTGCTGAGCTGCACTGATGATATGTCACGTAATCACCGTTTGGGTAGTTTGATTGCTCAAGGATTGTCACTGGAAAACGCTTTAGCTCAGATTGGCAGTATTGTTGAGGGGGCTAATACCGCTCAAAGCATCATAGCCCTTAGCACCAAGTTTGCTGTGGATATGCCTATTAGTGTTGCTGTCTATCAGGTTCTTTATGAGGGACTTTCACCCACAGTGCTAGTTTCAGCTTTTTTAGAGCGAGACCCGAAAGAAGAGAATAACTGAGCGGGGCTTAGTATCTCAATATAACTGTGGTTAATATGCAGGATCTGTTTGGCAATTGTAAGAATAAAATCTAGGTCGTGGCTGGAAAATATGACTAGGCATTGTTGGGCACGCTGGTTGAGAATTTCAGCTAAGCGGGATTTTTGGGTGAAATCAAGAAAAGCTGTAGGCTCATCGAGCAACAACAATAATCGATGTGGACTGACTAGAGTTTTGGCAATGTGCACTAAACGTTGTTCGCCGCCACTTAAAGTTCCTAAAGATCGCCCTAAAAGATGGCTGATGGCTAACTTATCAGCAACAGACTTAATGAGAGAGTGGCTATTATGATCAAGCCAGCTAAAACCAACATCGGGTATGAGGCCATGAGCAATACGGCTATGTGCTACACAGTAACTTTGCGTTGGAGAGTTTTGCTGTAACAGCGTGAGCGCTTGAGCCCGCTTATGGGCTTGCATGATGAAGATATCATGGCCATCGATCAATATGCCACCCTGTTGAGGTGGCAATAATCCGGCCATACTATGGAGAAGACTGCTTTTACCTGAGCCATTATCACCAACTAAAGCCCAGATAGCCGGAGTAGATATTTCTAGACTAAAATTATTAATAATAATTTTTTGATTGCGCTCTATGCTTAAATTATTAACAACAAAATTAAAGTTCATATTTAGATCCAATAGTTATATAAAATAATACTGGCGATAAAAATAAAGCAGTCAATACTCCTACTGGCAATTCTGTTGCAAAAAATAAAAAACTTAGGCGACTTAAAGAATCAAAAAAAACTAAAGTTATCGCACCAAAAAAACTCGCTATTGGCAATATTATTCTTAAATCAGGAAAAATAATTAATCTTAGTAAATTAGGAATAACTAAACCGATAAAACCTATCATGCCAGCAAAAGCCACTGTATTGCCAATTAATAAACAATTGGCAAGCACTGCTAATCTAATAATTAATTTATAATTAAGACCGATAATCCTGCTTTCCACCTGGCCAAAAGACAGAATTTCTAGTTCATGTCTGATTGCTAGTAGTATAATTAAACCGATTAGCCATATTATAATAATAAGCAATAATTTATTGTTTTCAACGGCATTAATATGACCAATCAACCAATATAGCAAGCTATAGGTTTTATGAGCAGGTGAGAGAACTTTAACCAAGCTTATAATAGCAGCTGCAATAGAATTAATTAGAATACCAACTAATAAACACCCGCTTAACGATTCAAATGGTGATCGATAAAGATAATAAAAAATCAATAAAAAAGCTATTAAGCCACCTATAATTGCACCAAAACTTGGTGAAAACCAAAAATCTATTTCAAAAGCGATCATGAGACATGCGCCTAAGGCTGCTCCACCGCTAATGCCAAAAATATGTGGATCAGCGAGTGGATTGCGAAAGATGCTTTGCAGTGAAGCACCGCTGGCAGCTAGTGATGAGCCGGCAATAATAGCCAGTATTATCCTATTTAAGCGATAGTCAAAAAGAGCTGGTTCGTATGCTACAGACCATCCTTTAGGCCCAATAAAAAGTGATAAGCTTGACACTAAAATCAGTACTAGAGCTAATAAAAAAAGCACCAACCGGTTTTGTTGAATGTTCATAAGCTCATCGCGAGCAGTTCAGAAAAATATTTTATGTCACTCAACATAGCAGGTGAAGGTGACATAAAAAGGCTGGTTTTTGGTACGATCAAGTCTATCTTTAAGCGAGTAAGATCTAAACCTAGGGCACGAAAAACTGCCAAATATGCTTGTTTATGCTCGCCATCGAGCAAGACCAGTTTATGTGGTGGGCTTTGCAATAAGTTTTCAACTGGCCAAATAGGCCAGCTGGCAGAGCTTTGATCAGCAAGATTGACCAAACCTAAAGCGCGGACAATTTCACCCACAAAAGTAAGGCCACCAGCTACGATTAGAGGTGAATGAGATACGGTGAGTAAAATGCTTGAATTTTTTTTACTGCCAAGATCAAGTCGATTTTTAGCCTCTATAATTTCCTGATCAAGTGAATGGTTAAGTGCTTGTGCACGCTGATTTAGGCCAAATTTATTGCCCAAAGCGCTGGTGATAAATTTTATATCGGCGAGTGAATCTGGTTGTTTTGAAAAAATTTCAATGCCATGTTCTTTTAAACGACGTAAAGTCTCGGTTGCTAGTACGTGGGGAACTGCAAGCACTAAATCAGGTTTGAGGCTCATAATTATTTCGAAATTAGCCTCAGCAAAAGTTCCAATGCGTGTGATCTCATATCCTGGCAGTTGACAATGTTTAGTAATGCCAACCAGGCGATGGGCTTGTCCTAGAGCAACTATCGTTTCAGTGTACGAAGGCGCCATAGATACGACCCTGAGATAGTTTTTATCATCAGGTACTTGGACAATATCAGGAGCAAGCTGGCTTAGATACCAGCCAGAAGCTAAGATAATTGTTAGGCTCAATAAGGCTATCCACTTCACGGGCCAAATACCTCGAGTAAATCAAGCGGTATGATTTTATGTTGCGATGGTGACAGTACCCAAGCACTAAAACCGCCTATATGTTTGCTGTTGAGTGTTCGGCTTTCTTCGCGATGGCGAAACATAATTTTACTGGGATTTAGTCTTATTTTTTGAGACTGGTCTGTGACTAGATTAATTGGTTCAACAAAAGGAAATGGAAAAAAACCTTCACTCAAACTATAGGCTATGAGAGCACCCTGAGCATCACCTAAAAAAATAATATCGCCGTGAAAGTATGTAGCAAAAGTAAAATTAAAAGGGCGGTGAAAGCTTGAAGGCTTGATATCTGTTTGGCTTAATCCACTCGCTGATTGATCTAAGATAGCAAGTCGAGTTCCCCAGGCCTCGGGAATGATTAATTTGCCATTAAGTACTTCAGGCTCGGCAGGTGTAAAGTTAGTGAGCGCTATGTGGTGATTGATAGACAGCGTTTTTTTGTCTGTTGATAAACCTATTTTAACTAAACCAGCATCAACACTGCTGAGGCTAGTACCACTAAGATCGCTAAAAGCACCAGTGCACGAGACCCAAATTTCAGTAGGACTTACCAGTTTAAAAAACTGGGGATTTTTATAGGGTAAAGCTAAAATATTTTCAGTGACGATCGATTCACCTTGTATTCTCAGCAAAGCTATCATACCAGGCCCAAGAATAGCGGGTTGATTTTTAGCAGGGTCGCTAAACTGACGAAAATTTACGAAACTTGCTAAATAGGTTTGCTCATCAATGGCTATTACCCTTTCGGCATTATCAGTATCAGCTTCTTTAAGTCGAGCACTATAGGTGAGCTTGTTGCTGGGTAAATCTATAAGCGCCAACTCGTTTGAGCCAAACATAGGAATAACAGCTTTAGAGCCATAAGTTGCAATCATGCGAGGATATAGAGCTGGTTTAGCCTGAGGATTGAGTGCTATCGAGCCTGTAGAGTCGCCAATTTCCCATGTTGGTTTGAGTTGATGGAGTTTTATAAGGCCAGCGAGCGGTGATAGAATGGCAACACCAGAGCCAACAACGGCAATATCTTCTATATCTTGATCAAGACTAAAAGCCGATTTGGCAATCTTATTTAAAGCGATAGCGAGATCTTTTATCTGATAGGTTTTTTGGTAGATAGCTGTGCCTATGCTAAAAGTCAGTTCACCAAAGACGATAGACTTATCATCGAGCGGTAAATCAAGACGAAAGCTACCATCAACCCCTGCGACGACAGTTTGGTTATGCTTGGCTGCTTCAAAAAAAACACTGGTATAAGCAGGTACGGCTCCTGATAAACCATAGGCCCGTACGCCATCAATAGTTTTAGCGACAACAATTAATTGATGATTAACAGGAGTATCAGGCCAAGTCTTAAAATCATAGCCACTTTTACAAGCACTGAGCAGCAATAATATACTTGCTAGACAAGCTTTAAAAATATGTTTCATTAGACATTCCCTAGTTCGATTTGGCCAAAAAATACTGTGCCAGGTAAGGGCATTTCGTAAATATCCCGCGCAGTTTTGATGTTAAAAATATTGGTGACTGATAAAGAAATATTAAGGCGCTCTATAAGCTGGGCTGAAATAATACTATCAACCAAAAAATAGGGTTTAGTCTTAAGAGTACCGTAAATATTGGCACTTGTTGAACCACGATAGCGAGATTGTAAACTTAGATTGATAAAATCTTCATACCCAAAGCGTATTCTGCTCAGCCCTAAAAAAGGCGGTGCTTGAGGTAAAGGTGCACTGGTAGCTTTGACTCTGCTATATAAAAGGGCATTATTAGTCTCGAGCATCAGCCATGACCATGGCTCATAGTTGAGATTTAGATCGAGGCCGTAGCGATTTGCAGATTCGGCATTGATCGGTCGTTGTTTGGTGGCTAAAAAAGGTACATAAACTATCACGTCGCTTAAATAACCTAAAAATCCTAAGACCTGTATACGCAGTTGATCAAAGCGTAGATTAGTTCCAAGTTCTATATCCCAGACACTTTCTTTGGTTAGCTGTTCATTGCCGACAAAAAAACGATTATTGGCATACATTTCCATGAAAGTTGGTAGGCGTTGAGTACGAACAAAACGGCCGGTTAAACTCATAAAATCATTAGGCTCAATGCTTATGCCAAGATCTTTTTTGAAGATTAGGCCCTGCTGATGAAAGCCGAGCATCGTAAAATTACCAAAGGTTTTAGGCTTGAGACGTCCGTTAAAACGCATTTCACGTTTCATGATGAGACCGCCACCAATACGAGTTTTATTGAGTTCGTAGGCATGTTCTACTACGACTTGCTGGCCCCATTCAAAATCGATGTTTGCTGGTAGGGCTAGGTTTTTCATGCCCAAAGTAAGCTCGTGTACGGTGCTGGTAATTTCTTCTTCATGCTTAGGTATGTCATCAGTTTGATAATTAAAAAAACTGTTAGATAGCGACATTGAAAACTCAGTCTTTTGATGAATCTTACTTAAACCGGCTGATAAACCGGCAAATACTGCCCGACTTCTTAGGTCCTGGTTGGGCGAGAAGACAAATCCTGCAATACCACCTTCGTGGGTGTTGATAGCGGCTAAGGTATGAGCACTACCTGAAGGAGATTTTCGTTGATACTTAAGCAAAGCTTGCAAACGATGATGGTCGTTATTTGATCGTCTAATATTATCTTCATAAAAAAAATCACCATCAGTGGATGCTATTTGCATAGCGGCAAATAAGCTCGAATAATCATCGAGTGGTGATCCTGCACTGGCTCCTGCTTTGATTGAGTTTTGTGAGCCAAAACCAAAAAGACCTTTGGCAAAAGGTCTAGATAGCTCAGGTAATATGATCGACAAGCTTTGAGCACTGGTTTCTAGGCGGCTTGCTGCAAAGAGGAACATTGAGTTTGCATCACTAAAACCGGTGATGGGGTTATTGAGCATGAGCCCATCTAAATAAACCGGCAGACGAGAATTTGAGAGCCCGCGGTAACGGATCTCTGAACTACCTAAATGACCACCTCTCTCGGTAAGTGTAAGGCCTGGGATATGAAATAGCATTGACGCATCGCTCGGCATTTGATCAGAACTTTTGTCCTTGAGGTAGTTAACATGAGCATCATGACTTTGCGTGGGTCTCTCCTCAATAACAGTCTGGTTGTTAGCCAGCATTATATTGCACAAAGATAAGCAAGCCGAGAATAAGAACATGCTTCGTGACATAGTTTTCCTATTTATATCAAACAGACTTACATGGGCTAGCAATGCGATCTTGAGAATTCAAATGGGGCAGTCTAAGCTAGAAAAGATCGCTAACATGGAGGACAACTTGAGAAAGTTATTGTGTACTGGCATGCTAATCTTGTTTTCACTGACTACTTTAAGCAGTTGCAGGAGCGTAGAGCATTCATTAAAAGGAAATATGGCAATGATGGAAAATGGCTACCTCCCCCACACTGATATGAGCGGCAACGATATCTTGCCCCGCTGCCTAAAGCACATAGCAACTGCTGAGAACTTGCAGAATCAATTGGTAAAAGATGCTTCGGTTGATGGCATACTGCGATCCCTAAATCTTTATAACGATATTTTAGTGAATATTGACGTGGCTATTAGCCAATCAAGTTTACTATCTCAGGTACATCCAGACGAAAAAGTTCGCAAAGACGCTGAAAGCTGTGAGCAAAAAGCTTCGAGCTTTATGACTGATTTGTCACTTAATCAAGCAGTTTTTCAAGCCTTACTTATGGGTGAAAACACCCCATTAGATGTCGATGCTAAGCGCTTGCTAGAACGTACCCTGCGCGATTTTAGAAGATCAGGTGTTGATAAAGATGACGCTACACGTGCAAAAATTAAAAAACTCAGAGACGAGTTGGTGACTATTGGTCAAGAGTTTGGTCAAAATATTCGTGATGAACGTTTTGTTATCAATCTTGACAGTAAAGATCTTAAAGGAATGCCCGCTGATTATGTTTCAGATCATAAAGCTGGCGCTGATGGTAAAATAGAAATATCAACAGACTATCCTGATTATATACCTTTTATGAAGTATGCTGACAGCAATAAAGCACGACAAGAACTAAGATTTAAGTATCTTAATAGAGGTCAAAAAAATGGGCCAATTTTAAGGTCTATGATAGATAAAAGAAACGAGTTGGCTCAGTTGCTTAATTATTCTTCTTACGCCGACTATGTTGTTGAAGATAAAATGATCAAAGAAGCTAAGTCTATTCATAGTTTTATTGATAAAATATCTAAAATATCTAAAGCTGGTGCAGATAAAGAATATGCAGCAATGCTTAAGTTTAAGCAAAAAACTGATAAGAAAGCCAAAGCTATTTATGGTTATGAAAGTGGCTATATCGAAGAAGCTTTTAAGAAAGATAAGTTTAAGTTTGATTCACAGTCTGTTAGACCATATTTTTCTTATAACAAAGTGAGAGATGGTTTATTAACGGTAACATCTAAATTATTTAATATTCACTATGTGCCGATTACTGATGCCAAAGTATGGCACGGCTCAGTGCTTGCTTATGATGTTTTTGATGAGTCGGCTAAGCTTGGCCGTATCTATTTAGACATGCATCCCCGCGAGGGCAAGTACAAGCATGCAGCCCAGTTTACTGTTCTAAGTGGACTTAAAGATCGTCAGTATCCTGAAGGTGCCCTGGTCTGTAATTTCCCTAACCCTAAAGATGGTGACGGCTCAGCTTTGATGGAGCATCGTGAAGTGGTAACGATGTTTCATGAGTTTGGGCACTTATTACACCATGTGTTTGCTGGCCAGCAACAGTGGATGCCTTTCTCTGGTGTTGCAACTGAATGGGACTTTGTTGAGGCTCCATCACAACTTTTAGAGGAATGGGCCTGGTCATCTGAAGTTTTAGCAATGTTCGCTAATCATTACCAAACTGGTGCGGTAATTCCTGCTGACTTGGTTAAAAAAATGCGTGCTGCTGATGAGTTTGGTAAAGCCATTTCTGCTCGCCAGCAAATGTTTTATGCTGCTTTGAGTGCTGACTATTTTGATAAAGATCCTAAATCTTTTGATCTGGAAGAACACCTAAAACAACTGCAGTCTCAGTATTCATACTTCCCCTATGAAGAAGGTACCCATTTCCAAAATAGCTTTGGCCATCTCGATGGTTATTCTGCTATGTATTACACCTACATGTGGTCGCTTAGTATTGCTAAAGATTTATTAGAGCCTTTTCAGAAAGCTGGTCTCATGAACCAGAAAATAGCTAAAAAATACCGTGATACCATTCTTAAGCAAGGCGGAGCCAAAGATGCTCAGGACTTGGTTCAAGAGTTTTTAGGTCGGCCATTTCGTTTTGATGCCTTTGAAAAATGGCTCAAAACTGACCCCTTAGCTACGAGTCGCTCTTAAGTTTTTTCTTGAGGGCCTCAAGTTCATCTTCTAGGCTGAGTCCAATTTTGGCCTCAGCTTCTTGGTGATTAATTTTCTCTTCTAAGTTGTCAAATTGATCAAAAAGGCTGAGGTCGTTGACATGGTCAGCAGTGAATCTCTTGGCTTTGAGTTTGCTCAGCTGAGTTTCTAAGCTTAGGATGTCACGTTTCATTTTTGTGACTAAGTCATTGATTTCTTTGCTAACATCTAATTTTTGGGCTTCAGCTAGCTTGAGTGAAGCCAGCGCCGAAACTAAGAGAGCCCGGACTTTTTTAAGATTAGCTTCACCTTCATTAATGGCTAGTTGTCGCATTTTTTCCGGATCTTCTGCTTTATCAAGCCAATCATTAAGATTAGAACGTAGTAAATCATTAAACTTCTTAAAAACTCCCATTATATCTCCCGCTAGCTCTAGCCCTTGTGGCGTGCCCTAACTATGATATTAGCACTCAGTTAGTCATTACTTATATACGGGAAGCAAACCAAGATGGATAGCTTTAAGGTCGGATCCAATATTGATGCATGGTGCACTAAGTGCAAACTGGTACTGGCCCATACTATCGAAGCGGTAGCTGGCAGTGTTATTAAAAGAGTTCACTGTAATACATGTCGTGGTAAACACCAGTTTAAGGGTAGCGAGCCTGGCACTAAGACTTCAGCTATTATTGTCAAGAGCGCTAAGGTTGCTAAGGCCAAGCCTAAGGCCAAAGCTAATGATTTTTCACGCCTCATGCGGGGAAAAAATGCTGCTTTAGCATCGCCTTATAGCATCAATAAGCACTTCTCTCGTGGCGATTTGATTAATCATAGCTTGTTTGGCATGGGCGTAGTCGTCGAGCAGAAAGACGTACAAAAAATCGAAGTCTTATTTGAGGGTGGCGCTAAGATTTTGATTCACGCTCGTGCTTGATTGTTTATCAGCACAGCCGGTAGCGATAAAAATAAAAGCGGCAACTAAAGCAGCAGGTAAAATCCAAAAGCCGTTTTTCATAATATTCTCCTGGATGATGTTCTGTGATGTAAATGATATAATAACTGCCTCGACGTCATGCATGATATTTATCTAAAATTATAGATCAGAAAAAGATCAAAAAAAAGAAGGGAAGCCTTAAGACTTCCCTTCCCAGCTAGTTTTACTAACTTCTGCGGCGATCGAAACCCTGTTATTCTTCTGTATCATCTCCGTTACCACCTTCCTCATCGCCATAGTCGCCTGAAGCTCCAGCACCGAAGCCGTTATCATCATCCATATGATAGGTGAAGATATCAGTTCCAGCTTCGCATTCATCGATCAGACCAGCACGAGGACCGACTACGCGAGGATCAGCAGGAAAACCTGGCAGTTGAGGACCGATAGCACCATAAGGACCGGCTACTAAAGGAGCTCCAAGTTGAACGTTGTAATAAGGATCTTGGTATATTGGAGCAACCCAGCAATCTTTAATGCTGGTGGCAAAGAAACCATCACGTTGCCAGCCATGAGGATCATCAGCATCAGCGGCACGAGCATTCAAGATTGCGAGATCTTCAGGAACCAAAACACCGTTAGGATAAATGGTTAAAGCGCGGCTGTTGACTACTTCTTCCAGTGGAGGTCCAAACTCTGAGCATTCTGGATGAATGGCGCAGTCGCTATCCATGCAGTCAGTCAAGCCATCGCCTTCATTATCAACACCGTCGTTGCAGTTAGTTTCTACACCGTTGATTGGTAAAACCGTGCCAGCAACTACGGGATAGCCTGCTGGTGGATGTCCCAATAAGGCAAAGTCAGATGCTGGTCCATTTTGTTCAGCGCTATAAGCTTGGTCTTTTGTTGAATCTGACTGATTGCCGCAGTTGTTCAACGCAATGAAGCTGGTAGAGAGTAACGCAAGCATTGCGTATTTGTTTATCAAACTGGTTTTCATTGATGCCCCCTAAGTGCGCGTGAATATCTGAAGAAGGTTTCTTGTGTTGAGCACGCGCGCTCATTCACTAGCGGGATTTAATAACTGTCAGTTCATGGTGCACCCTATACTTAAGTTTTTTGGATCAGCGCTGATTTTTATATTCGTCGCTATTCCTGGGTCAGTGTGGGTAAGAGTGTGCTTGATTGGTATATCAATTATATACGCTTATATACGCTATTTTACATCGGCGTTGTCTCTGGTAGGACTGCTGCGCCGGGTTTTGTCCCTGAGGAACGATTTGAAAAAGATCAATCATAACCAATCGATAGTGCCAATTGCTCTCTTGAGCGCATGTTATCTTACGATGATGCCGGTTTACGCACAGTCACGGCCTCCACAGAAAAATAAAGCCAAAGCAGAGAAGACCCATTTAGACCCATCGATAAGAAATCTAGAGGGCCAATTAAGTTTTGACCAAACAACTCGAGCCGCTCTTGATCGCTCTAAAAAAGTCGGTGTCTTACTTGCTCCTACTGAGGAAGCAGGCCAAATTTATCGTATTGAAATAATTGGTGCCAAAAAAACTGAGCCAGATGCGGTAGTTTTACGGCTGATTAGCAAAATTGGTGAAGAATATGATCCTGTTTTAGTCAGCGAAGATATTCGCGAAATCTATAAAATGGGCTTATTTAATAAGATTGAAGTATCACATAATAAGCTTAAAAGCGGTGCTTATGAGCTTAAATATAATCTTGAAGAAATACCGACTATTTTTCAGATAAAAATAGCGGGTAACTCAGCTTTATCAGAAGAAGAAATCTTAGAAAGTATGACTGGGCTCGAAAACTACCAAGGAGCTAAAACCTCGCGTTTACAGGCTAATAGGGAAAAAATTCGTGAGCTCTATGTGGCCAAAGGCTATTTTTTGGCTCGTGTAAGTTACGAGCTCAGTCAGACTTCTGAGCATGATATAAAAAAACGTGAAAGTGATGGTGTTGATCAAGATAAAACGGGATCGCTAGAAATTGATACTGCGGCTGTTAGTGCACCTGATTTTGTTGATCTAACGTTTAAAATTGAAGAAAACGCTAAAGTCAAAATTAATAGAATCTACTTTTCTGGTAATAAGCGCCTTGACGACGACTTAATCAAAGCATTGTTACGTACCCATGAAGAGCATGCCCTATCAATTTTGACTGATTGGGGAACCTTTAGAAAAGATTTTTTAGAAATTGATGGCTTGATTATTGAAAAACTGCTTCATGATCACGGCATGCTTAAAGCCAAAGTTTTAGCTCCAGTGGTAGAGCTTTCACCTGATAAAAATTTTATTGAGATTGGTTTTCGTATGATTGAAGGCGATCAGTACTCTTTAGGTGATGTTAGTGTCAGTGGTGATAAAGTTGAGCACAGTGAAGTTATTTATCGCCTACAAAAAGAGGCCAAGCCAGACGAAGCGGTTTTTTGGAGTGACAAACTCTTAGGCGATATTATCCAGAAAAAAGGTGATATTTTCAATAAATCACTGATGGGCGAAAATATTTTAGCTATTGCTGAACGCTACCGTGATGAGGGTTACGCTTACGCTAACGTTTCGCCGGTACCAAGTTTTGATGAAGATGATAAACTGGTTCATATCAGCATTCAAATCGAATCTGGCCCAAGAGTTCGCATTGAACGCATCGATATCGAAGGCAATGATAAGACGGTTGACGAGGTAATTAGGCGCGAGCTGACCATTATAGAAGGAGAACTTTATTCTAGCACTGGTATGAGAATGAGCGAGCAATCAGTTCAACGCCTAGGCTATTTTGAGTCAGTCGAATTGAGCCATAAACCTGGCAGTACGCCAGATCAAATGATTGTTACTATTAAAGTCAAAGAACAAAGTACCGGTAATATTCAAGTTGGTGCAGGTTATGGCACGGGTGGCGAAGGTATTGTGCTAAGGGGCCAAGTGTCTAATCAGAATTTATTAGGGCGGGGTCAGACTTTATCGGCTCAGGTTAACTGGTCTAATTATCGCCGTATGTTTGATATCATGTTTATTGAGCCTTATTTGACCTATGTTTTTGACCAGCCGCTGTCACTTGCTTTTACGGCTTATAATCGAGATATTTTCTTGGGTGAGTTCAGTCGTTCTTCTACTGGTGGTGACTTGACTTTTGGTTATCCGGTGGGTGGACCATGGGCACATCTGTCACGCAAATGGCGGACTAAAGCTCGACCAAGCTTAGTGAACTATGTCTTTGATTTTGAATCGATTTGGTTTTATCTCACCTATACTGCCGAACGAATAGAAATTAGCGATGCCAAATCTGATCTTAGAAAATGGGAACTTTTTCAAGGTATGCCTCGCTATACTACCTCGCTTAAGCCAACAATTAGGCTTGATCAGCGAGATAATCGTATTTTTCCTAGTCGGGGGATCTATGCTGAGTTTCGCACTGAATTTGCCAATGAGTACTTGGGTGCTATTGGTATGTCTAAGTTAGAGAATTATATTAGATCAAAGAAAAGCTCGAACCGTTTATCTGATGGTTTGGCTTACCTGAAAGCGCCGGCTGATTCCAATAATTTTATTCGTTATGGCGCTAATTTTAGGGTTTATCACAATTTAGACGAATGGTTTTTTCTTAATGGTTGGGTTTTTAAGGCCAATATTGAGCTCGGTATTCTAAATAGCTTGGGCCAGCCGCTATTATTTGAAAACTATGCTTTGGGTGGTCAGAATAGCCTTCGTGGTTATAACTATAAGTCCATCAGCCCGGTTGAACGAGCTTCAGCGCTATTTCCCTTTGACCGTCGGCAGGATTTACGGGTGGGTGGTAACAAGCAGCTGTACGGATCTTTTGAGCTTGAGTTTCCTATTATCAAATCGCTTAAGATTGGTGGTGTGCTCTTTTTTGACTACGGCAATGTCTATTCGCATGAAGATAATTTTTTCTACGCGAGAGGTGCTTCGAGCAATGCTCAGCGCATTAAGCCCAGTGACCCTTTAAGACTTTATGAATGGCTGGGTTTTTATAGCTCGGCGGGTTTTGGGGTGCGGTGGCAAAGTCCTTTGGGTTATTTGCGTTTTGAGTGGGGTATTCCTCTTAACCGTAGGCCGACCAATACACCGGGACTTATTGAAGGTGATCAACCGATTGGTTTTGAGTTTAATATTGGCCCGAGCTTTTAGTTATGCCAGTTATCATCAAAAAAGTTCGCATTATTGATCCTGGAGCGAGTCTTGATGTGGTGGACGATATCTTAATATCGCCAGAGTGTATTGAAATAGCGCCTCGTCAAGTACGAAATTGCTTAGCAATTGATGGCCGTAAACAGCTCTTAGTGCCTGGTTTGATTGATTTACATGTACATTTTAGGGAGCCAGGCTCTTGTTATAAAGAAGATATACTCTCTGGCATAAAAGCAGCGCTTGCAGGCGGGGTAACTTCAGCCTTGGTGATGCCTAATACCAATCCTGCTATCGATAATTATGCCCGTGTCTATTATCAACTCATGCGTGCTAGAAATACTGGTTTTGATTTATTAGTCGCAGGGGCTGCTTCTTGTAGTCTAGCTGGCATTGAGCAAACTGACATTAACCAGCTTGCTCAAGCTGGTGTCAAAGCTATTACTGACGATGGTAAGCCGATTATTGCCAATATAGAATCAGTTATGAGAGCGTGTCGGCGTAATAACTTAGTTTGTATGCAGCATGCTGAAGACTTACGCTGGCCCACCGAGCAGGCTCGTTCAGAGTTTGAGCTGGTAGAACGTGATATTTTATTAGCTGAGCGTATTGGTGCTCGTTATCACGTGCTTCATCTATCTGCTCGGCAATCGCTTAAGTTAGTTCAGCAAGCCAAACGAAGGCGTGCACCTATTACGTGTGAAGTGGCACCTCATCACTTGTTGTTATGTGATCGCGATGTTTTTGATAGCAATCAAAAAATGAATCCGCCACTTAGAACTCGACAAGATTGTGAGGCTCTGATTGATGGTCTTGCTGATGGCAGTATTGATGCTGTGGCCAGTGATCACGCCCCCCATCACATTCGAGAGAAACGTCGGCCTTTTGCGCAGGCTCCTTGTGGGGTGGTGGGAGTTGAAAGCTCAATTTTGGTATTGCTGACTTTAGTTGCTCGTAAAGAAATTTCTCTGCCGCGGGCAATCGCTTTAATGAGCTTGGGGCCAGCCCGCGTCTTAGGTGAACAAGATCGCATTGGTTCGCTGATGGGTGATCGTATGCTGAAAAATGCCGTACTATTGGACCCCAGTTATCAATTTACATTGACGCAGAGAGATCTTCATGGTCGGTCAAAAAATAGCGCTTTCTTAGGTTGCGAGCTCTTTGGCCGAGTAAGAGCTACATTTCTTAACGGCAGCATGGTCTATCGAGCTTAAATAAATCGTGGGGTGGTAAATGGAGTTAGTAAGCATTAATTTGGACCGTTGTTTGGATCATTCTTGCTCTGAGTTTTAATTGTGGTATTTGGTATTGGTTTTGCCCAGAAACAGCAATGGAATTCTTGACCGGTTACCTTATAGAAAAAGCTCTTTCTGTTGATAATTTATTTGTTTTCATCATAATTTTTTCATACTTTTCAGTGCCACGTGCTTATAAACATAAGGTATTGTTTTGGGGGATAGTTGGCGCTCTTATTATGAGAGCTATTTTTATTGCTATTGGCGCTTTATTATTGGCCCAATACCATTGGATTATATACCCATTTGGCGTATTTTTGATTGCAACGAGTATAAAGTTGGTTTTTAAGCACTCTTCAGATATTAAACCTGAAAACAATTTGCTCTTAAAACTCATGAAGCGTTTCATGCGTGTAACTGACACTTATCACGGTGAAGTGTTTTGGGTTACAAAAGCAGGCAAGCTTTATGCAACACCGCTTTTTTTAGTGCTGGTTATTGTAGAGTTCACTGATCTGGTATTCGCTGTCGATTCTATTCCGGCTATATTTGCCATAACTGCAGATCTTTTTATTGTTTACAGTTCTAATATTTTTGCCATGATTGGATTGAGGTCACTTTATTTTGCTCTGGCTAGTATTATGGATAAATTTCAATATTTAAGAATAGGTTTGGCTTTGGTGCTAGCTTTTATTGGTTCTAAGATGCTGATAAGCGGTCTTTTTAAGATCCCCAGCTTTATTTCTTTAGTCGTAGTAGTAATGCTGATTGGTCTATCGATTGTTGCATCCCTGCTATTTGCCCGAGTAAAATCCTAGGGAGTATTATGACTGATCCAATGCTGACTAAAAAAGGCTACTTAAGGCTTCGGGCTGAGTTTGATCAACTTAGCTTAAAGGAGCGTCCTAAAGTTGTACAAGGGGTGACTATTGCTGCAGCTGAGGGTGATCGCTCAGAAAATGCCGAATATATTTATGGTAAAAAACATTTACGAGAGATCGATCGACGCTTGCAGTATTTATCCTATCTACTGAAAAACCCACAAATCATTGAAAAATCTAGTGTGAATGCTGAGATGGTTTCTTTTGGGTGTCGAGTGACGGTGGCTGATGAGGCTGGTAACCAGAAAATTTGGACTATTGTTGGTGAGGGAGAGGCTGATTTTAAGGAACGTACGATTAGTTGCGAGGCTCCTGTTGCACGAGCGCTATTAGGCAAGCGTGTTGGTGATGTGGTTGAGATTGACTTGGAAAAGGGTCAGGCTCAACTTGAAGTAGTGGCCATTGTCGCAGGTGATATTGACGCCTAAAAAGTCGGACTGAGTAATATAGCTACGTGAACCACGCAGCTATATTACCCAACCCGTTGGGGGGCATTCCCAATTCATAAAACCCTAAACCACCTTCAGCCACCTAGGATAACGATGAAGTTAGATGTAGGCAGGTATTGATCCTCAATAAAAAAACCTGCTCACCGAGCAGGTTTTTTTATGCAAGCAAGCTCATGCTTATCGGCGATGATGTCTACGGTGACCACGGTTACCGTAAGGACGACCATCGTCATCATCAAAACCCCAGAAGAAGGGGTTGTATGAACGATAAGCATAGAAAGGATGGACATAATCTACCACAGTAGCTACTGGTGATACGGGCACGCTAACAGCTAATGGTCTGGTGTAGTAGTCATAAAGCGGAGAGCCTACATAGGGAACTAGTGGATAGCCGCCGAGCAAGCGGAAATCAGAACTTTCATCAGCACCTAAATCAAGATTTTGTTCTTCTTTGCTTGCAACAGCTTCAGTTTGAGGATTTTCAAAGCTCAAGCTTTCGTTTTGATAAAGACCTGGATCTTCACCGCAGCCTGTTTGTACAAGCAAGAACGAAGCTAAAGCTGATACAGATAGAACGTGTGTGGCGTATTTTTTAACTAACATCGGTTTGCCCCCTGTTAAGTGCGAGTCAGCTAACTGACCGCAGGTTTTTGTGTGTGCAATCTAATAATCAACAGAGCTTTATGCACACTAAGACCGACCTTGTGATCCAAAAAAAGAGGCCACATGACCTCTTTTAAGCTACACCGTGTATTACTGATTAATCATCGCTATCAGGTTCGACATCAAAAGAATAAAGAAAAGGTCCTTTATCTTGAAAACGAGTAGGCAACAGACCATAAGAGCCAACATAGTTAGCCAGCCAAGGATCCACTTGGTGGGCAGCATCCATGAAATCATCACCACCAAGTGGTGCAGGTATCAAGGGCTCGCTGGCAAGTTTTTGTTCCACTACCGGTTCTGCTTCACTCAGCTCTTGCTGAGGTTTGATTACTTCAACTGCAATTTTTTTAGCTTCAGTACTAGTCGTACTTGTTTTTGGTGTAGCTGCTATTTCTTCCTGCATCGCTGGTTCATTATTAGCACAACTTGTTAAAAGTCCTGTTAGTGTGAGTAAGCCAACACTTCCCCACGCTCTTAGCTGTAGTTTTTTCATATGCCCCCCATGTCGGGCTATGTAGCTACTTGCCTTCAATAGTGCATAAAAAAGCTCAGTGAGATCCCAAAAAAATACCCCCGCATAAGCAGGGGTAAGATTTAAGCTTGATAGTTCTTTTTAGATATCGTTATCATCGTCGTCATCGCGATGACTGTGATGACCATCATCATCATCGAAAGCAATAACATCTGATACATAATATGGGCTGTAAGGTAAATAAGGATCAATAATTGAGCCAAAACCTTGATAGCCGCCATATTCACAAGCAGACGCCAAGCCAGTTGTTTGGTAAGGAGCAAGTCCGGCCATAGCGCTTGGGCCTGACATTGGACCTTGGCACCAAGATTGTGCATTTGGATCAAGCACAGGGCTTGCAGGAGCTGTTTCTACTTTTTCAGTTACTGAATCAGCCGCTTTAGGCTCATCTTTTAGTAGAATTTCAATCTTAATTTCTTCTGGTTGTTTCTCGATAGTAGCAGTTTTGGCTGCAACATCAGTGTTATCCATATTTTCAGCAGCACAACCAAGTAAACCAGCTAAGCCGCTAGAAATGGCTAACAACAACAATCTGTTTTTGCTTACGTTTTTCATTTTTTTGCCCCCCAAAAAGTCTAAAAACCAAATCTCCATGTGTGGGTGCTATCTAGCGATTGTCAGTATTTGGGGCATGAGCAAACAACAGTTTTTAGATCGGGTCTATCAATCAAGTAATTATAATGAATTGGTCCTAAGAAAAAACCCTAAAACTAGTTTAGGGCCTACATGGTTGCGGGGGAAGGATTTGAACCTCCGACCTCCGGGTTATGAGTGAAGCGACAGCCTCTTTAAATTTTATACTATTTGAGCCATGCAAATGTTCTTTCAACAGCCCAACTTTGCCTAGTGCTCAATTGGCTACAGCTTCACAGCCATTTTCATGATTTCCCTCAGGAATGGTTCAGCTAAAAGATCCCGCTCTTCAGCTATCACCAAATCGATTTTTTGGTCGCCGATAGTATATTTTATTTCAACAAGAATTTTATGTTTTAGGCCTAGCACGGCGTCTTTGGTGGTGGAAACTTGGTCTTTGATCACCAATAATAGATCAATATCGCCACCTTTTTTATTGTGATCAATGCGGCTGCCAAATAAATATAACAAGTAATTATCGTGATTAATAAACCGGTTAATTGATAGCTTGATAGCTTCTATCTCAAAAGATTCTAAACGCATATTAAGAGCCTAAGAGGTTGGTAATCGCGAGGAGGTGGGGACAGCTTTGTCTTAATGTTAGAAAAAACGCGCCCATGTCTTTATCTGAATATTCATGAGCGGTGATGTTTCTGAGCTCGCGTAGAGCAAGCCAATCTTTAGTGCTTGAGATAATGCCCATTTTTTCGGCAAGATTTAAAAAATCCCTCAGTGTTCCTGAAAAACCTGGATCTTCGATTAGGACCAGTGTTCGCAGGTAGCGCGATAAGAAAATATCGCACACACGGGCAAATCTGGCCGCAAAGCTCTCCCAAGTTTCGAGCATCTCTTCATCGAGCTTTTCAACCTCGGGTGAAAGTTTAGTCACTTTTTTATAGCTATAGGCTAGGTGTGCGAGGGCTTTTTTGAGTTTTTGTTGTTGGATAAGTTTCTGGGCTGCTAAATCACTCAAGACTGATCCCCATAAGAAAAAGCCCTAAAAACTAGTTTAGGGCTTAAATATTTGGTTGCGGGGGAAGGATTTGAACCTCCGACCTCCGGGTTATGAGCCCGACGAGCTACCAAGCTGCTCTACCCCGCGTCATGAGCCTAGGCGAATAGCACTGTGATAAAGGGGTGTCAACCAATGCCCTCAACTACTTGTAAATTAATGATTTTTGCTAGGCGATGCTCATCGATAATCTCGAGCTCGATCAGCAGTTGTGCGAGATCAAAGAGAAAAGGGGCACGCTCTGGCCATTCTACTAAGCGTAGGCTTTGGTGATCGGTTAGATATTCTAATATGCCCAGTTCTTCGAGTTCGCTAACATGATCAATACGATAAAGATCGCAGTGGATGATACTGATCGGTCCATCATAGCTTTTTACATAGCTATAGCTTGGGCTTGTTATGCTTGATTGATTTTTTATTAACTCGCCAATAAAAGCTTGCACCAAACTCGTTTTCCCTGCACCCATGGGTCCAGACAAAAGAATAAGTTTAGGTTTATTAGCGTAGCTTTGAGCAAGTTTACGGCCCAGTTTCTCAGTCGCAGCATGATTAGCTAAGATGTGCACTTCAGTGTTCATTAAGTCTTGATAGCTTTTAGGGCTTGAATAATAAAGAGCTTGGATTACTTATGCTGATCACCTTTACCAACGGTCAAACGCCATAATAAATTAGCAATATTGGTATCGACAGGATTTTCTTTATAGGCGAGTAAAGCATGTTCTTTGGCAAGTTTTTCGTTGCCATCCTTGAGATATAAATGAGCCAAGCTTTCATGGGCAGGTGCAAAATGGGGGTTACAACGGACTGCTTTTTTTAACATATCCAGCGCCTCGCTGGTGCGGGCGGCGAGTAGGTAGCCATTACCTAAGTTAGCCAAAAAATCGGCTGAGGCGGGTGATAAGCTTACGGCTCGTTCAAAGGCTTTGATTGCGTCGTTAATTTGGCCACATTCAAGATTGCTTTTACCTAAATTATTGGCTAGTTCAGCATCTTCGGGCAATAAATCAAAAGCTCGTTTGAGAAATGGTAGTGCTTCTGGTATTTGTCCTATTTCCATCAATGCTGAACCTAAGGCGCTGAGAATATCTGGATCGCTGGAATCTTTACGCAAAGCTTTTTGCAATTCACTGACCGCCAAGCCCCACTCATGTAGGCACTCATAGGCCAGGCCCAGCAGATAATGATTATGTCCTGGTGGTAGAGAATGCATAGTATGAGCAGTTTCTAGGAGCTCAAAGAATTCATTAGGAACTAGGCTTAAGTTGAAGTTTCCAGCCCCGTGATTAGGTAATAAAACTTGCTCAAAGAGTGATAGAGGATCACGCCCATCAGCTGAGACCATTTTGAACAATAAACTAGCTTTTTTATTTAATTCATTAATATCATTCCAGCTAGCTAAATCAGTTGCGATTGTTAAAACATCTTCGTTGTGGGCAATCAAACGTACAGAATTTTGCTGGGGGATATTGAGTTGTTCTAGTACTCCTTTAATAAGCTTGGGAAAAATCGCTATACTGGCCACCTGCTCACCTACTAACGAAAAAGCTTGAGTTTCAGCACCCGGTGCAAAGATGAGCCGCGCTTGATAATGATGATGGCCAACATAGCGTGCCGATCGCGACAGCCAGCGCTGATAACTAAGTCCAGTATCTTTGATGCTAGTCTCAATAGGGCTTTGTTTGCCTGAGTATTCTTTGGCTGCGCACACCGCATAGCCATTATGAAGAGATGATAAAGTATTAGGTCGGGCTTTGAGATAAACTAAAGAACGCACTGAAAGAGTGGGAAAAGCTCCTGCACAGTCGAGATCGCTCAGCTTAAAGCTTTTGATAAAACCAGGAATGTTATCTTGATACCCAGTGCCGATGATATCTTCGGCTAGGCTCTGGTAATCAAAGTTCTTGCTAATACCACCTTGAGTATAGCGCATATGACCTGATTCTAGTTCCCAGCGACTGGTTGGGTGGCTATGATGCAGACATGAGTAAAGCTTAGGAAATAATGAAAAATAGCTGTTGATGCGAATAATTTCTTCACTAATCACGTTAGCCAAGCTTGTTTCCCGCCATAATATCAAGGCCGCCAATCGTGTTAGCCTATAGCGGTAGTTAAAAGTATTATCACTTAGGCTAAGTGTATGATTAGGCCCCAGAGGCTCGACCGCATATTGATGTGAGGTGCAGGCTACTTGCCAGGCCTGCTCAACTCTCGCCAGATGATAAAAAAATACCACATGAAGATCTTGATACGAGCCTGTACTAAGTGTCTGTGCCCAACGACAATCATCCTGTTCATGACAAAGATTACGTAAACTATTAAAACTAAGCTTAATAATCGGGCTATTATGACAATGCTCAGAAATTAGTGAATATTGTGCCAAATCTGATAGTTTTTTTATATCCATAAGAGAAGAAGAGTTTTTCAGGGCAATGGTCAATAAAAAAACTCCAGGCTCAAGCTCTTGTAGCAAGTTCTTAGTGAGTGACATTGAAGATTCAAGTTGGCTTTCTATCATACATCCCATAGATGGACAAGACTGATTTTTATGAGTAGTAATCCAATCGATATTGGCTGTATTAAATGCGTTTTTATTTTTGTTTGACATGGCTAAAACATAGCATATTAAAAACGGCTAAAATAAATAAGTTATTAATATTTAAAAAGTGCCTTATTATCGATTGTTTTGCTGTCTTATAAATCTAATACGAGATAGGTAATCTTTGAAACAAATTATATCAGCTGGACGATAAGATGTGCTCACTAAGGCAAGAAACTCATCTTGTGCGCTTTGGTAGTTTTTTAACTCGTAATAACTATGAGCCAACATAATTTCTGCTTCATGAAGCAAAATTTCAGGTATTATTTGGCGATTGTTAATAATCTCAATCAGGTAATCTGATGCCGCACTAAAGTCATGTTCATGAAGATAAAGCCGCGCTAGCAGGTAAAGAGCAAAATAATAGCTAAAATTTTTATAACTATGATTAATACTAAAGGCTAATTTGCTGTAATTAGTGCTGATGTTTTTTTGTCTAAAAATAGTCGTGATTATTTGTTGAGCTAGATTATCTAGTTGACCGTTTTTTTGCTCAAATAATAAAGATTTTATGATAATTTGTTGTCGTTTTTGTGATTGGTTAAGAAAATTTGGATCAATTTTTAATACCGTAGCTTGAGCAGGTACTAACGATTGCTCAAGGCTTAAGCAGGCTAAGTTTTTAAGTAACACTTGGTTAATACGAGGATCTGTAGTTGTGGATAGTATATCTTCGCTGATCTTACTCAGCCTAAGCATGAGCCCACAGTGATCTTGTAAGGCTGGGTTATCAAGAGCAGCCAGGCTCAGTTCTAGGCGAGCAGCATCAGGTAGGTGATTTATCGCAGCTATAGCCGAGTCTGGATTTAGATTCAGCAGATTACGATTAAAAGCAGTTTTTTCCTCTTGGTAATAAGTATTACAATTATCACCAATGATGCTGGTCGCTGAGAAATTCTGTTGAGCCCATAAGATGGCATATGCAGCTACCGGCTCTGTTAGTAAAGCGTTAAACTCGCTAATCGCTAGGTTTTGCTGTTCTCGAGAGCTAAATAAAGCGCTCAAACTACCAGCTTTGATCAGATCAGGTAGTTTATGATCTTGTTTAGCTAGGGCAAATTCAAGAAAAGCACCAGAAAAAATATAGGCCGAGCGTGAATGGCTGAGAGCAAACTGGCTGGGATTAGTGGTAAATAAGCGAGCAACATCGATAGATAAGCCAGCCTGATGAAGAGCACGCGCCTGTTCTAGCATCGATAAATCATTATTAAGGCTTAAGGCCGGTGTTAGGTACATGGCTAAACCTTCAGTTAGAGCCATATTGGGGATTAAGCCCCATATGCCCGGTAGGCCAAGCCAGGTAGTGGCGTATTCGCCAACGACAATATGAGCTAACTCATGACCCAGCACTGGGTGAGGAGTTTGACTACCATCAAGGTGAATTTCGCGATGTTTTGGTAAGGCAAAATGGACATTTTTAGCCCCGGTGTAGCTGTATTTTTCTTGCTCGGTTTTATGAAGCCAAATAATAATCGGTTTTTTAGTTAGTGAAAGCTTTTGTGACAGCTGATTTTGATAATAGAGCGCTTCATCTAGGATGGCTTGAGCTTGTTCATGGGAGATTTGTTGTGGATTGGCGCGAATTATTAAGCCATGTTGTTCTAGATGCAAAGAATAATCTCGGTCTAAGTCAGCATGATCTTTGCCCATACTTTTAGCACTCTGCCAATGAATTAGCCCGGCTGAGAGTAATAAAACAGCTACCAGCACTGATTTAGCTAGTGGTTGCTTGTTTGCTGGGCGAAAAAGTTGTTTTTTAGGCGATGTCGTCCACCAGGCAAAGGCAATCAGTGTTATGGCATAGAGCATGGTTGCTGCACGAAAGGCTACCAAGGGCAAACTTAGCTCGGCACCACCTAATAAATCTTGGTTGATTAGGATTAAGGCATGAGTTAATATGCGAAAATTAGCTTCTTGCCACCAGCAAAATAAGATACTTGCTAAATAAGCCGGGTAGGCCAGCAAAAAAATTACTATACGCAAGGCCACTTTGGGTACAAAAGCCGCCACCGCTGAACCTAAGGCAATATTTAGCACGATAGGAGGAATGAGCATGACCAAAAATGTCGGCCAGCCAGCACCAGGACTGCAGCTGGTATGAGATAAGCCGTTATAGATCAGTAAGATGCTAAAAATAACAAGGTAGATTAAGGCCCAGCAGGCTTGTTCTAAGAAAATGGCTCTGAAAGTAGAGCGACAGTTTAACAGTGCTGTAAAGCATAAAATTGGCCCAAAGCACACAACAAAAAAATTGGCTGATTCGTAGCCTAAGGTGGCCAGCAAGGGCAAGTTGCGCAGAGCTAGAAAGAAAGCGCCGATGAGCGCTACCATGATTATTCGGCCAATGAAGACCCGAAGAGGTATTTTAGCCACGAATGCTCCTGCCAATTATTTACGTTTTTTATTCTTTTTTCTCGCCAGTTTTTGCGTTTTTCGCTTATCTTTTTTGGCTTTGTCCGGTGGTCTTAAGCTTAGTACTGGATTTTTAAACATTGGCATCTGAGCCAGAGCCTGGGGATTTTTACCTGCTAGCTGCATCATCTGACGCATAAGCATGAAACGCTCAAGCATAATGTCAACTTCTGGCAGTTTACGCCCGCTGCCTGAAGCTATTCTTTGGCGGCGATTTTTTTCTTTCACCAATAAGTCAGGTCGGTCTCGTTCTTGTTTGGTCATGGAGAAAATCATTGATTCAAACTTAGTAAACTCACGCTCATCGACCTTGGCACCTTTGGGCATGAGATCTTTCATACCAGGCAAGCGATCGATAATCGATTGAAATGAACCGATTTTACGCATCAGGTTAAGCTGTTTAATAAAATCGTTGAAAGAAAATGAGCCCTTAATTAAGCGCTTCATATCTTCTTCAGCGTCTTTTTCATCAACGTGCTTTTCAAAATCTTTGGCGAGTGACACCACATCGCCCATACCTAAGATTCTGCCAGCGAGACCTTCCGGCCTAAATTTTTCTAGACTGTTTAAATCTTCACCCATCCCGACAAAACTAATGGCTTTGTGAGTAATTTGCTTAATCGATAAAGCAGCTCCTCCACGGGCGTCACCGTCAAGCTTGGTTAAAATAAAGCTGGTGATATCAAGACGTTTATTAAACTGGTCGGCTGTTTTAACTGCATCTTGACCAATCATCGCGTCAATTACTAAGAAAATATGATCGGGCTTAATAATATTTTTGATGTTATCAAGCTCGCTCATGAGCTTTTCATCAATAGCCAACCGTCCTGCTGTATCGAAAATAACGACATCACAGTTAAGCTCATGAGCTTTTTTCAAACCTGCTTGACAGATTTGTTCAGCACTGGCGTTTTCTAGATGAAAAACTGGAATAGCTAAGCGCTGTCCAAGTATCTCTAGTTGCTGAGCAGCTCCAGGACGATAAATGTCAGCTGCTACCAATAAAGGCCGTTTTTTGTTTTCGCTCGCCAATAAGTTGGCTAACTTAGCGCTGGTGGTAGTTTTACCGCTACCCTGTAAGCCAACCATCATGAAGCTATTAAGGCTTTTGTTGAGCTTAAGCTCAATTGTAGCTGGGCCCATGAGTGCGGTGAGTTCTTCATGGCAAATGCCAATAAAGTGCTCGCTGGGTGAAAGCTTGTGAGTGCGGCCTTTTTTATCGCTAAGGCTAGTTTTAACATTGAGGCCAAGAGCTCGCTCTTTGACCTGGTTGATAAAGCTATTAACTACCGAATATTCAACATCGGCTTCCAGAAGTGACAGTCGCACTGCTTTAAGGGCATTAGCAATATTATTTTCGTTGATGACACTGACACCACGCAAAATATTTTTGGCAGCACTAAAGCCTTCAGAAATGGTTTCCAGCATGCGCTTATCTCCGCGCGTAAAAAATTAATGGTTGACGTCTGGAAGCTAGGCTAAACAAGCTGCTTGTTCAACCCGTATGAGAAATCCTCTAAAAAACAGGTGGCTAGACTAAAAAATCACTGTTTGAGAGCTATAAATTCGCCTTTGACCAAAAAAGAGCTAGAATTAAGTTATGATGGCTGCTCAGCTTGAGCATTGACGTGAAAAATAAATTTACCTGCGGGTGAAAAGGGTAATTTTGGTGACTAAGAGTGAGCTTATAGATGATATCGCTTTGCAAACGCCAGAAATTCAGCGTCGCGATGTTGAGCTGGTAGTCAATACCATTTTACAAGCCATGACCGATGCATTATCTGAAGGTCAACGGATCGAAATTCGCGGCTTTGGATCTTTTGTTCCTAAACTTAGGCGTTCAAGAGCCGCACGAAATCCGCGTACTGGCGCTGAGGTAAAAGTGCCTGAAAAGTACGTCCCCTTCTTTACCGTTGGTAAAGAGCTTAGGGAAAGAATCAACGAAGGGCCGAGCAAAGATAGCTTGTACGGCAAGGAACGCTCGCCCTGGCAAGAATAGTTGGGCCCTTGTGAAAACTGCAGCATTATTAGTTATTGGCGATGAAATACTCACTGGTAAAATAAAAGATGAAAACAGCGTGGTCTTTGCTAAACTCATGTTTGAGCAAGGTGTACGAGTTCAAAAGATTGAGACTATTCCTGATCAGATACATATTATTGCGAGTAGCGTAAGATATCTAAGTCAAAACCATAGCTATGTTTGTACTTCTGGCGGTGTTGGGCCTACTCATGACGATAGAACTTTTGAAGGTATTGCTCATGGTTTGGATAAACCGCTCATTGAGCACCAAGAGGCGCTAACATATTTTAAAAATGCTCAGTCCATTGCTGGTCGCGGCCACGAAATCAATAATGCTCAACGTAAAATGTTGATTTTTCCTTCGCCTTGTCAGCTTTATTTTTTAAAGCCTCTGTGGTTGCCCCTGGTGCAAGTTGATAACGTTTATATTTTTCCTGGTGTGCCTGGCTTATTTAGTAAGCTAATCACTAATTTCGCCTGGTTGTTTACTGGCTCTAAATTTTATCGTGAGCTTATTTATACTGACCAATCAGAAAGTCTGATTGCCCAAGGTTTATCCCAGGTTGCTGAAAGTATGCCTGAGCTTAGTATTGGTTCTTACCCACAAATGCCCACTAAAAGCTATCATGTGATGATTAGTGTTGAAGGTGAGAGCCAAGAACAAGTAAACCAAGCTACCAAGCTTTTGTTAGCCATCGTTAATGGCCGACGAGAGCCTAAGCTTTCGGGGGATGATTATGATCGAGACTTTGGAAAACCAGATCAAAGCTAAGTACCCAAGCTATTCACTAGCCCAAGCACAAAGAGAGGCAGAGCGTTGTTTTTATTGTTATGATCCACCTTGTGTAAAAGCTTGTCCTACAGCGATTGATATCCCGACTTTTATCAAAAAGATTGCCACTAATAATATAATTTCAGCAGCCAAAACCATTTTATCGGCTAATATTCTTGGGCATTCATGCGCCAAGGTATGTCCAGTCGAAGTTTTATGTGCTGGAGCCTGCGTCTATCACGAGCTTGATCAACCACCCATTGCTATTGGGCGCCTCCAGGGTTTTGCCACTGAGCATGGGCAAAAAAATCTGAGTCCTGAGCAAATTTTAGGTCAGTCTAAGTCGCTTAAAAATAAGCATATCGCTTTGGTTGGTGCAGGACCGGCATCATTGGCTGCAGCTAGTATGCTTGCACTTGAAGGCTATCGTACGACTATTTTTGAGAAAAGTAGCCTTCCTGGAGGGCTTAACTCTCAAGGTGTCGCTCCTTATAAGCTCAAACACCAAGAAGCGATTGACGAAATAAACTGGTTGTTATCCCTCGGTATCGATCTTTGTTTGGGAGTAGAAATCAGCGATTATCGTGCTTTGCTTGATAAGTATGACGCTGTTTTTGTGGGGGTAGGTTTAGGCATAGATAAAAGTTTGGATCTAGCTCATATTCAAGGCCCTGGAGTTAGTGGTGCTTGTGAGTTGATCAAAAAAATTAAGACCGATCCCGGTTTTAGTTTGGGTGGGATTGCTAGGGCTCACATTATCGGTGGCGGCAATACTGCGATTGATTGTGCCCATGAGCTCAAGCTTTTAGGGCTTAAAGAAGTAAGCATCTTATATCGGCGTAGCAAACAGCATATGAGCGCTTATGATCATGAGCTGGCTCTAGCTTTAGCATCAGGTGTGAGATTAATCGAGCAGATTGAGCTTGCTAAAATCATCAGGGAAGATAATCGCTTGGTTGGTTTTACGACAAATCTATCTGACGAAGTAATAACAAGCGATTTAATAGTTTTATCGATTGGTCAAGTTGGTGCTGATGCTATGCCCAAGCATCCTAAAATTTGGTATGCCGGTGACTGTCTTAATGGCGGTAAAGAAGTAGTAAATGCAGTTGCTGAAGCTAAAACTGCAGTGGCTGATATGATCAAAACTTTAGAACGAGATGGCTAAGTCTATGATACCTGATCTATCAATTGATTTCTGTGGCCTAAAAAGCCCTAATCCATTTTGGCTTGCATCAGCGCCACCTACCAATACCGGTGATCAGATCATGCGGGCTTTTGATTGCGGTTGGGGGGGAGCTGTATGGAAAACCTTGGGTAAACCGATCGAAAATGTATCGAGTCGCTTGGGTGCTATAAATTTTGCTGGCCAAGCACTGATGGGCCTTAATAACATTGAACTTATTAGCGATCGGCCGCTGGAAGTTAATTTTCGTGAAATAGCTCAGGTCAAAAAGCTTTACCCTAAAAATACCTTGATAGTCTCGCTCATGGTTGAGACTAAAGAGGAGTGGCGGGATATTATTAGGCGTTCAGAGGATGCTGGTGCTGATTTATTAGAACTAAACTTTGGTTGTCCACACGGTATGTGCGAGCGCGGCATGGGATCGGCTGTGGGTTCAGAACCTCAATTATTGAAAGAAATTACTAGCTGGGCGGTTGATTATGCCCAGGTGCCGATCATGGTAAAACTTACTCCCAATATTACTGATATTGTTGAATCAGGCCTGGCATCTGTTTTAGGTGGCGCTTCTGCCATATCGTTGATCAATACGATCAAGAGCATTATTGGGGTTGATTTAGACAAGATGGTGCCTGTGCCGAGGGTGGCCAATTATTCTACCAATGGTGGTTATTGTGGCCCGGCCGTTAAACCGATTGCTCTGCATATGTTAGGAGCACTTGCTCGCCATCCCCAAATCAAGCAGATGAACTTTTCTGGCATTGGCGGTATTAGTAATTGGCGAGATGCCGCTGAATTTATCGCTATGGGTGCCAGTTCGGTACAGGTATGCACAGCGGTCATGCACCATGGTTTTCGTATTGTTGAAGATATGATTGATGGCTTATCAGCGTTTTTAACCAGCAAAGCTTTGCTATCAGTTGAGCAATTGCGGGGGCAGGCAGTCAGCTCTTTTAAAGAATGGGGTGATTTAGACTTAAGCTACCGTGTAGTTGCTAGTATCGATGAAAATAAGTGCATAGGCTGTAATAAATGCTATGTAGCTTGTTTAGATGGTGCACACCAATGTATTTATTTACCAGGCATGAGTAGTCTGAGTGCTAAGTCTCATGGTCACCCTCACCCACCAGCACAAGCAATCTTTGATGCTCATCAGGCTAAAAAAGCGCCCTTGGTTGATCGGCACGAGTGTGTTGGTTGTAATCTATGCCAATTGGTTTGCCCGGTCGATGGCTGTATTACTATGGTTGAGCAAATACTATGAAAAGCCTCTATACATCAGCTGATTTAGCCATTGGCTATGAGAGTTGGCCGGGTCGTTTTCCTTATACTCGCGGTATCTATGAAAGTATGTACACGAAGCAGCCGTGGACGATCAGGCAATATGCCGGTTTTGCTAGTGCTAAAAAATCAAACGAGTTTTATCGTGATTGCCTTAAGCAGGGTCAAAAAGGCTTGTCAGTTGCTTTTGATTTGCCAACCCATAGAGGTTATGACTCAGATCACCCACTGATGATTGGCGATGTTGGTAAAGCTGGAGTGGCTATTGATTCTGTGCTCGATATGAAGACTCTTTTTGATGGTATCAATCTTGCTGAAGTCAGTGTATCGATGACCATGAACGGTGCGGTTTTACCTATACTGGCAGCTTTTTTAGTGGCGGCCGAGGAAAGCGGTGCTAAGCCTGAGCATATTTCAGGAACGATCCAAAACGATATTTTAAAAGAGTTTTTGGTCCGTAATACCTTTATTTATCCTCCCCAGCCGTCAATGAGGATCGTTGGTGATGTGATCGAGTATTGTTCTAAGTTTCTGCCTAAATTTAACTCAATTAGCATCAGCGGCTATCACATCCATGAAGCCGGAGCTGATTTAAGCCTGGAGCTTGGACTTACTTTGGCTGATGGCCTTGAATACGTGCGTACAGCTCAGTTGCGCGGGATTGAGATTGATCGCTTTGCGCCGCGGCTGTCATTCTTTTTTGCCACCGGCATGAATTTTTTTATGGAGATCGCCAAACTGCGTGCTGCCCGTCAGTTATGGGCTCGGCTCATGAAAGATTGCGGTGCCCATGATGATAAATCATTGTTACTACGGACTCATTGCCAAACTTCAGGCTGGAGTCTATCGGCTCAAGATCCACTCAATAATATTGTTCGAACTACTATTGAAGCTTTGGCTGCGGTGCTTGGCGGTACCCAGTCCTTGCATACCAATTCCTATGATGAGGCACTATCACTGCCAACCAAGACTTCTTCACGTATTGCACGAAATACCCAGCTGATCCTGCAGCACGAGACTAATATTACTTCTATCATCGACCCTTTAGGTGGTTCTTATTATGTAGAAAGCCTAACTGCAGATTTAGTAAATAAAGCCCAAGAAATAATCGATAAAGTAGCTAAGATCGGCGGCATGACTAAAGCTCTGATGTCGGGTGAGCCGATGCGTTGGATTGAGGAGTCTTCGTTAAGACGCCAGGCTCTTATCGATAGTGGACAAGAAATAATCGTTGGGGTTAATAAATATCAACTTGATCAGGAAGACTCGCTAGAAGTTTTGGCTATCGATAATCAGGAGCTGATCAAAGAACAGCGGCAGGCGCTGAAAAATCTGCGTGCTCAGCGTGATAATCAGGCTGTAGAACAGGCTTTAGCTAAGCTCACTAAGGCTGCGAGTTCTGATAACAATTTGCTTGAGCTGAGCATTAACGCTATGCGAAAACTGGCAACTATCGGTGAGGTATCATCTGCCTTAGAAAAAGCCTGGGGGCGGTTTTACCCAGCCTTATCATCAGTTACAGGAGTATATCAGGCCGTGTATGGACCGAGTAAAGAGTTAGAAGACTTTAGAAAAACAGTAGCCGATTTTGCCAAAAATCATGGTCGCCAGCCACGTATTTTAGTGGCCAAGCTTGGCCAAGATGGCCACGATCGTGGAGCTAAAGTTATTGCTAGTGCTTTTGCCGATTTTGGTTTTGACGTTGATCTGTCGCCCTTATTTCAAAGCCCAGCAAGCGTAGCCCAGCAAGCCGTTGATAATGATGTGCATGTGATTGGTGTATCAACGCTGGCTGCCGGCCATAATACCTTGGTGCCTCAGTTGTTAGCTGAGTTAGAGCTTCTTAAGGCGAGAGATATTTTACTGGTAGTTGGTGGTGTTGTACCGCCTATTGATCATGAGCGTCTTATTAAATCAGGAGTGGCTCTTATTTTTGGCCCTGGCACGCACGTGATAGAAGCAGCTCGGCAAATCTTGGCTTTGTTAGAGGCCGTAAAATAATGAGCAGTTTATTAAGTGGCTTTAAGCATCATGAGCGACGTGCTTTAGCGCAAGCGATCAGCCTGATTGAATCAAGCAAGGCTGCCGACCGAAGCTTGGCTCTTGATTTATTAGCAAAGCTACCTAAAGCCGAACAGCCTTGTATTCGCTTAGGCATCTCAGGACCGCCTGGCGTAGGTAAAAGTAGCTTGATTAATCTGATCGGCCAAAAACTACTAAATAAAAACTTTCGCGTAGCCATTTTAGCTATCGATCCTTCAAGTGAGGTACATCATGGCAGCATTCTTGCCGATAAAACTCGTATGGGAGAGCTCTTAAATCAGCAAGAGATTTACATTCGCCCATCGTCATCAGGCGGAGCTTTAGGGGGTATTACAGCATCTACTAAAGATACGATATATGCTCTTGAATCGTTTGGTTTTAATTTTACTATTATCGAAACCTTGGGCGTTGGTCAGTCAGAGACTTTAGCTTTCTCTCTGGTCGATCATTTTTTGGTATTACTTCAGCCTGGCGCTGGTGATCATTTGCAAGCTCTCAAAAAAGGTCTGCTTGAGAGAGCTGATTTTTTAGCGGTCAATAAATATGATGGCGAGCTCAAAAGCCTTGCTCAAGCAACATTTAATAGCCTGAAAGCGCAGTTTTTACTGAGCGCGGTAGAGGATTTTGGTATTGATAATATGCTTAACACTATACTTGCCAGTCATGAGCAGTTGCTTAAGAGTAATCAGCTAATAAGTAGGCGCCAACAGCGATTGCAGGCTTATGTTAACTACGTGTTTGATCAGCACTTATTAGCTAGGCTCAAGGAGAGGCTTGATTTAAGCTCTCCCTCCCAGCAGCTAGTTAAAGACATCGCCCGTGGCGATGCCTTAAGGCCTCATATTGAGCAGCTTGTGAGTTCAGCCTTGGCAGCTGTGCCGGATTAAATTGTCATGAATTTACTTGGATTAATTGTTAATAAGTTATGTTGTTAACATATTAATAGTGAATTTATGAAAATATTGATTTTACTGGTAAATTTTATGCTGTTAGGTTTTTTTCACTCTTGTGGTGAGCTAAGTCTAGCCAGTAAAACCAAAAATAGCCCACCGGCCAATAAAGTACCAAATCAACCAGCCGAACCAAATCAACCAGTCGAACCAAATCAACCAGCTGAACCAAATCAACCAGTCGAACCAAATCAACCAGTCGAACCAAATCAACCAGTCGAACCAAATCAACCAACTCAAGCAGATATTATATTGACGCAGCTAACTAATCAAACCCAGAAGGATATCTATATAAAGCAACAAGAGGCAATTAAGTCAGCCCCAGTTTATAAAAAATATTATCAGCTTAGTAGAGAAGAAAAAGATCTAGATGCTCTATGGATGGAAAAAAAACGAGCTCTTAGCAATGAAACTGTTAACTCTAAAAAAGAAGACTTAGGAAAGAAATACTCTGTCGATGCCAATAATTTAAGCGATCAAGAGTGGCGTTATTTATCATCACAAAATTATCTTTGGACTAGCATTATCAGTGTTAGACCACCTAATATATTTCAATCTTTTGCACTTGAGTTATCAGTAGATAAGTTTGTTATTGCTGTTAATAATATATTTAATTATGACTTATTATCTTCAGATATAGAAATAATATCTCACATAGAAAATCTGATTAAAGCACTTGATCCAGCTGATCCCGATTATTTCTCTAAGCTTAAGGCTTGTGCCTTAGCGGCTTCAGCGAAGAGCACAATTAGTGATGCTCTTCTTAATAAAGGTTTGCAACCAGGAAGTGGTTTTAAACCACAGCAAAAAGCTGAATTAAAAGCTCTTATTGATGCTGCTAAAGTTGTAATAAAAAAAACAGCACATCTAATGCCAGTTCTAATCCCTAGCCAGGGGCCGAATAAACCTGCCAGGCTTAAATTCAATGTCGCTAATCCTCAAGGGCCAGTCTTGCCTCCACAGATCGACAAGGACCTAGAGCTAGAAGATCAAGGATTAAAAACATCCTATGCTAATTGGCTAAATAACCAGCCGGCAAATATTGATAATATCGGTGTAGAGCAAAGTAAAAAATATCTCCGCCTGTTCTTGAAGGATGCTAAGCCAGAAGTTACTACTAAAATTAAAAATATGCTGTTACAACATAATTTAATTAATAATCTTTTATCTTTTATTTATGATGTTTCTAAAAAAGAAGACTTAGAAAATTTTATCAGACTCTTGCCTCATAACAAATTAGCAGATTTTTGGCAAACTGAAGCTGGCCTTATTCAACAATCACAATCGCTAAGAAAAGCACAAAAGAAAAGACTGATAATAATATATAAAAATATGGCTTTAGATCAACTCGATAAGAGCATGGTCAGTGATAAGTTTTGGATCTTACTTCAAGATCTACCAGTAGCTGCCGCTCGTGGTCTTACTGTGGAGCATTTTAGATCATTGGCTGCTTATTTTATGACCAGTCAAACTGCAGTTAATCATGATCGGGAAAAGATTATAGAGAGATCTGTAGGTTTTGCCAAAGAAGTTATGAGTAAAATAGACATAGATAAAGTTAAGCCTGATGATGCTTATGAAATATTCTTAGCTATGGCTCCGGTAGCTAAGTTTAATAAACTCATGGAAGATATTATCAATAGAAAATTGGCCGTACTAGCCAGGAAACCCCTAACTAAAAACATACAAATTATCAAGAATGCCATGAAATAATCTGGCCTATTGACAGTTGATGCTTGAGCGAGCTTTTTCCATGGCAACACGCAGCATCAAACCGTCTTTGTTAAATGAGAGATTATAGGGACGACCGTTAAAAAGTATGGTCGGGGTGCCAAGCAGCTTGAGTTCAGTCATAGCGTGCTCACGATTAGCTCGTACTTTATTAAGCAGATCTTGATTATTAAGCTCTTGCTCAAACTGTTTTAGCTGACTTTTGTTAAATATTTTTTGTGCCAGTTTGTGAATGACTTCTTCACTTAGAGCTCCTTGATAAGAAAAGAGTTCGTCATGCATATCCCAAAATTTGCCGAGTTTACCAGCTGCTTCAGCGGCGACAGCTGCTTTTTCAGCGTTAGGATGAGCGCTGAGAGGAAAATGCATAAAATAAAGCTGAATATCTTTTGAATCTGCTAATAACTCTTTAATAGCCCTAAAAGCTACTTTACAGGCTGGGCACTCAAAATCGGCGAACTCTACGATAGTAATCGCTGCGTTTTTGGGGCCCTTCTGATAAGCGCCATCAAGTTTGACTTTCAAGGGATCTGCCAAATAGCCTGAGTTAATTTCTTCGCTAAGACCTTGAAATAGCAAACGTTCCGGTACTCCTGCTTTCAGTTGATCGGCTGACCACTGGGCTAATATACGTCCAGGCTGACAGCCTTGAGCTAAGTTGATGCATTGGGCAAAAGTTTTAGGGCAGGCACAAGGGCATACTTCATCGTTAAAAAGCTTGATGAGACCCTTTTCTTGATCGGGACTTAAGCCGCTTAAGTTAAGCCCGGGGAAGCTTACAATGCCGGTTTCTTCTTTATGATCTTCCTCGGTTTTAATTGGTGCTAGTGGTTCTTTTTGACAGCTGCTTTTTGAGCATGAGCCACTAAGAAAAGCCAATAAACCAAGTAATAAGAGTTTTTTTATGGCGTAAATCATGACACTATCCTTCTGTAATCTGAGAAAACCTAATGGCAGCATCTGCAGTATTTTTAAAGACATGTAGTTTATTATGAAAAAAATCTTGGCGTTTGAAAGTAGCTGTGATGACACAGCGGTAGCGATTATTGATGAGTTGGGCCATATCTTAGCCAATAAAATCTATTCACAGCTTAGCGAATATCAGCTCTACGGTGGGGTGGTGCCTGAGATTGGCTCTCGGGCTCATATCGAGCAGATTTTAGGCCTTACTAAGCTGGCTTTTAGCCAAGCTGATCTTAGTCCTAGCGATATTGACGTGGTAGCAGCAACATTTGCACCTGGTCTGATTGGGCCTTTATTGGTAGGCGCTCATTTTGCCAAAGCTTTTGCTTGTGCTCGAAATCTGCCACTAATAGCGGTTCATCATATAGTTGGTCACGTATTGGCAGGCTATTCTGAGGCTGATTTTCCTGAACCACCCTTTTTAGCTCTGATTGTTTCTGGTGGCCATACAGCTTTATATCAATGCAAGGCAGATTTTTCTATTAAGTTGGTAGGGGAGACGCTTGATGATGCTGCTGGTGAAGCTTTTGATAAGATCGGTCGAGCTTTAGGTTTAGGTTATCCTGCAGGTAAAAAGATCGATGACTTAGCGCGGTTGGGTGATGCTTCACGTTGGTTTTTTCCCATTGCTATGCGTCATGAAGAACATTTCAACTTTTCTTTTTCTGGGCTGAAAACTAAAGCTCTAGAGTGTATAAAAAATCAATCCCCCTTAGATGATAAAAGTTTGCATGATATTTGTGCCGCTGTTGAAGACGCCATTGCTAAGGCTCTGGTAGAGCGCTCTATGAAGGCACTTGCTCATCTTGGTTTAAAAAAACTGGTTTTAGGGGGAGGAGTCGCTGCCAACTCTCATCTACGAGACATGCTTAGTAGGAGTTGTGAGCAAGCAAGCATTCAGTTTTATATGCCGAATAAAAGTCTATGTACAGATAACGCTGTTATGATCGCACGGGCTGCGTTAATAAAATTAAAAAATAGTCAGTTTGCGCCTACTGATCTCGATGTCAAAGCTAATCTATCGGTTGAAATGGCCACAGCTCTTTAAAGTTTTGTTAGAGTTTGATGAGAGAACTTAAGAGGAGGCAGGGATGATAAGACAATTAAGCTTGGTATTTTGTACGGTGGTTTTAATGCTTAGTGCTTGTTCTAAAACAGTGACTAGCGACCCTGATGTCAATAATATTCATGATAACAATGCTCAAGCTAATAAACCAGGTTTAATAGATGCAGGATCTCAGCTTGCCGGTAGTAGTTATGTAGTTTGTGAAGCTGGTAAAACCTGCACCTGTATGGCTGATGCTTGTGCCATACTTTGTGAGCAAGAGGGTACTTGCAGCTGTAGTACCAACGACTGCAGAATTCTTTGCGGTGGCGGTTCAGATTGTAGTTGTAGTGGGGCAAAATGCGAAATTGATTGTGTCAGTGGTGCCAAAAATTGTTCCTGCACTGGAGCTGGTTGCCAAGTAGTAAAGCATGAAACCTGTGGTGATGGTCAAAAATGTTCTTGTAGTGAGCCTCAATGTTCTGTCGAATGTGGTGAAGGTGGCGATTGTACCTGTTCTGGCCAAGGCTGTACGACAGTTTGTGCTGATCAAGCTACCTGTAGTTGCACGGGAGATGGCTGTGGAGTTCTTTGTACGGAAGGGGGAAAATGCTCATGCAGCGGTAAAAACTGCATAAATATTCCTGTGGCTACCTGCGAAGAAGGTGATCAGACTTGTAGCTGCAATCAGGCCAGCTGCTTGCTCGATTGTGCTCCGGGTGCTGATTGTAGCTGTAGCGGCGAAAAATGTACGATCTTATGTCACCCTGACTCAAAATCCTGTGTGTGCTCAGGCAAAGAATGCATTGTTGGAGGTTGTAAGAGCCAAACAGATCCTCGGTGCTCATGCACTGGAGCTAACTGCCTCGTTGCTCCCATACAATAAGATGATGATTAGATTTATTTATCGATTTCTTCGGCACTAATGCCGAGCGAGTTTAAAATCATTGCTAAATCACTTAGCTGGCTATTGGCTAGCAAATGAGGAATGGCTTGGGCTATGAAATAGGCTGGTATTCTTAAAAAAATCAGCGGCAGTTTTTGCTCGTTGGCCTTAAAAATACTAGCTTTAATATTTCCTTCAGGTCCTTCTATCTCGCCAAATGCTAAAGTGCTGCTAGTTTTTGACCAATCAATAGCAGGATCTTCGATTAATGGCTGAAAGTCTTTATGTTGTTTACTGAGCCATCTACTGCTCGATTGAACATCTTTGATACGTAGGATCGTGCGTGCGAGGGCGTCACCACCTTCACTGATGTTGAGTTTAGGTGGGGTGCCATAATCTAGGCCAAAAGTATTGCTAGCTCTGAGGTCATAATGGTTTCGATGGGCTCTAATATAATGGCCGCTTAATCCCATCGATGTAGCTTGTATAAGTGTTATTAGTGCTTTTTTTCTTAATATAAGATAACTTTCGTTGTTGTTCAGTTCTATTTCTATATTGTCAATTATTGGTATTAAAGACTCGAGACTAGCGATGATAACATGGTTTTTTATGGCAGGAGGCGTGGTAGTTGCTGCAGGGTAAATTCTTGCTCCAAGTAATGCTATGGGCTCCCATAACAACAGTGCATCAGCAATAAACTCATATAAATTATCAGCCTTAATAGAGATAAACAAATTTTTTAGGATTTTTAGATGATGATAAATTCGAGCAATTTCAATGGCAATAGCACGTTGTTTTTTTATCTCATCAGATGGTTCTATAGATAGCAATTGCTCACTCGCTAATAAAATAGGCAATTGGTAAAAAATCGGTGTCCGTCGATTGATTCGCTGTGCCTGAGAAAGAGCCGAAGCTGTATCCTGGCTTTGGCTTAAAAGTTTTTCAATGCCGCATTGTAAGTAGCCAGTTTCTAACTTGCTTGAAATAATTTTATTACCAAATAACCATAAATTAATCCCGATATTAATAGGTGTTTGATTGATAAATGGTTCAATCTTATGAAGACTCAGTTGTGATGTGTCATGACTGGCTAAGTACAGTTCTTTCTGTTGAAAGCGGGAGATTAGTAGATTATTATCGATAGAGATCGGAGATTTTTCACCAGATTGCAATCTTTCTTTGTTATCTCGTTCAAGCTCATCAATTTCAAAACCGTAGTTTAATTGTATATCACGCTCAAGCCAAGCAGCACCATAATACATAGACGTTACACTTGGGATAAGCTCTGCTCCTACAAAAGTCTCAACGACAAGTGATACTCTATACGGAAGTTTTAAGCTTTTTAATTGATATATTATCTCATGAGTTGATTTTGGATTATAAAGATCTTTTTCCCATGGTAGTGTATGAGTATTAATTACAATAATCTGGTCAAGGATATTAAGTAGGGTGTCTGGATCATGTTTGAGAAAGTAGAGGGCAGGATTTAAGTGATTGGGGTCAACTTTGATAAAATAGCCACATGAAAGAGCTAGATCATCTTGGACAATCAGTCGGCCAAGACGTTGATCAATCAATGATTTTAAGCTTTTAAGCATTGACGAGCCTCAGTTATAATTTGTTTAATTATAAGTTGGTTTAACTGGCAGTCAGCTATTACTAAATTTACCGGTATAAAACTTTTTAAAGATGATATAGACAGTTCGTAATCAAGCCTATTGTTGCAACCTTGAATGTGTAAAATAAAACGATGTTTTGGCGTGTAATTAATTATATTGTTAACATGATTAATTAATTTTTGTGAAAGACTGCCCCATATGACTAAAATATTGGCTTCAAATATTGAGCATGCGTCATAACATAAAAAATTCCTGCTAAACTTATTATGGGTATACTCAGAAAACATAAAATCACAGCACGGGCTTGCTTGTATGTGAAAGATATTAAGAGGTATGAATGACTGCAAAAGTTTCATTTATGTACCCGAGGGACTTTTTTCCACCACCAAAAAACACCTGGTGCAAGGATTGATGCTGCTAATATTAGGTTTTGTTGATCAGTTTTTTCTAAGTTCTCTGATGCTAATAGTAATAATAAAATTATCCATAAATTAAATAATAAAATTATGCTAATAAAAAAATCATGAGGCAATAGCATGGGGCTCAATGCTTGATGCCGGTGGGTGTTTTTAGACGACCACAAGGAAAGTGACATAGATATGAGAGCTAGAGCTGAGCTAATACCAATCATCCATAAAAATATTTGCTGAATCATGCTATTACCTAAATTTGCTGATTAAGATAATTTATATCTTAGCCAAAATTATTAATCTTTTGATAAAACAGCTCGAAAATAAGCACATCATGGGGGATCGATGTTCTCAAATCAAGATGTCGACGAGGCTTATCAAAGAATTAAAAATACGATTATTTTCACACCATGTGTGTTTTCTCCATGCTTATCTAAATCTACTGGTGCTCAGGTCTTTCTTAAACTTGAAAATATGCAACAAACCGGATCATTTAAGGAAAGAGGAGCACTTAATTTCTTGCTGGCCCGATCTGCGTGCTCAAAAGCTGTGGTAGCTGCCTCTGCCGGTAATCACGCTCAAGCGGTTGCTTTGCACGCGTCTCGTTTGGGAGTAACAGCGCATATCTTCATGCCTCTTGGCACTGCTAACAATAAAGTATTACAAACCGAGCGATTTAATGCCCAGGTTAAACTGGTTGGCAATAGCTATGACGAAGCTTTTCTGGCGGCTGAGCTTTTTAGTCATGAACATGATGCTGAGTATCTCCATGCCTATAACGATTTAAAAGTTATCATTGGTCAGGCGACGGTAGCTTTAGAAATACATCAACAGATTGGTATACCTGACTTTATTTTCGCTCCTATCGGTGGCGGGGGGTTGTTTTCTGGTATTGGGCGCTTTTTTGCTAATTTAGGATCTTTGTCTCATCCTCGTATGATTGGAGTTGAAGCAGCCGCTTTTCAATCGATGGCCCGTGCTCTTGATAAGGGAAGTGCTTTTTCCTCAATCATTGAAAAGACTATTGCTGAAGGGATTGCGATTAGTAAAGTAGGCTCACTTGGTCACCAAATCTGTCAAGATTTAAGACCTACTTTAATCAGCGTTGATGATAATCAGATTCAATCAGCTATTATGTTACTGCTGGAAAGGCAAAAAATTGTTAGCGAGGGCGCAGGGGCTGCTGCCGTTGCCGGTCTTTTATTGCCAGAGTGGATAGCTGAAGTAAAGAATAAGAAAGTGGTTGTCGTTGTTTCTGGTGGAAATATTGACATTAGCCTCTTAGCAAGATTGACAGGGCAGGAGTTAATTAAATCAGGTCGTTTATGTCGGATGTCGCTGGTAATTAAGGATACACCGGGATCCTTGTCTGAGTTGCTTAAAAGTATTAGCCGGGCGCAGGCAAATATTGTAGACATTCAGCATGAACGTTATTTTGCGACAGTCAAATGGAATGAAGTTATGGTGCATGTGACGGTAGAAACTAAAGATGATAGCCATGAGCAAAAAATGTTCGCTATGTTAAAGGCTGACGGCTATCAGATAAGTGCTCACCACTTGGAGAATATTCTTGGGCTCAGATAGCCAAAGATCGCTGCCTATTGGCTGGCGACTATCTCTTCATGTGGCAGGTATTGGCAGTATTTTGTGTTTGACGGTGGTGTTTGCCATGCTGCCTTTTCAGTACACACGCGTTGAAAGAGAGGCTTTGACTGAGGCCCGTATTTTGGCCGAAGCTGTTTCGATGATGTACCAACGCTTAGGTAATGTTGAGCCTAAAGACGATGCTAGAAAGCTGTTATTAAGAGTAGCGCGTACTCCGCATATTGCTATGGTTAATATTCATGACTCAGAAGGTTTTGTTCGCTATAGCACTGATTCACGTGAGCTTGGCAAGCTTTACCCGATAAGATTAGGGGTTATAAGCGAAGATAATATGATTACCGTTTCTCAGGGTAGTGCATCGGTTGTGATTGATCGAGATTTAATGCTTGCTGATACTCATCGATTGTTTGCCCAAGTGGCGATTGGTTTGATGGCGGTTATTTTTATCTTATCATTTTTAATCAAGGGTTTGATTGAACGCCTTGTTAGTGCGCGTTTATCTCGTTTAATGAATTTGATTGAAAATGCTGAGCAGGGTTCTTTTTTGATTAGGGCCGAAGTTGATCGATATGATGAAATAGGCCATGTCATTGTAGGATTTAACCAACTACTTGGCTTGATTACTCAAATTGAGGCGCGTTCACTTGAACGTGAGCATCATGCTATTAATGCTGAAGCCGATCGAGAAATACGCTTAAAGCTTGAGGAGACCCTTTTTCAATTGGAGAGCTCTAATCAGCGGCTTAATCGCAAAGTTCAAGCTCAAGTGTTGCTCATGGAAGCAGCTCATCGTTTAGGTGGAACCTTAAAGCGTGAATCAATTGTTGAACGCTTGATTGAGCTCGTCCAAGAAAAGCTCAGTTGGCCTCAATTCATGGTTTTTTTGCGAGATACCAAGAATCAAGATAAAGCTATTTTAAGAATGGTGGCAAGTTTAGGAATTAGTGAGCAAGTGATTTCACCTAATACCAAAATTGATATGGGTGAAGGTGTCGCTGGGTTGGTTGCTCAAACAGGAGCACCTTTAGTAGTAGCCAATCTAGAAAAAGAAAAAAATCTCGAGTTGTGGCGTATACCTAACCAGACTACAAGCATCCATGAGTTGAGTAAAACAGGGTCTTTGATGGCAGTGCCGATTATACATAAAGGTCGGGTTTTAGGCGTTTTTATTTTTTTACATCCCCAAGTAAATAAATTTGATAGCGATGATGTCGCCTTGATGTCAGCTTTGGGGGCTCAAACAGCGCTCGCTATTGTTAATGCCGAGCTCTATGAAACAACTTTAGAGTTGGCAACCTCAGATCCTCTAACCGGTGTAATGAATCGCCGCGCTATGGTCCGTCAAATTGAATATGAGCTTACGCGTGCTCAACGTTTTGGTACTGAGCTCGCCTTGCTTTTGGTTGATGTGGATCACTTTAAGGCTTATAACGACCGTATGGGCCATGTTTTAGGGGATGTGGCATTAAAAGAAATCGCCAGCGCTTTGAAAAATAGCATTCGTAAAGTTGATTCTTTGGCTCGATTTGGCGGGGAAGAGTTTTGTGTTATTTTGCCTCAAGCAGGAGAGCTTGCTGCCCGAGAAGTTGCTCATAAGCTCTGTGGAGCGGTACGTGCGCTTAAATTACGTGGTGTTGAAAAACAAGAGTTAGGCCATCTTTCTGTCTCAATAGGTATTAAACTGATTAAGAATCTACCCAGCGTTATCGATATGGAAAATGCCATGACTGATATCATTAGTGCCGCAGATCAGGGGCTTTACGAGGCAAAACGCTTAGGGCGTGATCGCTATATTGTTAACCAACAACAGATATAAGGGCGAAGCCCATGATCAATAGACTAAAAGAAGCTGGTGAGCTTTTATCTTTTCAGATTTTTTATCGCCAACGAAGAAGCAAAGCTACTTGGGTTTTGGCTGCTATCATCATAGCAATGTATCTTTTGGAAGAATTTTATGGTGGTAGCACTGATATATATGTATTAATCGGTATGGGCGCTAACGTGCGAAGTTTAGTCGCCCAAGGGGAATATAGTCGGCTGATGTCATCGGTCTTTCTTCATGCTGGTTTTATGCACGTCTTTTTTAATAGCTATGTGTTAATTGTTTTGGGTGGTTTTTTTAATAAAATTTTAGGTGAAAGCAAATATTTAAGTATATTTTTTATATCAGGCATTAGCGGTTCGTTAGCAAGCTTAGCACTTGGTAAAGCAGAAGTAAGCGTGGGAGCTTCAGGGGCGATTTGGGGATTATTCGGCGCCAGTTTAGCCTTAGCTATCTTTAAGACTGATTTGATCCCAGAAGCACTACGCCTAGCTTTAAGAAAAACTACCATAATTAATTTATTAATTAATCTTGGTGTTTCTTTTTTACCGATGGTTGATTTTTGGGCTCATATTGGCGGTGGAGTTGGTGGTTTTATTTGCAGTACTTTTATTATCTGGCCCGTAAATACTATGAGATTAGAAAAAATACGCAGTAAGTTTTTCCAGCTTACTGCGTTGATCTTAGGGTCTTGTTATATCTTAAGTATTATTGGCATTTGGTGGAAGTTATAAGTTTATTTCTCCACTGCTTTTGAGTGCTTCATTGTAGCTGATTTTAGCCTGAGCTTTAAGTTGGCCTAAATATTGTTGCATAAATGCACGGCGTCTTGGAAATACTAGGGCAGATTTGATGCTATCTTTTTCGCTTTCGTATTTACTCATATCCGCATCTTCACGGGCTTTAAGTCTGATAGCAAAAAATTGACCATCGGATTCAATGATGGTCTTAGGAGTAGAGTTGGGTAGACTAAGCTTAAAAGCAGCCTCACCAACTTCGTCAGCTTTGCCAATTTTTTGAATGTAGCTTGCCGTGCGGCTAAAGCTAGGTGTCTCATCAGCAATCGGTAGATTTGGATCAGTAAGTTCGGCATTAGGATTGAGTTTTTTATTGACTAGACCAGGGAGGCTAATTTTTTCTAAAGCCACTCCGGATTTAAGTTGATCTAAAGCAAGATTGGCTTGAGCATTTGCCTGACTTTTTTGTTCGCCTTGTTTGATTAAAATCTCAGCTATTTCGTTGGAAGCTTGTTCGAGATTTGTCGTACGAGCTTCCATTTTGTCAGTTAATTTAATGATATGAAAACCAAAGGGTGACTCAACGACAGTGCTTATTTCATTAGTATTGAGCGCAAAAGCTGCTTTAGCAAACTCATCAACCATCATACCTTGGGAAAAGAATCCTAGCTCGCCGCCATTTGATTTGGTGCCTAAATCTTCAGATTCACTACGAGCAAGCTTGGCAAAATCTTCACCTCCTTTAGCGCGTTTTTCAATTTCCATGGCCTTAGCTTTTTGCTGAGCCTTGGTGGCGGCATCATCAGTTTGGGAGGTCTTGATGAGAATATGGCTTGCTTGAACCTGTGGTTCTTTCACGAACTGTGAAAGATTTTCGTTGTAATACTTAGCCACCTGTTCCCGGTTCTTTTCTAAGAAACTAGCTAGCTCAGCAGGGCCTATTGCTCGATTAATTTTAAAGTTATCAGGGTTAACTTTAATAAACTCAATTGCTATTTTGGTGTTTTTATCTAGATAATCTTGTTTAGCTTCGTTGTCAGAAATAAAAACCGCAGTTCCAAGCAAATTAGCCATTTGTTCAGCCACAAGCTCTTTTTCCACTTGCTCTTCAAACTGGGCTATCGTTGATTGGAAAAAGCCATTGACTCGGCGTGTGTATTCTTCTTTACTAAAGGCAGTATCAGGACCAAAAACACGTTCTTTTATTTCCTCAGCCAGTGTACGTGCTGCAATGCGTAAATGGTGATCTCGTCCCATCTGGCTAAGCAGTTCACGCGAGATCAATTGTTCAAGTACGATTTGCTTAAGCCCATCTTTATCAGCTTGAGCTTGTTCGTAATCAGGCCTAAACTGCTTAATTCTGGCAAATTGACTAGCGTAGGCTGTGCGAAATTCAGCCATAGAAATAGTTTGGTTATTAACCATCGCTGCATAGGGCAAGCCATCTGATGGCTTGCCTGCCCAGGGGCCAAAGTTGATGGCGAACACAAAAATGATTATGCCAAACAAAAAAATCATTACCCAGGAGTTGGCGTTTCGCCTCATAAAATCAAGCATGAATCTATCCTTTTCAACATAAATAGCTTATAAAGCTAGCATTCTGGCACAATGTCCGTGCGCTGCAAGCGATTTTTAGTATGATTGACTATTTCAGGCAAGTACCAGATAAACAACCAGCTATCTTTAAAGGTTTTAAATTAGGTGCGACCATGGCGAATTTTTTACATTCTTGGCTTTCTAACGATATAGCCATTGATTTAGGTACTTCAAATACGCTCTTTTTTGTGCGTGGTAAAGGTATCATTGTCAATGAGCCCTCTGTGGTAGCGGTGCACCAAGATCCATATAAGAAAGACCGTATTGTGGCGGTTGGCAGAGAAGCCAAAGAAATGCTCGGTCGAACCCCCCATAATATTTCAGCGATTAGACCGATTCAAAAAGGAGTAATTGCTGATTTTGATGCGACCGTAGCGATGCTTAAGCATTTTTTAACCCGCGTGCAGGGTAAAATGAATCTTATGAAACCGAGTGCTATTATTGGTGTGCCAGTCGGTATTACCGAAGTTGAAAAAAGGGCGGTCAGGGAATCGGCTGAATCAGCCAGTGCTGGTGAAGTATTTCTTATTGAAGAGCCGATGGCAGCTGCCATCGGTGCCGGTATGCCTATTACTGAGCCTTCTGGCAATATGATCGTGGATATTGGCGGGGGAACTACTGAAGTTGCGGTAATTTCTCTTGGTGGTATAGTATATAGTCATTCTATACGTATTGGTGGAGATACTATGGATAAAGCTATTATTAATCATATTAAAAAACATTATTCTTTATTAATTGGCGAGCGTACTGCTGAAGAAATTAAGAAAAAACTTGGCAGTGCGATGTTTGATGACAACGAAGAGACCATGATTGTGCGTGGGCGCGATGTGATGGCTGGTGTGCCTCGTAATGTTGAAATTAAATCACGTGAAGTGGTGGAAGCTTTGCAGGTACCAGTGGCATCGATTGTTGAAGCGGTTCGTATGAGTTTAGAGCGAACCCCGCCAGAGCTTGCTTCTGATATTGTTGATCAGGGAATTATGCTTTCCGGTGGTGGAGCCTTGTTGAGAAACATAGATGCTTTGGTGCAAAGAGAAACAGGTGTTCCTGTTCACTTAGCAGCTGATCCGATTAGTGGTACAGTTTTAGGGGCTGGAAAAGTGTTAGAAGAAATTGATAGACTCAGGCAGGTTCTTCGGGCTTAGGCAATTGAGTAGCGGGCGGGGCGATGTGGTCGTTAATTGAACGTGCAAAGAGGGTAATTTTTGCTCTGGCTCTAAGCACGATTCCTCTAGTTTTATTGTACGCACAGAGTAAAGATACCCAGCTTAGATCGGTGCTGGCTTGGCCGGTGCTGCAAGTGATTGGTGGCATTGAAAGAGCTGCTTTGAGTATGACTGGCTCAGTTTCGGATGTCTTGTATCGTTATTTTTTTGTAGTTGACCGATCGGATGAGCTGCTTAGTTTGAGAGCTGAGGTTTTAGAAACTAGAGCGCTCAAGGTTAAAATCGCGGATTTAGTCCAAGAGCAGGCATCAATTTTAGATCTCTATTTTAATAGCCCCAGCTCTGAGGTCTACCGGCGCGAGTTTGCTCGTGTGGTAGCGCGCGCGGGTGCACCTATGGCTCGTATGATTAGGTTAGACAAAGGCAGTCTGTCAGGAGTCAAACCTAGAAGCCCGGTGCTAAGTCACGAAGGGGTAGTTGGGCAAATTATGACCGTTGCTCCTAACTTTTCTGATGTTCTTTTAATTACAGATGCTTCAAGTGCTATTGAGGCCAAAATGGTAGGCTCTGGAGCGCGGGGACTTCTGCGAGGCATTACTAGCAGCACTGAATATTTGATGGAGATTCGTGATATTGACGGCCTAGCACAAGTCCAAGTCGGTGATGTGGTGGTGACCAGCGGTCTTAATTCATTTTTTCCGAGTGGAATACCCATCGGCAAGATTATTGATGCATCGTCAAGCCGCGATGGGCTGTATGTCTCTGCTCGTATAAAACCTTTTGTGATTATGGACCAAGTCGACAATGTAATAGTGCTGTTAGAACAAGATGGATTAGCAGGTCAAAATCACTCATTTTCGGCTGCTTGGCCTTTGGCAACTAAATGAAAAAAGCCCTAGTAACGACACTTCTATTGATGGTTTTTATGGCGTTGTGGCAAGCGGTTACCTTTTCCTTGCCTCGTTGGCTTAATGTGATGTTTATGCCGCCAATTATTTTGTGTTTTATTATGCAGTATTTTAAACCAATTGAGGCTATTTTTGTATGTTTATTTTGCGGGGCAATTGTTGATGTAGCGGGTGGTTTTTCGATTGGTATTAATATGGTCCTCATGTTGCTCTGGTATTTTTTGTTAGGGGCTGCCAATATTGTTTCTGGACGTATTTCCCGGCTTGAGTTGAGTTCTTACGCTGCTATTCTGTCTTTTATGTATCGGTTGTCGTTATTAATTGTAGAGTCTACTCTGGTAGGTCAGAAAAATAATATATATTTTAGCCATTTTTTATTTGGTCCAATGATGGACTGGATTTCTAGTGTTATTTTTTATTTTTTATTGTTTAATGTCTTGTTACTTATGAAAGCTATTGATCTCGGTGATTCTGGACGCTCTAACTTGGGAGCTTATCCGTGAGCAGGATGGTAGATCAAAAAATCAATCTCTTTGTTAGCATGATAGCTATCGCTTTTATCGGTTTGGTAGCTCGTCTTTATTATCTACAAGTAATTCAAGGTGAGTATTATGTTCAGCGTAGCGAGAGTAACTTTATTCAAGAACGCATCATTAAGCACAGTCGTGGCAAAATTATTGATAGTCACGGTCGGGTGCTTGCTGATAATCGTCTTTCCTATGATTTATATGTGACTTTTGCTTTATTGCCTGACAGTTTAAAGAACCTTCGGCTCATAGCCAATCCTCTCAAGTGGTCAAAAAAAGAGTTGTTAGAAATAAATACTGAGATATTCCAACGGGCCGAGCAGGGAATCAGCGATGAGCTTGTGATTGATAACCAACTCAATAGATACCAATGCCTGCAGCTAATGGATCTTGCGCGTACGCAAATGATTTCTGGTGTTATTTTTGATTATATGGGGGGTGATTTATGTCAGCTAAAAATATCTCCTAGCGAATTTCCCCGTCATCAATCTGCTATCGAGCGTTTAGCTAGCTTAGTTTCCATCGAGTCTAAACAGTTTAAAAATTATTGGCAACGTGCCCAAAAAAAGGCCCAAGGATTAGCTCGATTTAAACCAAATTTATTAATGTCAGATATTGGTTTCGATTCCTATGTGCGCATAGAGAATGCTATCTCTTTAGGTTTATTAGCCGGTGTATCGGTTGTCCCAGGTAAACGTCGGCGTTATGTTTACGATGATGTCGGCACTCACGTTATTGGTTTTCTTAACCAAATATCTCTTGATGAACTTAAAAAAAGTCAAGGCAAGTATCGTTCAGGCGATTATGTGGGTCGACGCGGTATTGAAGCGACCTATGAAGAAAGTTTACGTGGTGTTGATGGGATCGAGCGTGTGGTGGTTGATGCTAAAGGGCGTCGTTTCAATGAAGCATGGGAGCAAGGTTTACTAGGGCAGGAACGTATTGTTGAACCGGTTGCTGGTGCCACGGTTAAGCTTAGTATTGATTTAGAACTACAAAAAGCAGCACAGGAATACTTTCAGGGTATTTCCGGCTCGGTTGTCGTTATGGATGTCAATACCGGCTTTATTAAGGCAATGGCAAGCTTTCCTACTTTTGATCCTAATCTGATGGTTAGTTCTGATAACACCAAAGCCTTCAAAGAGTTGTTAGCTGATAAAAACCGGCCTTTTCGCAATAAAGCAGTTCAAGATCATTATTCTCCCGGCAGTACTTTTAAACCGATCACGGCTATTGCTGGTCTTAGTAAACAATTAATTACGCCTAGTTATGAGCATTATTGCTCTGGTAATTATCGCTTACACAAGGTGACCTGGCGATGTTTTAAGCGTGAAGGACATGGGTCGATTAATCTATTTAATGCCCTAAAAGCTTCTTGTGATAGTTATTTTTATGAGCTTGGTTATCGATTAGGCTTAGATAATCTCTCTCAAGTAGCAAGCAAGCTGGGTTTTGGCTCTAAGACTGATATCGCTTTGGTTGGTGAAACTCCGGGAATTTTACCTAGCAAAGATTATTATAAAAAACGTTTTGGTTATGTAGCACCTGGCAACGTAGTAAATATGTCGATTGGCCAAGGTGACCTTAACGTATCACCACTACAGTTAGCAGTAGCCTATAGCGCCATTGCTAATGGCGGTACGGTTTATCAGCCTCAACTGGTTGAGCAAGTTATTGATGATCATGGGCATGTGATCAAGCAAATGGGCCCGGTAATTAAGTCTCGTGTTGTAGATTCTAGTTTTGATTTTAGTGAAATTATGAACTCGCTTTCTTACGTAGCTGAACCTGGTGGGACGGCCTATGGTTTGCGTTATGATCCACGTTTTTCAGATATTGCAGCGTGGTTAAAAGAAAATCAATTTCGGGTCGTCGGAAAAACCGGTACTGCCCAGGTGGTGAAACTTTCTAAAAGCGTTGAGCATTATATGGATGTCACTAAAGTTCCCTATGAACAACGAGATCATTCGTGGTTTGTTAGCTTCTTTCCTCAAGATAATCCGCACATTGTTGTGGTGGTTATGACTGAGCATGGTGGTTTTGGTGGCTCTATCTCAGGACCGGTGGCGGTACGCATCAGCAAGAAATGGCATGAACAAAATAATACTGTGATGATGAGCCAAAGCGGAGATCAGCCATGATCGACCGTGATGTATTTCGACAACTAGGGGTGAGAATTCCTGTCGCGGTATTGGTGCCTATGGTCATGGTGGTTGCTATTGGTATCGTCAATTTATCTTCAGCTGCTCAGGCAACCAGGCCAGATCTCTACTTGAGTCAGCTCAGTAAATTTGGCATGGCGAGCTTGTTAATGATGGCTGTGGGGATGATTCATACGCGTGTACTAAGACAAATGGCTTATGTGTTATTTAGTTTTTGCTGTTTATTACTCCTATTAGTGCTGATTATCGGCACCTCTGCTAAAGGTTCTCAGCGTTGGTTGGTTTTAGGCTCGTTGCGTTTGCAGCCTTCTGATCCTGCCAAAATTGCTTTGGTATTGGCATTGGCTCGTTACTGCTCTCTTTATTGGCCAGATAAGGGTTATACTTTATATACTTTGTGTCGACCGCTTAACTTGTCACGGCCGCTTGGCTTTTTATTAGCGATAGTGTTTATTTTAGTAAAAGAACGCCATGGCTCAGAGTTTTTATCTAATGAGTTTCTCACTTCTCACTTAGGTATGGCTGTCATGGGGGGCTTACTTTTGGTGGGTTTAATCTGGCTGTTTTTATCCATCATGATTTTAGCCTATGAGGAGTTTAATTTCACAAGTCTTATAGCGCCGATCGATATTCCCATTGTGCCATTTTTACTGATTTTGGTTGAGACTGATTTAGGAACAGCGCTGATCATATTTGCTATTGCTGGCATGATGTTTCTTTTTGTGGGAATCCGTAGTTATTCACTTATTTTTGGTGCAGTTTGTGGTTTTGTGATCAGTGTCGCTGCTTATTTTACTATTTTAAAAGATTACCAAAAACAACGAATAACGTCTTTTTTAGACCCTCAAGCTGATTTGCAGGGTGAAGGCTATCATGCCATGCAGTCGATTATTGCTATTGGTTCTGGCCGAGTTAGCGGTAAGGGTTTTGGCGGTGGTACTCAGACCCAGCTATCTTTTTTGCCAGAAAATGCCACTGACTTTGTTTTTAGCGTGTGGGCTGAAGAATGGGGTTTGGTGGCCAGTGTCTTTCTCCTTTTGCTCTATTTCTTGACCTTATGGTCAATTTTACGTTTGGCCACACGGGTAGAAGATAAGTTTTCCCAGCTTGTGTGTGTCGGTGTGGCTGCGAGCATTTTTATCCACGTCTTAATTAATGTTGGCATGGTTACCGGTGTGATGCCGGTGGTTGGCGTGCCTTTACCTCTCATGAGCTATGGTGGATCGGCGATGTTTACGACGTTGATTGGTATTGGCTTAGTGGTTAATGTCGCCTTGTGGCGAGGGGCAAAATAGGTATCATCCAATACTATGAACAGAAAAGTAAAAATTATTTGCACGCTGGGCCCAAGTTCTTATAGCGAAGAAGTTATCGAGAATCTGATTAAAGCAGGCATGAATATTGCTCGGCTTAATTTTTCTCATGGTGACCATGATTTCTATCGGACCTTGATTAACCGTATTCGTCATGTTGGGGCAAGAATGAATCAAGCAATTGCCATTTTACAAGACTTGCAAGGTCCAAAGATTCGGGCTGGCAGGATGCTTAACGATAGCGTTGTCCTTAGAGATGGCCAGCAAACGATTATTACGATCGATGAGCTCATTGGTGAGTCTGAACGTTTTTCAACCAGCTATAGTGAAATTATTAACGATGTTACACCTGGTGATCCGGTGTTATTGGACGATGGCAAATTAGTTTTACGCTGTGAGAAAAAAGATCAACGCCAGCTTTATTGTCGAGTTGAGCAGGGTGGAGTGCTAAAAAACAATAAAGGTATTAACTTGCCAGCTTCGGCGACTTCAGCTGAAAGCCTAACTCCTAAAGATATTCGTGATTTACATTTTGGTGCTCATGCTCATGTTGATGCGGTTGCTTTATCTTTTGTGCGCAGCGCGGCCGATGTGATTAAACTAAGGTCAGAGCTCGCTTCAACGAAAACCAGGCCTTTGATTATTGCTAAGCTGGAAAAGCAGCAGGCGGTCGATGACTTAGAAAATATCTTAAAAGTAAGCGATGGCGTTATGGTTGCCCGTGGTGATTTAGGGGTAGAGATTCCCGCCGAAAACGTGCCTTTGCTGCAAAAACGCATCGTTGAGAGGGCTCTTGCTCATGGCAAAACAGCTGTCGTTGCAACAGAAATGCTTGAATCAATGATTTCGCAGATTAGGCCTACTAGGGCTGAAGCCAGTGATGTTGCTAATGCTGTGTTAGATGGTGCTGATATGCTAATGCTGTCGGCAGAAACGGCCGCCGGCGCTCATCCTATTAAAGCTGTCAGCATGATGGATAAAATTATCCGGCATGTGGAAGATAGCAATCGCGCTAATTATTGGCGTACGAATCATTTGGTATTGCAAACAGAAAAACGTGATATTCAAAATACTATGTCGTTAGGTGCAGTGCAGGCCTGCGAAGTTCTTAAAGCAAGCGCTATTGTGATGTTTACTAACTCGGGTGCTACTGCGCGTATGGTTAGTTCCTATCGGCCCCAAAAACCAATTATTGCTTTTGTACCTGATGCCACAATACAAAGAACCTTGTCTTTTTGCTGGGGGGTGCGTGCTTTTGTGCTGAAAGCTCCTGAGCGAACTTCTGAGCTTTTAGCGATTATTAACTCTAAATTATTAGAAACAGGCGAGTTTCATCCGGGTGAGCGAGTTATTTTGCTGACTAAAATTCCACTGATTTCCAAAGAACATACCAATACGGTGCATGTTCATACTTTAAAACCATGTTAAATTGGCTCAAACGTCTTTCTTGGCAGCAAAAATCAGCATAGGCTAGCTTTACTAATAATCTTGAGGGAGATTTGACATGAAACACACAAAATTGCTACTGATTATCCCTGGCAGCATTTTTTTAGCTTCGTCACTGCTGGCTGACACCAAAGTACCTAAATATGGTTTTGTTAATTTTGAAGCAGCGATTGCTCAGGAACAAGAAGCGCAAAAATTTATTCGTGAGCTTGAAGCTGAAGAAATAAAAATTGGTGAAAGTGAGCAAAAAGCTCGTGTTGATATTGAAAAAAAGATGAAAAATTACAAAGATACGGTCGCAAGCCTGAGCGAAAAAGCCAAAGCCGAAAAAGAAATGCAGATTAGTGCTGAAATTGGCGAGCTGCAGCAAAAATTTCAACAACAGCGTAGTGAGTTAGGCCAAAAACGCCAAGATCGTTTGCGCGTTTTGGAGGACAAGAACCGCTTGTTAGTCAATTCGCTTTCAGAAAATGGTGGCTATGATATGGTGTTTACCTCCCAAGCTTTGGTTTTTGTTTCAGAACCACTTAAGAAAAATGATTTAACCCAAAGTTTGATAGCCGCTTATAATAAGGCCTATCCTATTAAAGCCGATGCAGCAAAGCCTGCTGTTAAATCAGCACCTAAAAAATAGTTCATGCTCCTGAGTGAGATAACAAAGATTATTTCTGGTCGTTTGATTGGCTATGATCGGCCAATCTCTCGTTTGAGTGGTCTTAAATTAGCTGAAATTGGCGACCTCAGTATTTTGGCTTGGCCCGAGCAGATAAGACAGGCCAAAGAGTCACGTGCCGGAGGTATTATTACCACCATCGATTGGGCGGCTGATTATGCTGATGAAATAGCTAGTGCTTTGATTGTTATCGAAGATTGGCCTCAAGTATTTAAGTATCTTGATGCTTTACTTGAACAGGGCCTGTTTGGTGAGCGTTTATTGATCGGTTCGCCGCAGATTGGCTACGGGTCTTATATTAGCGCTGCCGCACATATATGTAATGACGTGATAGTAGGCAAAGACTGTGTCATTGAAGCCGGTGTGGTGGTTCATAGTGATAGTATGATTGGTGATAGGGTTTATATTGGCGCCAACAGTGTTATCGGCTCAGCGGCTTTTGCGCCCCATGGCTTGAATCGACTGAGTGCTTTGTGTTCTTTGGGACGTGTAAGAATAGGCGATGATGTGAGCATTGGCGCTTTATGTAGCGTCGATCGTGGTTTGATAGCCGAGACAATGATTGGCCATAACTGCCAGCTCGATAATCAGGTTCATATTGGGCATGATGTGATACTGGGCGAGAGCGTAGCTATTGCTGCTCAGAGTGGCCTGGCTGGTTTTGTTGAGCTTGGCGATCGGGTGAGTTTGGGCGGTCAGGCAGGCGTAGCACCGCATGCCGTGATCGGTGAAGGGGCGCGATTGAGTGGCCAAGCTTTGGTGCGGGGCAAGATTGGTGCTTATGAAGTGTGGTCAGGTAGCCCAAGTATGCCGCATCAGGTTTTTTTGCGAGATTATGCAGGTAGGTTAAGAAATGGTAGAAAAAATTGTTGATTTTGAACAAATAAAAAAAATATTACCTCATCGTTACCCATTTTTATTGGTTGATCGGGTTTTGGCATATAGCGATATGAGTATTCGGGCGCTAAAAAATATTAGCGCTAACGAGCCTTTTTTTAATGGCCATTTTCCTAATCTGGCAGTAATGCCAGGAGTCTTACAGATAGAAGCGATGGCTCAAGCTTCAGGGCTTATTTTGGCTTTGGGTTCAGGCTTTAATAGTGAGCAAGAAATTGCATTTTTGGCCGGCGTAGATAATGCCAAATTTAAAAAAATTGTCGTACCTGGTGACCAGTTAATTTTGGAAGCAGAGGTATTAGCGAGGAAAAAAAATATACTCAAAGTCAGCGCCCGGGCTTTAGTTGATAACCAGCTCGCGTCATCAGCAGAGATTATTTTAGTAATTAAGCCCTTATAATTTGGAGCAGCTATGTCTGAAAACAGCGCAATCGATCGAATCATGAATGAACGGCGGGACAAGGCTCGCGATTTAAGTAAATTAGGTTTTAATCCTTACCAAAACAGTTTTAAGCCAAATATGAGCAGTGTTATGTTGGCTAAAACTTATGTCGAGCAATCAAAAGAAGAGCTTGAGAATATAAACACTCAGTATTTGATGGCAGGCCGTGTCATAGCCGTACGCAACATGGGTAAGGCGGCATTTTTACGTATTCAGGATTCATCAGGTCATATCCAGCTCTTTTTACAAAAAGATGCTCTTAGTGACTTAGATTTTCAAGCCTTTGGTTTGCTTGATGTTGGCGATTTTGTAGGTGTTGGTGGCTCACCCATGAAAACTAAGACCGGTGAGCTTAGCTTAAAGCTTAAAACTTTTAATATTCTTACTAAGTCACTAAGACCCCTGCCTGAAAAGTATCATGGTTTGACTAATATTGAGCAGCGTTATAGGCAGCGTTATCTAGACTTGATTGTTAACGATAAGACCAGAGAGATTTTTAGAGCCCGTTCACGTATTATCCGCGGCATTCAAAATTTTTTAGACGATCGTGGCTATATAGAAGTAGAAACGCCCATTTTAATGGATATAGCTGGTGGGGCTGAAGCTAAGCCGTTTTTAACTCATCATAATGCCTTGGGTGAAGATTTATCCTTGAGAATTGCTACTGAACTTCACTTGAAGCGTTTAGTAGTAGGTGGCATTGAGCGCGTTTATGAAATTGGTCGTTTGTTTCGTAACGAGGGCGTAAGCACCCGTCATAACCCAGAGTTTACGACTATAGAGTTTTATCAAGCCTACGCCACCTACAATGACTTAATGGATATGAGCGAAGAGCTGTTAAGAAAGCTGGTAACAGATCTACACGGCAGTGGCACACTAAGCTTTCAGGGCCATGAAATAGACTTTAGTAAGCCCTTTCGTAGAATAGCTATTGCTGAGCTGGTCGCCGAACACTTAGGTCTTGATGCTTTAGCCACCAAAGAACTGGTGAGTATTAACTCAGTAGAAAAAGCTCTTAATATTGCCAATAAGCACCTAGTAAGCCCAGAAGAAGGGGTGTCTATGTGCCTAAAAGAGCTGAGTCTTGAAGAGATTACTACGGTATTTCTTAAAACCCATGAGTCTGAGCTTGGGCTCGAAGATTTAGCTAAAAAAATACTTAAAAGTTTGGGTCAAGATTTAGTGAGCCTTGGTCACATTATCGATCAAGCTTTAATAGATCAGCCAGAGCGACGGCGGCGTTTGGCTTTGCATATTTTATACGGCGTTTTTGATCATGAAGTGGAAGAAAAGCTGATTCAGCCGACTTTTATTACTGATTTTAGCTTATCAGTTTCGCCTTTAGCTCGCAAACGTGATGGTGATGAGGCGGTAGTTGATCGCTTTGAGCTGATCATTGCTGGTATGGAAGTGGCGAATGCTTTTAGTGAGTTGAGCGATCCAGATGATCAACGCGAACGTTTTTTAAAGCAGGTTAAGCAAAAAGCGATGGGTGATGAAGAAGCACCTGATTTAGATGAAGATTATCTCAATGCCCTTGAGTTTGGTATGCCACCAACCGCAGGACAAGGCATTGGCATAGATCGTTTAGTGATGATATTGACCGATAGCCCATCGATTCGTGAAGTAATCCTCTTTCCCAAGATGCGAAAAAAATGAACGTTAGCGAGCTCTTTTATCAATCGGCATTGATCAATGCTTTAGTATTTTTATGGTTGGCTTCAGCGCTAAGTACCATGCGGATCTTATTGCGTTGCGATCGTAAGATATCAGAGGCCTTGTTCTTAGGTACGGTTTTAGGTCCGGTGGCTTTTATGGGGAGTTGGGTCTATGAGGCCTATGTCCCTGGTCGGATTAAGAAGCATGGTTTTGCTTTGCGTTCTCAGCTGGTGATTTTCATAGTCTCCTTGTCGGTCATAGCTATTTTTCACTGGATTTTTGTCGCGGGCATTGCTGATTCACCACTAGCCAGCGAAAGCCTGGTGATAAAAGTAGGCTATTTCTTGATGGTGATGGGTTTGCTTGGTGGTTTAGCTTTAGCTGCATTGACCAGTCGGTTAGCATTTTTTGAAAGTTGCTGGACTGCTTTTCTTTTCGCTTTTTATGCCACAACGCTGCGTGATTGGGCTCATGAAGTATTTTCTTATGGCACTTCGATGGCCTATTTTTCGACTTTAATTTTGGCGGCTAGTGCTTTGTTTTTGGTTTTTTTAAGCCTGGGTGGCTCTTTAGGTTATTTAATCTTTGGTGAAGGACGCATTAATACGAGCTTTGGCTACGAATATTTTATTGGTTCCCGCTTCTTAATGACTAAACGCAGCAGCCAAGTGGTTTCGCTAATAACTGTGATATCAGTGGTAGCTGTAATGATTGCCTGTGGTGGTATGATCGTCGTTATGAGCGTGATGAATGGTTTTTCTTCAGATTTACGCTCAAAAATTTTGGGTGCTAATGCCCACTTAATGGTTCTTAAGTACGGTAAGGATTTTTCTGAATATGACGATATAGTTAATAAAACCAAAAATTTACCAGGCGTGATTTCGGCCAGTCCTTTTATTATCAATGAGGGAATGGTTTCTAAAAAAAATAATATCTCGGGAGCATTGGTGACGGGTATTGCTGAGCCTCATGCCAAATCAAGCCAGCTATTAAAGTATATTAGCCAAGAAAGTATTGATTATTTACGCCACCCTGAAAGCATTCCGGTCACCCAAGATCTTGCTGCGGGTGCTGATATTAATCAAGCACTTAATCAAATACCCGCAGTAAACGATCTGCCGGGAGTAATTATTGGCAAAGAAATGGCCAATGATTTACAGGTATTTGTTGGTGATATGGTTAATCTGATTAGCCCAGTTGGAGAGATTGGCCCGACAGGACCTATACCTAAAGCTAAACCATTTCGTGTGGCAGGCCTGTTTAATTCAGGCATGTATGAGTATGATGCCAAGTTTGCTTATATCTTATTGTCAGAGGCCCAAAGCTTTTTTAACTTACATAATTCTGTATCTGGCATTGAATACCGTCTAGACGATATAGAAAAGACCAGGGTGCTTGCTCAGGCTATCGATCAAAAAATTGGTGGCTACCCTTTTTATACCCGTGATTGGATGCAGCTCAACCGCAACATGTTTTCCGCTCTGCAGTTAGAAAAAATCGCCATGCTGATTATTCTGGGCACTTTGATCTTTATGGCTAGTTTATTGATTTTGGTAACACTCATTATGGTTGTGATGGAGAAAGGCAAAGAGATTGCCATTCTTAAAAGCATGGGTGCTACTGATGTGAGTATTATGAAGATTTTTGTTAGCTATGGTTTATTCGTAGGTGGCTTAGGCGCTATTTTGGGGGGCAGCTTAGGTTTTGCTTTGTGTTTATTGATTGAGAAGATCGGTATTCGTCTTGATCCTGATGTTTATTACTTTTCCAGTCTGCCGGTTAAGATTGATAGTGGCGAAATCATCTTGGTGGTTACTACTGCTGTGCTCATCAGTTTTTTAGCAACTATCCCACCTGCTTTATTTGCCGCTCGGCTTAAACCCGTTGATGGTTTGCGTTATGAATAGGAAGAGCCATGAATATTGATATTCGCAGCCTTTATAAATCGTATTTTTTACACGATATAGAAGTTCCAGTTTTACGTAATCTTAGTCTGTCGATCAAACATGGTGACCTTATTTCCCTGACTGGTCCATCTGGTGTGGGTAAGAGTACTTTTTTGCACGTAATAGGAACCCTGGACAGCCCCAGCAAGGGTTCAATACTTTATAACAGCAGTAACTTGCAAAGCTGGAACGATAGTAAAATCGCTGAGTTTAGAAATAAACATATTGGCTATGTATTTCAGTTTCACCATCTACTGAGCGAGTTTGATGCCTTAGAAAATGTAGCGATGCCGCTCATGATGAGGCGTAGAGCTCGTTATGAGGCACATGCCAAAGCCAAAGAGGTGCTTAAGTTTGTTGGCTTAAGTGAACGATTGCTTCATAAACCAGGCGAGTTATCGGGTGGTGAGCAACAACGGGTCGCGCTCGCTCGGGCTTTAGCTCAAGATCCAAGCTTATTATTGGCTGATGAGCCGACCGGGAATCTCGATGAAAAAACCGGCCAAGATATTGTCGATCTGATCTTGCAATATAACCGTGATCGTCAGGTTACCGTGCTGTTGGTCAGCCATAATAAGCACATTACCGACCAGTTTAGCAGAAAGCTATTTCTTGATCGTAACGGACTTAGTGAAGCTAACTAACGGTTCTCAAATACTTTTTTTCGATCATCGTCTTTTTCTTTAGCTTTTTCTTTTACTTGCTTAAGTACACACAAAGCATCGGCGATCTCACCTTTTAAGGAAACCTCAAGTACCAGGTATAAGCGTATCATGCCTTTAGGAACGATAAAATAATCTTGGTTATCAATGGGCATGGTTTCTTTTTCTTGACCGATAGTTTCTGGAATGGCGATTAGGTTACTATCTAGTGAACCAAGTTCTTTTTGAGCCTTGCTGAATTGCTCTGAACTTTTATCGATAACCAGTTCTTTTTTACCAGTAAAGCGTGGAGCAATTCTGTCTAAATAGGCAAACTTAACAATGTCGCCTTTGTCGCTAAGGGCCTTTTCTGAGCCTGGTTCTATAAATGAATCCTCTTCAAGTAGATATGACCCATAATAAATGTTATATTTAGGGGCCTTAATATTAAGAGAATTTTTATCTACTTTTACGCTTATACTATTGATGCTAACTTTCATTTTATTAGGATTAATAAAGTTTCTGCCGCATTTATCATCATCAATGGCATTTTGCAGATCTTCCAAGTTAAACACATACGCGGATTTTTTTTGTTGCTGATCTTCACTACTGGCATTTTTTAATGCTTCTTCAAATTCTTTTTCAGTATCTATGCTGCGACATTGAGCCAATAAGCCATTGCTTGGTATCTGATCTTTGGCATACTCTAGAGCGCTTACGAGCATTTTAGGTATTAAGTTTTTAGCTAAGTGCCTGTCTATCCATAAATTAAAAGCCGCTTGACAATCTTCTGGAACAGGCACTGTGGGTCCTGGCACATAGTTATCAGGAGTAAAATTAATAGAATGCAATTCACGCTTGATATCATCAGCAATTTTTTGGGTGTCTTCTTCTGTTATATCTACAGCTTCGCCATAGCTAAACACCACCGGCGCATTCACGCATGAAAAATTGGTGCTAGCTAGAAGAATCATGGCGAACTTTAGAGTTAATTTCTTAGCTTTCATCTATAAAGTCCCTCTAAAAATATCCGATTTATTTATTATACAAGTTTATTTAACTACAGCGAAATTCACGGCTTAAATCCCTGGCTTTGCAAACTCTATCTACTATGTCATAGCCCAGATGCAATCATCTAGCCTAGAAAATTGTTGAAATGGTGGACTTATGGCCTCAGTCGCATCCCTTCCTGTCTTAGCAGACTTTGGAATTATTTCTACTCTTATATTATTTTCTCATCTTTTACGTAATCGTATAAAATTGTTGCAAAATACTTATATACCAAGTGCTGTTATTGCAGGGTTACTGGGACTCTTTTTGGGCCCTCAATATTTGGCGGTGATTTCGTTTAGTCTAGATAATAATGGCATGCAAAATATTGGTAGCTATCCGTCATTTTTAGTAGTACTGTTATTTTCCACACTTTTTTTAGGTAAACGTAAAAAAAGCCTTTCTATTAAGAAAACCATTGAACATGCCGGTGACACCTTCTTCTTTAATATGTCTTCCATACTAGGGCAATATGGCTTTGCCTTGCTTTTTGGTACTGTTTTACTTTTTCCGTTATTTCCCTATCTGCCAGCCGGATTTTCTTTGTTATTGCCCGCAGGATTTGTTGGTGGCCATGGTACCGCCACAGCTATTGGTACGGTTTTAGAATCCTATGGATTAGAAGGGGCCATGAGCATCGGTTATGCCTCTGCCACGATCGGTATTTTAGTGGGCGTGTTAGGCGGCATGATCATGATCAATATTGGCACCCGTTTAGGATGGACCCGCTTGGTTAAATCAATACAGGAAATGCCGCTCAGTATGAAGACGGGTTTTGTGCCTGAAGAAGAGCAGTCATCGATAGGCCGAGAAACAGTAAGTCCTATTGCCCTTGATCCCTTAACCTGGAACATAGCCATTGTATGCGCTACAGCGGTGTTTTCTTATCAGATAGCCCAGGTCTTAAACTCCTTTTTAGGCATTAGTGTGCCAGTATTTTGCGTTGCTCTGCTGACAGGGGCCTTCATGCAAAAAATCATGAATATCATTAACATTGGTCCTTATGTTGACCGTCATTTGATTCATCGCATTGGTTCGATGGTTACTGATTTTTTGGTAGCTTTCGGGGTGGCTTCTATATCGGTTAAGATGGTTATTCAATTTGCTCTGCCGCTCATGCTTATGTTTGCCTTTGGGACTTTATTAACTTTGGCTTTCGTTTGGTATCTTGGTCGGAGAATTTGCCGCAACTTTTGGTTTGAGCGCTCTATGATTATGTTCGGTTGGAATACCGGTTCTGTTGCGATGTCAATGGTTTTAGTGCGTGTTTTAGATCCAAATATGGAGTCAGGAGTTTTGGAAGACTTTGGTATTTCTTATTTTGGTGTGGCCTTTGTCGAAATTGCCATTATTAGCTTGTTACCTCATTTGGTCATGCAGGGAATAGTATGGTGTCCGATAGTGGTTCTATTGAGCGGTTTTATGGCTTGCTTGCTGCTGTCGCGTTTTATGGTTGGTTGGTTTACGCCATCACCGACAGTGCTTCGTGAAGGCGAAGCAGATATTATAGGTGGTGTTTGTGCTGACGACTAAGGGGATATCATGGCTACTAGCTTTTCTCTTGAACACAGCTTTCCCACGATTAGCTTAGAAAAGTTTATAAAATATCTTAATGACCCTAGATTAAACCAGCTCTTAGAGAAAAACTTGCCTTTTGATGAAAGAAGCCTCTTAGAAAAGAAAGCCCAGGCCAATGGTGAGATAATTTGGAAGTTTCGCGTTCAAAAAGCCGGTATTTTGCCAGCCAGCATTAAGAAAATTGTTGGCACTGAGTCTTTTGCTTGGCAAGAAATATCGCGTTTTATACCTCAAGAGTCATGCCTTTATTGGGAAATAATACCAGACACTTCTAAGATAAAATTCTCCGGCAAGGGCTCTTGGCGACTTAGTAAGGCAGGTACAGGCTGTAAGAGACACATCAGTGGAGAACTAAGTGTAGGTTTGCCTATCGTTGGCAAAATAGTCGAAGCTTTTATTGTCAATGAACTAAAAAATACCTATGAAATAGAACCAGGTCTGCAAGAACAATTTTATGCCTCAGTCAAGTGAGCTATTGCGGCTACCGCCTGAATATCGAGCTTCTGGTAATTTTGCCGTCCGGCGCGAAGTCTCTCGAATTATGCGGGCAGGAGGGCTTACGACCGTATGTGAAGAAGCCCGTTGCCCGAACATCAACGAATGTTTTGCTCATAAAACGGCAAGTTTTATGATCATGGGTGATCGCTGTACCAGGCGGTGCCATTTTTGTGCAGTAAACACCAAAAAACCTCTGGCGCTTGATCCAAATGAGCCTTCTGCGGTAGCCAAAGCAGCTCTTAAAATGGGTCTTAATTATGTCGTGATTACCAGTGTTGATCGTGATGAGCTAGTTGATTATGGCGCAGCACATTTTGTGCAGGTAGTTAATGAAGTCAAACGCCAGATTCCCCATGCCAAGATTGAGCTTTTAACGCCAGATTTTCATGGTGAGCCAGCTTTACTTGATCAGGTGCTTGCATCAGCCGTTGATGTCTTTGGCCATAATATTGAGACTGTTGAACGACTTTATAAAAAAGTGCGTCCCCAGTCAAATTGGGCCACTACCACTAAAGTCTTATCTCATATCGCCAAGCATGGTCGTGTGACCGCAAAAACTGGCATGATGGTGGGTCTTGGTGAGGACGATCATGAAGTGTTAGACAATCTTTCGATGCTTTACTCTCTGGGAGTAAAAATTGTGACGATTGGCCAGTATTTACGGCCTTCGCTTAAGCATTGGCCGGTTGATCGCTATGTCGGTCCTGATTCCTATCACAGTTTTATTAGCTTTGGGCGCAAGCTTGGTTTGACTGTTTTTGCGTCAGCCATGATGAGAAGCTCCTATCACGCTGAAGAAGCACATCATCGGTCGATCGTAGGATAGTAATTGCTGGGTTAATTATTAAAGCTGAGTCATGATTATAATCAAACTTTTGGTGGTGCTTTTGAGCACAACTAGTTTTTCGAGCGAAGTTTATATCAGCGAAATTTATGCCAATCCACCTGGGCAGCACGGCTCTAAGACTTGGTTTGAAATAACTAATCTTCGCGATCGCCAAGTTAATATTAGCCACTTTAGCTTAGAGATCTATGGCGATAAGACGACAAAACCACTGATTAACACTAATCAGAGCTTCAAGACTCCTTTGGTGCTTGATGATTTTATGTTAGTAGCTGAAGCTGATGATTTGGGTTTAGGTTTATGCTTAAATAGTTCAATTCCAGTGATTTTAGTACCTGAACTGAGTCTCGCTGCCGTTCGTAAAATTTGTTTTGCTATTAATAATCAAGCAGCTAGTTGTGTGCTTTTAAATAAGAAAGACCATTTTAGTGATGGTGTAGCGCTTTTTCGGCCCCTGAGCTCTGGTCAACCTAGTAATTTTTGGCTCAATGAACCATGTCTCTTAACTGATGCTATTTTTGCCACTCCAGGTATGTCTGAGCGAGCTTGTATTGCAGATCAAAGCTTTGCTAGCCATATTTTTGATGAATGCCAGACTCAGGGCCCACGTATTCTTAACGGTGGAGATTTTACTGATCTGTGGCGAGAGACACGGTGTGTCGCCCATCATGAGAGTGCTCAGCTATGTTATGAGCTGAGTGAGCCAGGCAAAATCCCTGCTCAGTGGGGACGGTTAATTCGGTTAAAAAGTCGGGATTTGTCTGGTTACTTTCAAGAACAAAGCATGCGTCTTGAAGCCCACAAGCTAAGCTTTCCCCTGATTAGGGTCGAGCGCATTGGTAACACTCGCTTAGCGCTAAATTTTGATCTTATCGAGCATAAACTGCTTAACTACCGCGTAAAAAATCGTGATATGCTATTGGCTGCGGGAGCTTTTATAGAAACTGGCCCCAAAGTTATCGAGCTTGATATTAGCGAAGCTTTAGCTTCAGTTAATATCGAGTTCTATGGCATAGATGGTTTATTTGAGCGTCAAGAGCTAAGCCTAAAGCCGCAGCTACCGAGCCAACAATCATGTCACAGCAGCGGCCCACCTCTTATGCCCTGGCTCTTGCTCTATGCTTTGCGCTTGCTAAGAGCCAGAGCTGGTTTTAAGTATTAGGAGCATTCAGTGTCTCAGTCGGCTAAACGGGAAATATGGTCATCGTGGTTGTCATTTATTTGGGTGGCAGCGGGGGCTGCGGTTGGTCTTGGTAATGTCTGGAAGTTTCCTTATATGGCAGGCAGCTATGGTGGTTCAGCTTTTGTCTTGATGTATTTATTTTTTGTACTGATTGTGGCCATGCCGCTCATGGCGGCTGAGATTATGCTTGGCAAGTTGAGCCAAAGAAATGCCGTTGATGGTTTTGTTTATTTAGCCAAACTTCATGGTTTATCTGAAAGATGGCGTTTTACCGGTTATCTTGGTTTGTTGACTTTGTTGTTAGTTTTTTGTTTTTATAGCGTGGTGGCTGGTTTTAGTATTGCCTATTTGCTCTTTGCTCTTACTAATAGTTTTTCAGGTTTAAGTCCTGCTGACATTCAAGCTTTGTGGGTCAATTTTTTAGCTCAACCATCGGCTTTGATCGGTTGTGCTGGCTTATTTATTATTTGTACTATGGCTATTGTTCATTTTGGTATCAAGCAGGGTATTGAGCGGGCTTGTTCGCTGATGATGCCCGCTTTGTTGCTAGTATTAGCAGTTTTGGTTGTTTATGCCTCGATGGGCTCAGGATTTAGTCAGGCGCTTAGTTTTCTTTTTGCCTTTGAGCCAGATAAGATTAAAGCAAGTGTTGTCATTTCGAGCTTGGGTCATGCTTTTTTTACTTTGGCGGTGGGGGCCTGCGCCATGATGGTTTATGGTTCTCACCTGCCTGATCATGTGTCGATAGTAAAATCAGTGTTCGTGGTTGCGGCACTTGATGTTATTGTAGCTCTGCTCTCGGGCTTGGCTATTTTTCCGCTGATTTTTGCAAGAGGCTTGGAGCCAGCTCAGGGTCCAGGCTTGATGTTTATTTCTCTGCCGATGGTATTTGCCAATATGCCACTAGGCTGGCTATGGGCCAGTTTATTTTTTGTTTTATTATTTTTTGCCGCTCTTTCTTCTGCCTTGTCTTTTGCGGAGCCCTTAGTTGATGTTTTGGTTACGAAAATAAATCTCAGACGTTCATATGCCATACTTTTAATTGGAATCTTAGTTTTAATCGGCAGTATTATTTGTGCTTTATCTTTTAATATATGGTCTCATATAAAAATAGCTGGGCGCTTAAGTATCTTTGATATGGTTGCAGATATTTCAACTAATCTATTATTACCTATTGGTGCTATTTTAATTGCACTGTTCTCTGGTTTAGTGATTAAGCCTAAAAACTTTTGGGCTTTCTACGCGTGGCGCATGCTGATTATGGGTATCGTACCTTTAGCTATTATAATAGTAATGCTTCATGGTTTAGCCGATGTCTTAAGGTGATCCATAAAACTACTGATCGACCTGCATGCTACACGCTGTGTTAATATATACGCGCCATCAACACATGTGATGTGTAGGTGGGCATCTTAAATACCCATCAATACTTCACATTTAACGGTGAAAATTGGTGGGTATATGAACAAAAAAATACTGAAAATTGTGGGGCTTTCTTTAGTTCCAGCTGGGGCACTTTTCCTAAACGCTTGTGGACCAGATGAAAGCATGATCAACCAAGAACTGGCTCTTGATGAAGCCAGTGACAACTATGTTATGCCAGGTGGTCGTGTTAGCGAATATGGTCGCTGCAACGACACCCAAGATAACGATGGTGACGGTCGCGCTGATTCCTATGATCCAGATTGCCATAACATTGGACCATTGCGTGACTTAAGCGTACAAAACTTCCCGATTGGTCATAACTTTGCTCCTGACCTATCAAAGATTCCTGCTGGTGGACCAGGAGCTCCTGGTGGATTTAGAAACCGCGCTCAGATTACTCGATGGTTTCGTTTCTTGACCGAAGCAGATGGTGGCACTGCTGGTATCACCCTTTTGGCTCCTGGTGTAAACCACAATGTAGTGCCAGTGCCTGCTCCTTTGGGTGTTAAAGCAATGCAAGGAAGCTATGCTAGCGGTAATAACAATAATGTAGATACTCGTTTGTTATTTGACGACTCATTGGAAGCAGTAGCTCCTGCCACTGGCAATGCCTCGACAGAATATAACAAAGGATTGCTCCCCGCACCATGGTACAACAGCTTTGCAACTGGTTTAGGTTACAAAGGTGGTAGCCAAAACGCCTACTTCCCAGCTAAAACCGGTAATCCTGATGTTACCGAATTTCACCGATAAGAGAAGAAATTGTAGACCATTGACCCTGAAGCCTAGCTTCGGGGTTTTTATTATGTTGAGGCTGTTGTAGGTTTTTGCTGGCTTGTTAAAAATAAGCTGGTTTACCAACAATAGAGGTTGTGCTCATGAAGTTGCACGAATATCAAGCCAAAGAGCTCTTGCGCAAGCGAGGCGTTTATACGCTTGATTCCCGGGTTTGTTTTACTCATCAAGAGGCCAAACAAGCTATTGCTGAGATCGGTTTGCCACTGGTTATCAAAGCTCAAGTTCATTCCGGTGGGCGCGGCAAAGCTGGTGGGGTAAAGCTTGCCAAAAGCCAATCTGAAGCTCTGAAATATGCCGAAGATATTCTGGCCATGACGATTAAAACGGCCCAAACCGGTGATGCTGGTCAAAAAGTTCCTTGTATCTTGGTGGAAAAAGCCAGTCAGATAAAACGTGAACTCTACGTCAGTATGGTGATCGACCGTGAAAATAGCCAAATTTGTTTGTTGGCTTCAAGTGATGGCGGAGTTGATATTGAAGAAGTCGCAGAGAAAAATCCTACTAGTATTAAGCGAATTTTTATCGATAAATCTCGGGGATTAATGCCATATCAAACACGCGAATTGGCGGTATTACTGGCTGTTGATAATCATGCCAAGAAAAAATTGACAGCTTTATTGTTAGCCATGTATCGATCGTTTATCGACTGCGATGCTGCCATGATTGAGATTAACCCTTTAGTAATAACTACAGACGATCAAGTGGTAGCGCTTGATGCGAAGATGATCATTGATGATAATGCTTTGTTCCGCCAGCAGGCCATCAGTGAAATGCGGGACCCGAGTCAGGAAGACGACAAAGAAATCGAAGCTCAGCGTCATGGTCTAAGCTACGTCGCTTTAGATGGGAATATTGGTTGCATGGTTAACGGCGCTGGTTTGGCCATGGCCACCATGGATATTATTAAGCATGTAGGTGGTAGGCCGGCTAATTTCTTGGATGTTGGTGGCTCAGCTACCAAAGAGCGTGTTGAAGAAGCACTCAGAATTATCGTTCGCGACAAAAAAGTCAAAGCTATTTTTGTTAATGTTTTTGGTGGTATTGCCAAGTGTGATGTTATTGCCGAAGGCCTTATTAATGCAGCTAAATCCTTGAAGTTAAACCTGCCCTTAGTTGTACGTTTACAGGGAACTAACGTTGAGCTCGGTCAAGAGCTGCTTAGCAAGTCAGACCTTAGCATTATTCCTGCTCACAATATGCTTGAAGGCGCCAAGCTTGCGGTAGCTCACGCTCAATAGGAGATTATAGATGGCTATTTTTATCGACAGCTCAACCAAGCTGATGGTTCAAGGTATTACTGGCAAAGCTGGCTCTTTTCATGCCGAGCAGATGCTTGCTTATGGCACGAAGTTAGTAGCAGGTGTGACTCCTGAGCGTGGTGGCGAAAAATTTTTAAACCGAGTAGCCATCTTTGAAGGTTGTAAAGCAGCAAAAGAAGCAACAGGAGCAAATGCTAGCGTTATCTATGTGCCGGCCTCAGGTGCAGCTGATGCAATCTTAGAAGCTATTGATGCTGAGCTTGATTTAGTGGTGTGTATTACCGAAGGCATACCAACGCTTGATATGGTGATGGTAAAACAGGCGTTGATCGGCAAAAAAACTCGCCTGATCGGCCCTAACTGCCCTGGTATCATTGCGCCTGATCGCTGTAAAATTGGCATTATGCCAGGCTTTATTCATAAGCGCGGTCCGGTTGGTGTGATCTCGCGCTCTGGTACGCTTACCTACGAAGCTGTCTATCAACTTACCCAACTGGGTATTGGTCAGTCAACATGTATTGGTATTGGCGGTGATCCAATTATTGGCACCTCGTTTATTGATGCACTGGTTGCTTTTGAGCGAGATGATGAGACTAAAGCGATCGTGATGATTGGTGAGATCGGCGGTAGTGATGAAGAAAACGCCGCTGATTTTATTCGGCATCATGTTAAAAAACCAGTAGTAGGTTTTATTGCTGGATTAACCGCACCTGCCGGTAAACGCATGGGTCATGCTGGGGCCATTATTTCGGGTAGTAAGGGCACTGCTGAAGCTAAGATCGAAGCTTTTAGGCAAGCTCATATTGCGGTAGTAGCCACACCGGTAGAAATTGGACAGCGGGTAAAAGAAGTGCTGAGCAAATAATAAAGGGCGGTTTAAAACCGCCCTTCAGGACACACTTCAGATCAGACTAATACAACCACCATGGATTGCTGTAGTTGTAGTAAGGATAGCTGTAGCCGTAGCCGTATGGCAAGCCAAAGCCATAACCACGATAATAGCCACGATATCCACCCCAGCCACCACGCCAATGACGGCGGTGCCAGCTGTCGCTTGAGCCTTCATCATTCATATTGAGGCTGTCGGTGTCAGTAGCCATTTGGTCATTGGGTACTGCTGCCATATCCATGCTAGCATCCATATCCATGGCTTTTTCACTTACTACTTGCTCTGATTTATCAGCACTTTCAGTGTCTAAATTGGCCGGACCACAATTGATGGCCAACAAAGCAACAGGAACGCTGAACAATAGTGCCCAAACCGGTACTTCATAGCGAACTCTCATGACCTACTCCCTTGCACCTACTATCTAAAGTAAGTGAGTTATTGTTTAAAACAGACCATATTAAATCCGACCAATATGATCTGTTATTAATATGTCCTGTATGTATGTAGCAGTGTGAGGGAGTAGGTGCAGCTAAAAGTTGCCGTTGTTTATCTAACTATTTTATGTATAACATAATTATTTAATAGCTCGGCTGATCTCAAAGAGGTTAATCTATGTCAGTTTTATCCGGGACGATGGCTTACCAGCCTTTTAGAATTACTCATGAGCTCAGGCTTTCACCTGAGCAAATTATTGAAAAATTGAGACTTTTTAAGTTTAAGCCGCTGCATCCTCAAGGCTTGGATAACGATACGCACGGTTGGGTGTCGTACCAGTCAGAATACGATCATGAGCAAGTTATTAGTACTGCTGATTGCTATTTTGATCAGAAAATTATCTTAGCCATGCGCATGGATAGCTTGCTGGTACCGAAGCAGCTCTTACGTGCTCTGGTGAAAAAGAGCCTGGCTGCTTACCAGCGTGATCAGAAAAAACCGCCCGATCGTGTGGTTAAAAAAGAGATTGAGCTAGCTGAAGCCCACAGCCTGCGCTCCCGGATATTGCCTAAAACTCGAATAATTGAAGCGGTGTGGTGTCTGTCTTCGCAAGAGCTAAGAATTTTTTCGCGTTCTTCTAGTCAAGTGGAAAAATTTCTCGAGCTTTTTCAAGATACTTTTTTACTCAAGCCAGAGCGCCATGATTTTATCGAAAGCTCTTATTATTATGCGCAAAAACATGCTGACTTAGCCAGCCTTGAACTCTTGTCGCATCAGCCCGTGTTTTTGCCGTCATCAAGAGTAGATATTCAATAGGAGTTGATTGTGACTAATCACATTAAAGACATCGCTCGCCTGCGGGAGTCGGCTGGTTTTTTAGGCTATGAATTTTTAACTTGGTTGTTTTTATTGTTAGATCGAGAACAGGCCCAAGAGCAAGTTAGTAAGATTATCGATCATGAATTGGTTTTGGGTAATCGCTTAGTTACTTGCTTACTTAATCATAAAGAGCAAAAAACCAGTATTGTCAGCCCACTCTTAGAAGAAAGTCATGAGATTTTTGCCAGTCTTCAGAGTGGCCATTTAGTTGAATCAATGGCCATTAACCTAAGATTTTCTGAGATCAATATCGGGGTTTTACTGCACGCCTTTGATGGTTCTTTTAGCCAAGTAAAAATCAAAAACAACTATGACCACGATAGTTTGGCAGAAGATCAAGATAGTCTAAGTGAACAAGACAAAACTCGTGAGGAGATTTTTTTGCGTATGAGTGCTTTAGAAGATCTCGAAAAAGCCATCGATGCTTTTTACCAAGAGTTTGTCAGGATACGCCTATCGGCAGCTATTTATAGTAACGAGCTAGCCCAAATGCGCCAACAAATCAGCCATAGATTAAATACTTATTTGAGCTCTAGTTACTAGCCTAGTAAAGATTGTAATTTAAGTGCTAGCGACATATCACCTTTGACTCTGATTTTGCCTTGCATAAAGGCCATGGTAGGGTTGAGCTTGCCCGTGGCGAGATTGACCCAGTCGCTGGCTTCTTTAATAGTGATGGTGCACTGTGCATCGCCATCAGCTTTCTCAATCCAGTTGGAATCTTTGGTGAGATCGACGATCCACTTTTCGCCGGCAATATCAAAAAGATAGCTGGCATTGATTTTTTTGGCTTTTTCTTTGTTGAGACGCTTGCCCATTTCATCAAATACGATTTGTGGAGTTGCCATGGCTTTATACCTATTTATGTGACGCGATACAGCGCCAAGTAATCCTAAGTTTTTTCCCAAAGCACACTGAATCTGTCAAGACAAATTATTGATAGATATGAACAGCCACTTTACGTGCCCAACTCATATCGAGCTTGAGGGTTTTTATGGGTTTAAAACGAGGGTCGTTGGGGAGTTCTTGCAGGCTGACCAGACGAAATGGCTGTGAAAGCATGGCTAGCCGCCGGGTAAGCTTATGCATGAAAGCCTCAGAGAAAGCGGTTGAGCAGGTATAGATAACACTAGCCTCACTTAAATCTACGGTGAGGAGATCTTGATTTTTAAAGCTGCCACGCAGGCTAATACCAGATAAATAATTCTCGGCCCGTTCGAGCGCTGTTTGAGCAAGGTGAAAGCGCTCTTTTGAGAGCTCAATCCCAATCGCTTGACCAACCGAACTAGATAAGAGTGTTTGTATGATAACTTTGCCCACACCCGATCCTAGGTCATAAAATATATCGTTGGGATTAAGATTGAGATAGGTCAATAATTGATCGAGTGCAGCAGGATTAATCTCACCATAAACTGGTGAGCCTTTGCTTTGTTTGACGAGCTTGGCATCGCTGGTAGAAATAGTAAATCCGCATAGATCTTGATAGATACGGTTGATGATTTGACGAGTGCTTAATGGTGCTTTAGTCATTGATCCTCCTAACTACAGTCTTAGCTTGACATGAAGCATTCACTTGGTAGGTTTTTGGAGTCAAAAAATTCGTGGCTAGGAGTTTTAGCATGAGCTTTAATATTGCCATTAACGGCTTTGGACGTATTGGTCGGGTGGTCTTACGGATTATTGAAGAGCGCCGCTTGCAGTATCACACCAAGCTTAATGTGGTGGCGATCAATGATCTCGCTACTGCTGATGAAATGGCTTATTCCTTAAAGTACGATTCAGTTCATGGGCGATTTAAGGGGACTATTGCTCACGATAATGCGAATTTATTAGTCAATAACAAAGCTATTAAAACTTT
>Ga0075152_10000044_pt1 | contig 104383 bp, 107 predicted proteins | sample JI61114C2DNA_FD_70964 | JGI IMG/M metagenome (GOLD analysis project Ga0075152, IMG submission 70964) | Wastewater effluent complex algal communities from Wisconsin, to seasonally profile nutrient transformation and Carbon sequestration -... | ecosystem: Engineered > WWTP > Effluent > Algae...
GGCCTTAGAGGCGTGAAGATTAAATCCCATCACAGTGCGATCATCGATGCTATCTTCTTGGATTAGATCTGGTGAAATCAGGCGTAACAATGGTTTGCCTGCATTTTGTCCTAGGGCGCTCAGGTAGTGAAGTGACGCAGCGTAACACTTGGCGAGCAGTGGCTCCCTGGCTAATAATGGATCTGAGTCTCCCATTCTTGATTCCAAATATCTATGAACACGGCGAGTTATTTTGAGGGCTATTTCTTTGATTTCATCAAGGCTTGGCGGTGCAACTCTAAATGCTTAGCTCTAATCGAAGTATAAAGGTCCAAAATAGAATAAATGCATTACTTGATTAAACAAGGAACATGCAAATAAATAGATTAAATCGTGAAAATTCTCTTGAATAAATTGATGAAAAACTTTTCAGGGTACATGTACCTATTAAAAAACCTTTGATGCTCGATTTATTGATACAAACCAGCTTTACAAGCTTGTTTTTTATATTTAAAGGCTTTGATTTAAAAAAAATATTTATGAGGTCGCCGAATGGTTTTAGTTGATTTGAGTCCTTTAAAATACCGTAATTTTCGTTTTCTTTACATAGGCCAACTTGTTTCGATGCTGGGTTCACAGATGACCATGATCGCTATTCCCTTTCAAGTATATGCGATAACTAAATCGACCTTTCAAACCGGTTTGGTGAGCGCAATCGAACTTATATGCCTAGTAATTACAGCTCTTTGGGGTGGTGTTATCGCTGATATGCTCGATCGTCGTAAAATTATTATATTTGCCGAAATAGCGATGATGGTTCTTGTTATAATTATGGCAGTAAATGCGTATATACCTCCCTCTTCACTCGAGCTCATTTATGTTCTGGCTGGTATTATTTCTGGTCTTAATGGCTTTCATAGACCAGCTTTTGAAGCTATCACTCCTCAGCTCATACCCAAATCTGAGCTCTCAAAAGTTAGTTCTTTAGTTGCATTCAAATATATTACAGCCTCACTCGTAGGACCAACTATTGCTGGTTATCTTATAGCCACTGCGGGGCCTATGATTACCTATCTTATAGATGGATTATCTTTTGCGATCTCTCTTGGTTGCTTGTTATGTATCGGCGGTGAAAATTTTATATCATCACCTTTAGGGGTTAAACAACAATCTTTCCTTAAAGATATAGCTGAAGGCGCTAGCTACATTTATAGCCGCAAAGATATTTTAGCTAGTTATTTGATAGATTTTTTTGCTATGGTTTTTTGTATGCCTCAAGTATTATTTCCTGCTTTGTCACAGTATCATGGCTTAAACAATTGGCTTGGTACTTTATATATGTCGATTGCTTGTGGTGGTTTTATAGCAACATTAATCAGTCGTTGGACTTATTCTGTAAAACGACTTGGTATTGCTATTTCATTAGCAGCTTTAGGTTGGGCTTTTTCTATCTTAATTTCAGGAATAGTAGCTAGTTTTTGGGGGCTATTAGTGGGATTATTCTTCGCAGGTATATGTGATAGTTATAGTGGAATTTTTCGCATGACGATGTGGAACGAGAGTATTGCTGAAAATTACCGTGGCCGCATTGCCAGTTTTTCTATGCTTAGCTACACTAGTGGACCGTTGCTTGGTAATACTGTAATGGGATTTCTTGGTGATCAAATCGGCTTACATAAAGCCCTTGCTTTAGGTGGAACCATAAGCATACTACTCATAGGATCGGCGCTGCTTTTTTTGCCGGCATTCTTTAAGTACCGCTCAAATTAGCAATTTTATTCGAGTAAATTTATTTTAGGTAAACCTCTTTTAATTTAACTATTCATAGGTAAAAGGTATTAATAAATTATTAATTCAAGGAATATAACATGAGTTACAATGCTGTATTTTTCTCAAAAAATTATGTTAAAATAAAAAAAGTATTATTTTATTTGGCGTATTCTCTGTTGTCCATACAAGCATATACTTCTAATATGGAAAACAATGAATTTCAAGGACTAAAAAAAGGATTTTTAAATAGCACGCCAAAAAATAATAATTTACGACCAAAAAAAGAAGAAATTAAACAATCAAATCGTGAAAACTCTAATAGTCTAGTAGACTATTTCGATGAAATTTTTGAAGAAAAAGAACGAACTAATAATTCTTTATGGTTTGACAATAGGATTATTAGTGACAAGAAAATACGATATCAAATATATAATATAGTGGGTTGGCCTAATGAAGGCATAAATATGCTCGAGGAAAACTTTAATAAACTTAATCAGGTAAAAAACGTTAATGATGTTTGTGAGTCTAAAGAATTTTTCAGAGCTGTTTTAAGAATATGGGGTCTATTTAACCAAAATTATAACTACTATACATATGATGTAAAAAAACCTAACTTACTTCCATTCGCACTGCAAGCTTTGGTTAATTTGATGCTTGAAGCTAAATTTAATTACTTAGCGACCTTGTCTGACGAGAAAAGTATGCTGTATAGAAAAGAATTTATTACCCCTGATAGTAACGAAGAACATGGTGAGTTAATTTTTTATACAAATATACCTCATCTATCTGAGCCTTTTCGCTATGTTAGGGAAAAGCTATCTAACGGTAAAAAAATATATCGCTTAGTGGATTTAGGATTTACTAAAAATCTAAAATTAACTCCTATTTTAGGTGACAATTATCTTAGCTATTACAGCAAAGGAGAAATACGATACAAATCTTCTGAAGATCCGTGTTTAAGCAATCATAGCGCTGTGATCCTCGATAAAAATATGGAACTAGTGCAAAAAGAAGGCTTAATTTTAACTAAGGGATGGTTGTTTAGTGAAGACTATCATCTTGTTGCTTATAGTAAGCATCATATGCTTGATGAGATGTTCTTTTTTGAAAAAGAACTTTTTGATTCTGATAAAGATTGTTCTTATTTAGTAAAAACTCTTCTTAATTCTGTTGGTGGTATTAAAGAGCTTGATAAAAGAAAATTTATATTTATCCCTACTGAGGAAGATGTAATATCAACAATGGAAGCACGTTTTTTATTACCATTATTCTATGAAATGAAAGAAATTCAAAAAGATCATGTGCTCAAAATTGATTGGATTCCAACAGCTATAGACAAGCTTAAAGATATTATAGCTGATGATATAATATCGCAACCAGATGAAAATCTTGATCAAGAGATTGTTAAAGAAATCGTTGAGGAAGAGATAAAGCAAGAATTGGCCAACAGCAATTCTCAATTAGCCAAGGAATTAAAAGAATTAGAAGATGCAAGAGGATTGGCAGCTCGTAATAAAAACAAAAAACGTAAACCAAAAACACAAAAACATGTTTTTATAAAAAGTCAAGATATTATTGATAAAACAAAAAAAATTAAAGCCAGCGAAATATCTAAAGATGAAGTGAAGATTAGACGTAAATTGAAAACTTTAGATAAAATTGAGCAAGAGTATATTAATCGAACAACTATGGAAAAGCATTTTGACACAAAAGACTTACATGAGTTGTTAGGTGATATTATGGTTGATTTAAAAAATAAATTTGGTATTAATACGACAGGTCATGCTCATGCCAAAGGATCTCACGCTGCTTTTGAAATTGTTGATCCTCATACCCAACAAACGACAAAGCTTTCTGTAGGAAAGCGACCGGAAAAAAGAGGTTACCAATCGGGTACAGTTAGGACAATTGTAAAGGATTGGATAGCTAAAGTGGAAGCTATTATTCAGCCTCAATAATACTTTAAACCTTGAGTACTAACATAATGTTGCACAATTAAACAGTTGCGCGACATTATTGTGAGTGATTTAGCTCCCAATTTGACCGAACATTCTAGCTAGACACGTGCTTTACAAGCTAATTTACGCCTGCTATAGGGAGCTTGCAGGTATTTTCTAGAGCGATGTTATCCAGCACTCTAGGTGTTCTCAAACCAAGCTGCAATCATCACGAGCAATTTTGGGCTGAGTACCGGCCTTTGCGTCAATTTTATTGATACGAGGGCTTGGCTGGCAGGAAATTTATATGGAACGTTTTGTTGTTGAATTAGGTCATGAAGAAGATGAACTGAGAAAAATCATTGAGCCCTTATTGGACAGTGAGGGTTTTGAGTTGGTGCGTATTTGCCTTAAAAGAGCGCAGGCTAAATCGCTGTTGGCTCTTTTTGTGGATACTGCCGGTCGTAAAAATGGTGTGGTTATGGAAAATCTTGAGTTTATCTCACGGTTTATCTCTGACGTGCTTGATGCCAAGGCTGAAGAAGCCGGCTTATTACGTGGGCGTTACGATTTGGAGGTATCAAGCCCTGGGGTTGATCGGCCTTTAACCAAGGTTCAGCATTTTATTGATTCTATTGGTGAGCGCCTAAAAATTCGTTTGCGTTCCCCTGAAAGCTATGGCTCTAAAAGCCTGGCTGGCGTTTTAGAGAAGGCTGATGAGCATGGCATTGTATTAGCTGAGAATCAGGTTGTCTTATATAAAGATATTCTTGAAGCCCATATGGTATTTGATTTTTCTACTATTAGTAAACCGAAGAAGAAGCTCAACTAAAAACTTGGAGAACTACATGAAACTTGAACAATTAGATCTAGGTGCCGTTCTCGAGCAAGTGGGCCGAGAAAAAAATATCGATAAAGAAGTGCTGGTTAGTGCTTTAGAAGACGCTATGTTGAGCGCTGCTCGTAAGAAGCTTGGTGTCGATGCCGATCTTGAAGCTCGCTATAACGAAGAAATTCATGAAGTAGAGGTCTACGAATTTTTACGTATTGTGAAAGATAGTGAGACTAAGAAAAACGGTGAGATAGCCTTTAAAGACGCTAAAAAGCTCGACCCTGATCTAAGTGAAGAGTCGGTTGGTGAGGATTTGGGTGTTAAGCTTGAGTCTAAGGACTTTGGTCGTATTGCTGCACAAAACGCCAAGCAAATTATCGTGCAAAGAGTGCGCGAAGCTGAGCGTTTGATTATTTATAATGAATATAAAGATCGTAAGGGGGAAATAGTCACCGGAACGGTCAGGCGCTTTGAGCGTGGCGATGTGATTGTTGATTTGGGTCGTGCGGAAGCAGTTTTGCCTACGTCTGAGCAAATTGCTAAAGAAAATATTCGCATACACGATCGTTTGGTGGCCTATGTCGTAGATGTATTGGAAGTCGCTCGCAGTGCGCAGATTATTTTGTCGCGTACTCATCCAAACTTAGTGGTAAAGCTGTTTGAGCAAGAAGTGCCAGAAATTGCTGAAGGTATTGTCAGTATTGAGAGTGCCGCCCGTGAAGCTGGTTTTAGAACTAAAATATCTGTGCGTTCAAAGGACCAGGACGTTGATCCAGTTGGTGCCTGTGTTGGTATGAAGGGCTCACGAGTACAGGCAGTTGTGCAAGAGCTGCGCGGTGAAAAAATTGATATTGTGCCATACGATGAAGATGAAGCCCGCTTTGTTTGTAACGCTTTAGCTCCTGCTGAGGCCACGCGCGTGTTGATCAATGAAGATGAGCGCAACATGCAGATTGTGGTTCCTGATGAACAGCTCTCGCTTGCGATAGGTCGACGCGGCCAAAATGTTCGTTTAGCCTCGCAGTTGACTGGTTGGAAAATTGATATTCAGGCTGAATCAAAAGCTGCAGCAGAAAAAGAAGAGGCGTGGGTGTCTTTGTCGCAAATAAAGACCTTGTCTGAGCTTCAATTTCAAACGCTATTTAATTATCGAATCAGAAGCGTTGATAGCTTTTTGCGGGCTGATAACAGTATGTTTGCTTCCATGCCTGGTTTTGAGTCAGCTGATATCGTTGCACTTAAAAAAGATGCTGATGATGTCAAAAAAATGGAAGAAAGTCGCAAAATCGATCGACGTAAGCTTGAGCGTCAGTATGCCCAAGTGTTGCTTTATATTTATGATGTGACGCGAAAGTTAGAGGCAGAAGGCCGCGAAGATCTGCTGTCGTTGGATTCTTTGGGTATTGAATCCAAAGAGAAGCTTGAATCTAAGGGCTACAGTGATCTCATAGATGTCTTTTTGGATAAAAGTACCAAACGCTTAATCGATATAGCCGGTTTTGATGAGCCTACCGCAGTTATGGTGCGAGAGATTGCTGCTAAGAAATTGGCAGGTTTAGATGCAAGAATTTTGAGTGTGAATAGTTAAATGGAAACCGTACGTACTTGCACTGCATGCCGACAAAAAGACGACCGTGGTCGTTTGCTGCGCTTTGTACGTGCGCTGGATGGCGAAATTTGCTTTGATGAAAAAGCTCGCTTACCGTCGCGCGGAGCTTGGATATGTGCTAAGCGTGTTTGTTTGACCAAAGCTTTTGATAAGTGCCTCTTATTTAGAGGTGAAAAAACTTTGCCGGTCAAAACTGAGCTGATGATCGCTATGGTTACTATGCGGATCAAAGAAAGTGTTCTAAGTCGATTTGGTCTATTACGACGTATGGGTCATTGTGAAGCAGGTCGAGATGCCGTTAAGAGCGTAATTAAGGACGCTAAAGCGGTAGCAGTGGTTTATGCGGCTGATTTTGCTCCGCGTTCAGTAAAAGAAATGACCTTTGCCGTCGATCAGGCTATGTCTAAAGTGGTTTTACATGGTGGTCCATTTAAGATGTCTGAGATGGCAAAGAGTTTAGGACGCGAAAAAACGGGTGTTGTAGCTCTTTTGAAAAGCCGTATAACGGAAGAAATTTTGGTGCAGTTGAGTGTGTTGTCAGCGCTAGGGGTTGTTGAATGAGTAAGTTACGAGTGCATGAATTGGCAAAAAAATTAAATCTGTCCAACCAGGACGTTCTTGCCAAGCTCAATGCCAACGGCGTGGAAGCACGCACTCATTCTAGTAGTGTCGATGAGCAAGCGGCTTATAAAGCCTTAGGGCTTTCTGTTAGTGGAGAAACTCAAGCTACATCGCTCAGGCCTCGTACTGTTTTAAGAAAGCGCAGAGATCAGCCTGAAGTTGAAGGCGTTGGCGAAGATGTAGTTGTTGAAGATAGTGAACATAAAATGGCTCAGCCAGCTGAAGATACTCGGTCTGCTGAGAAAAATATCGCCGAAGTTGAACCGATAGCCGAAAACTCTCTGGCGCCCACCCCCGAAAAGGAAAGCAACGTGTCCTTGCCACCTAAAGAATTACGAACCGAGGCAAAGGTTATTGCGAAGCCATTGTCAACTTCTGAGAATGCACCGAGCAATGTAGTTCGGGTCATCGATGCGGATGCTATTAAAGCTCGCTTAGCAGGAGAGGGGCGTTCATTTCAACGCCGACCAGGGCCAAGACCGGGTGGTGCTCCTTATAGCCCTCGCGGTAGTGCGGCTCCGCAGAGAAATTTTGGTGGAGAACGGCCAGTTTATGCGCCATCACCTAATAATGTGCCACCAGCTGGTGCTACTGCTGCTCCGGCTCCTGATTCGAGTCAGCGGCCCGGTGGTAGACCTTCAAAAAAGAAAAAGGGTAGCACTAGTTACTCCCGTGAGATGCGTGATACTTCCTCAGGTGGCCGTGAGCTGTGGACGGCACCAGGCCGTAAAAAGAAGGGTGTCGTTAAGGCCCGTAAGGGACCTACTCTTACACAGGCTGCTGCCCACAAGCGTGTCATTGAAATGACGGATGCTATTACCGTTAATGATCTAGCTCATCGCATGTCAATTAAAGCAGGACAGGTTGTCAGCAAGCTTTTAGGCATGGGCATGATGGTTACGGTCAATGAGGCGATTGATTTTGATACGGCTTCGATTATCGCTGGTGAATTTGGTTTTGAAATCAAAAATATTTCTTTTGCAGAAGCTACTTTTATTAAAGAAGCTGAAGATTCAAGCGAAAGTTTGTTGCATAGGGCTCCTATTGTAACAGTCATGGGCCATGTTGATCATGGTAAAACCAGTGTGCTTGATGCCTTGCGTCAAAGTTCAGTAGTTAAAACCGAGGCTGGTGGTATTACGCAGCATATTGGAGCTTATTCGGTTGAAACTGCCCATGGTAAGGTTACCTTTTTGGATACCCCGGGTCACGAAGCTTTCACTTCAATGAGAGCACGTGGTGCTGATGTAACTGATATCGTTGTTTTGGTGGTGGCGGCCGATGATGGTGTGATGCCGCAAACCAAAGAAGCAATTGACCATGCTAAAGCTGCCAAAGTACCAGTGGTAGTGGCAATTAATAAAATTGACTTGCCCGATGCCAAGCCTGAACGCGTTATGCAGCAACTATCTGAGCATGGTTTAGTGGCTGAAGAATGGGGGGGGGACACTCAGTTCTTTAAAATTAGCGCGCTGAGAAAGACTGGATTAGAAGACTTAGTTTCAGGTTTGGCTGCACTTGCTGAAGTAATGGATCTGAGAGCTAATCCTGATAAACCAGCTTTGGGCTGTGTGATTGAGGCTAAGCTTGATAAGGGTCGTGGTCCGGTGGCAACGGTGCTCACTCAATCAGGGACTTTGAAGCAAGGCGATTATTTGGTGGCAGGTGAATGTATGGGCCGGGTGCGAGCCATGTACGATTCTAACGGCTTGCAAATAAAATCGGCAGGTCCATCTACGCCGGTACAGGTTTTAGGTTTGTCGGCAGTACCGATGGCAGGCGACCAGGTTAATGCTGTGGCTGATGATAAAACAGCCAAAACTATTGCTGGTCACCGTGCGCAAAAGAATCGTGAAAAAGATATGCTTAAAACCAAGAACGTGTCGCTGGAAAGTTTCTTGGCGACTACCCCTGGTGACGAGGTCAAAGCCTTACGCTTGATTATTAAGGCTGACGTATACGGTTCGGCAGAAGCTCTGACTTCCTCCTTGCAAAATCTGTCTACCAAAGAAGTCAAAATTGAAGTGGTTCACTCTGGTGTGGGTACGATTACCGAGAGTAATGTGAACTTAGCGATGGCTTCGCATGCAATTATTATTGGCTTTAATATTAAAGCTGACGGTAAGGCTCAGGCCCTTGCAGCCCAAGAGAAGATTGATGTGCGTTATTATTCAGTTATATATGAAGCGATCGATGAGGTTCGCCTGGCGATGGCTGGCTTGTTGGCGCCTGTTGTTGAAGAACGCTACCTAGGTAAAGCTGAGGTACGCATGATTATTTCCGTATCTAAGCACGGTAAGATTGCTGGTAGCTATGTGCTTGATGGCAAAATTGTTCGCGCCGCTAAGGTTAGACTTAAGCGCAAAGAGCAAGAAATGTTTATGGGTAATATTACCGGCCTCAAGCGCTTTAAAGATGATGTTAAAGAAGTTAGCGCAGGTTATGAATGCGGTATTGTTTTGGATGGATTTAGCGACTTCCAGGAAGGTGATATTGTTGAATGCTTCGAGCTCAAAGAAGTTGAGGCTAAGCTGTCAGAGGCTATTATCAGCCGTGATGATAATAAGAAAACTGGACCTGTCGAAGCTAGTGCCATGTAGTGAGGGGAATTATCAATGCCAACATTTAGAAAAGAGCGCATGGGTGAAGCTATACGGAAGGTTGTTTGCGACAAATTATTGCGTCATCATTCTTTGATCCCCCAGTCTTTAGTGACAATTAATCGTGTCGATGTGGCGCCGGATTATGGTGTGGCAAGAATTTACTATTCGGTCTTTGGCGGTGAAATTGGTGAAGCCGAAGCTCAGGCGCTGATGAAAGAACATCGGGCGGAGTTTCGCTTTGAGATCTCTCAAAGGCTCAATTTGCGCCGCACTCCACGGGTTGAGTTTTGTTTTGACAAGAATACTGAACATGCTTTTAAAATCGATGGTCTGCTAAAGCAGGCTGAAGGCTAGATATGTTTAAAAACTCGCATTGTTGTTTATCCAGCGCTTTGTGTTTGGCTTTTTCTTTGTCGCTTTTTGCAAACCTAGCATTGCCAGAGTTAAGTGCTGTGCCCAAAGTTGATTTAAACCGTTATTTAGGCTTGTGGTATGAAATAGCACGTTTTCCCAACAAGCACCAAGTTGATTGCCTAAAAACTACAGCACAATACAGTCAGCAAAACGATGGTACGATTACGGTCAAAAACAGCTGTACAGTGGCTGATGGCAAGTTTAAAGAAGCAACTGGTATTGCTAAGGTTGAAGATAAAACGAGTATGTCTAAGCTCAAAGTAAGCTTTGTGCCTGGCTGGCTCAGATTCTTTGGTATTGGCTGGGGTAATTATTGGATTATTGAACTCGATTCAGAATACCAATACGCAGTGGTAAGTGAGCCCAAGCGTGAGTACTTATGGGTTCTTAGTCGTACTCCTATGATGAGTAAAGACAGTTATGACGGTATTATTAGCCGTCTTCAAAAAAATGGCTTTGATACCTCCAGACTGATTGTATCAGCTCAATAAAAGCTTTAGGCAAAAAAATGGTCATGCTATTATTTTTTTATACTATATACACATCTTGTGCATATTCCATGGACTTATATGACTCCTCTTTCTTGATTGATGCTCTGCCTGAATTTATTAAGCCTGAACCGATTGATGATACATCATCGTTGCAAAGGCCTGAAAAATCAGAATAAAAGAACACGAAAATGAAATTAAGCCAGGTTTGACTCGTTTTCATAAGCTTATTAGTCAGTATGAGTAAAGAAAATTCTACGGGCAGGTAGCAGAAGTATCTTCACCAGCATTCATCCAGCTTTCGATAAGGTCGATGCTTTTTTGATCCAAGCGGTTTTTGCCTCTAGGCATACTGCCGGAATCGATTTCTTCGTAGATTTTATCTACCAAATTATTATTAGATAGAGTTTCTCGAATATTTTCAGAGCCAAGTCTTGGTTGGCGGCTAGCATGGCAGGCTATACAATTGTTAGTAAGGATCTCTTTTACTTGACAATATGGTTTAGCGAGTATTGGGGTAGGGGTTTTTACTGGATCATCGTTTGTATGAGTAGGGGTCTTACTATTGACTTCGGTGACCACAGGTGTGGGCTCTTGAGCATCTTTTTTACTGGTAGTGCTCGAATTATCGGGAGTATCGATAAGTTCAGTACCGCATGAACTTAGCCAAAACAAGAAAAACCATAAAAAGAACTTCATACTTACTTACCCCCCGACTGATATCATCTATCCTAACGGAGAAAACCAGCAAATAACAATTATTTGCTGGTTTTTGGTTTCAGCCAGATATCAAAAATAGCTTTTACCTCATCTTTTACTTCAGGTAAAAAGAAGGGGGCTTGATAGTTTATACCCATGGCGCTGCGGCTAAGCATGGTATCGCCCTTGATGTGCCAGCTATTATTGGGTCCTCCTTCGGCGCTTAGTTTAAAGCTGATCGGTAGATCTTTATCTTTGACTCTTAGCATACCAGATATAGTGTAGATTTGATTGCCTAAATCTTTAATTAAACTGCTTTTAAATGTGATATTTTTAAATTTCTCTTCGTTAAGAAAGTCTTCTTTCTTAAGATGATTATCTCGGGCATTATTGTCAGTATTGATGCTATTCGATACTATATTTAATTCTACAGAGCTATTGCTTAATGAGGGAGTTTTTACGGCTCTGATAGTGAACTCTTTAAATGTGCCAGCAACTTCTGCATTAATACCAAGCATTTTAGTGTAACTTATAAAAGTTATATGCGATTTTTCTTGGTTAATTTCAAACTCTTGTGCCTGCACACCAATAGATGCAGCTAGAAATAGAGAAGCAAATAGATATTTGATTGGTTTTACGATTTTCATGATAGTTTTAACCCACTAATTTTTAAAAAAATTTCTTGGTCAAAATCACGATAATTACAGGTTAGCTCAGTGCTTGGTTCAATATCACAGTATGCGATATCAAGGCCTTCTTCATGCTCTGCTGTAGATACATCTAAAATATTGGGCGTATCGCTATGATTGATAAAACGACCGTTATCGAAACATAAAACGTATAATCCAGTTCGTAGGCTCAAATAGCTATAACGCAGAAAAGTCTCCTTTGCTGAGGTTGAAAGACACTCAAGATCTTCTGCTCTCATTCTGATATCAAAGCCGGGTGCCCACTTCCATATTTTGGTCCCCTTGGGAATAAATTGGTCTGCAAATAAACCAATACCCTCAATGTTACTGGGGCCTAGCTTGGTTTTAACCAAAAGCATGTCACTCCTCCGAGCTTCATTATTGCTATGGTTAATTTAGATGGCTTTACGTTTGAGCTCCAGTTTTTTAGCTCCAAGCATGCCGCAGGCCGCATCAATATCATCACCGCGGGTTTTTCGGGTAAATACTGATAGGTGGGATCGGTAAAGAATCTGGTGAAATCTCAAAACCACATCATTGTCAGGTTTTTTATAGGGCGATAAGGGATGTTCATTGAAAGGGATTAGATTAATCTTGCATTTCATATCTTTTAAAAGATGGGCTAAGCGGAACGCATCGTCATCGGTATCGTTGATACCCTTTAATAAAACGTATTCAAAGGTAATCCGTTCGCGGATTTTGAGCGGGAAGCTTCTTGCTGCTTCCAGTAGCTCTTCAATACGCCATTTATTATTGATCGGCATGATACTTTTGCGTACTTCGTTAGTAGTAGCATTAAGACTGATCGCCAAATATACGCCAGTTTTTTCACCAAGCTCTTTGATTTTCGGCACTATACCAGAGGTTGACACGGTAATGCGCCGCGGTGAAAAAGCCATGCCGTCCGGATGGGTGAGAAGCTCAATAGACCGCACAAGCTGGTCAAAGTTATGCAAGGGCTCACCCATGCCCATGAAGACAATATTATGGATAGGACGTTCATTGTCGTTGAGCATAAGTTTTTTATGGTCACCATTTAGAGCAACGTCATTGGCGACAAAATATACTTGGGCAACAATTTCGGCAGCTGTTAGATTACGAACCAATTTTAAGGCAGCAGTAGCGCAGAAAGTACATCCCATAGCACAGCCTACTTGACTGGAAATGCATAAGGCATGGCGGCCTTCTTTGGCTGCATGAGGGATGAAAACACTCTCAATCGTATGACCATCATGGGTGCTAAACTGATATTTTCTGGTACCATCTTTGCTAACTCTTAGATCGGCTTGGTGGATATTTTTAAGCTGCCAATGCTCGCTTAAATATTCGCGGGTGCTTTTTTTTATCGTTGAAATATCAGCAGTTTTCTCAATACCATGGCGGTGTAGCGCTTGAAACAGCTGTTTAGTTTTAAAGGCGGGCTCGTTAACCTCAAAGAAAATCGGCTCAAGTTCGTGCGGTAAAAGCCCGCGCAAGTCGTTGTTTGACATAGTAGTTACCAAAAATAGTTTAGGCCTGATAAGAACATATAAATATCTAAGGCAAAATAGGGGATCGCTATGAGCATAAGAGTAGCTGTAGGCCAGATGACTTCAACTAACGATAAGCTGGCCAATCTACTAAACTGTCAAAAAATCATCAAAAAAGCAGCAGACTTAGGCGCTTTTATGCTGAGTTTACCTGAAAATTTTGCCTTTTTAGGTTGTGTGGATGGCGACTCCATTCAGGCAGCAGAGTCACTTGATGGCTCAACTATTCTAGCCTTCAAATTAAGTGCCCAAAAATATAATATATGGCTATCTTTAGGTGGATTTCAAGAAATAGGTGTTGATAATAAAATCTATAACTCTCATATAATTATTAATAATTTAGGCGAAATAATTGCTTGTTATCGAAAGATACACTTGTTTTCAGTAAATTTGTCCGATGGTAGTTCCTACCGTGAAGACCAGACAGTGATAGCAGGCGATAAAATCGTAAGTTTTGAAACACCATTTTTTCGTGGAGGACTAACTATTTGTTATGATTTACGTTTTTCCCACCTATTTTGGGCATTACGAGAGCAGGGGGCTCAGCTTATATTTTGCCCATCTGCTTTTACTGACACTACTGGCAAGGCTCATTGGGAAATATTATTACGAGCTCGAGCGGTTGAAACTCAAAGCTATCTCCTAGCAGCCGCCCAAAGTGGACTACATCATAATAAGCGGCGTACTTATGGGCATGCGATGATTGTTGACCCTTGGGGTACAGTAATTGCTCAATGTGGGGAAGACTCTGATCTTGCTGTAGCTGAGATTGACTTAGATTATCTCGCTAAAATACGTAAAAACATGCCGGTTTTACAACATCGGCGAGTACTGACATAGGATTAGATCATGATGATGCGATTAGCTTTATTTTTTTCTTCGGTGTTTTGTTTGGAGGCATTTACAGTGCCAGGGCATGATTTTTTTGAAAAAAATCAGTTTTATTCAAATTTCGAATACGGCTTTGTTAGTTTTTTACAGAATACTATTCAGTTTGGGGAATCTGGCACTAATTTTGACTATGTAAGAGAAGCTAACCAAAAAATTCTTTTTCCTAATTGGCGTGTTGAAGTTGGCGCAAAATTTCTAGAAAAGCACCGCTTAGAACTAACATACCAGCCGATATTTGTTTCAACTAAAGTAGTTTTAAAAAATAATTGGCAAACCGATAATATATTATTTGCAGCTGGTATGCCTATTGAGGCAAACTATAATTTTCCCTATGAGACTTAAAGACCTGAGCGACCGGGCGCAGTTTTTGTTGCGTATTGCCTATGATGGCTCTTATTTTCATGGGGTGCAGGAACAGCCTGGGTTTAAGACGGTATTGGGAACGCTGAGAAATCGTCTTGAGCAGGCAGCCGGCCAACGAGCCAAGAAGCTTTTTATTGCGGCACGAACTGACAGTGGAGTCCATGCTCTGCTGAACTACGTTACGTTTTATGTGCAAGAGCCCATCGATATAATTAATTTTTGTCGGCAGATCGCTGAGCTGAGACACGATGGTTTATGGCTGATTGATAGTAAGCATGTATCACCCCATGTGCATGCCCGTGGCAACTCTCGCGGTAAAACTTATCGCTATACTATTCTCGATAATTCTCATGGAGATTTATTTCGTGAGCCCATGGCTTGGCAAATAGTGCCAAAACTTACTATAAAAGCCATGCAGGAAGCTGCAAGCTTTTTGATTGGTGAGCAGGACTTCTCTTCGCTACGGGGTGGTGGTTGCCGAGCGGCTAATACTACTAAAATAATATCAAGCATTAAAATCCATAGAACTAGTAGCTGCGCTGTGATTATTGATATCAGCGGTAATGCTTTTTTACGGAAAATGGTGCGCAATATGGTCGGCCTCTTGAGCGAGGTAGGGGTGGGTTTGAGACAAGCTGCTGATATCCCAGCTATTTTAGAGGCTAAAAGTCGTAGAGCGGCAGGAATTACAGCTCCAGCTCGAGGCTTATGTTTGATTAAGCTTGGTTTTGATGATTCACATTGAGCCCTAAATCTGGTCTTTCTCGAATTCCCGCATAATACTATCAGCAATACTGTGGCACTCTGCCTGAGAAGAAGCTTCAACCAGTAAGCGGGCTTTATTTTCAGTACCGCTATAACGAAACATCACTCTGCCATATTGTTGTAGCTTTTGGTTGGCTAAATCGATGGCAGTTTGCGTGTAGGGCAGCTGGTTTAGAGGGGTTTTCTTGGTTACTGCGAAGTTTTTTAGGATTTTGGGCGTTGGTTTATAAAAACCGGTGAGTTCTGATACTGGCAGAGTAGATTCGTTAATAATATTTAAAAACTGTAGTGCTGAAAATAGGCCATCACCGGTAGAAGTTTCGGGCAACATAATAAGGTGCCCTGAGTTCTCTCCACCAAAACTAAAACCACCATCAACCAGAGCTTTGGATACCCATTTATCACCCACATGACTTCTTTCAACTTTTATGTCGTATGGCTCAAGGGCATGATCAAGAGCGATACTGCTCATAACGGTACTTACTAAGGTATTTTTTGCCAGCCGTCCCTGTTTTTTGAGATGAACAGCGAAAGTAGCTAACAAAGCATCGCCATCAATAAGTTCACCTTTTTCGTTGATAAAAATTACCCGATCAGCATCACCATCAAAAGCTATGCCTAAGTCAGCCTTGTTGTTTAACACTTGACTTTTAAGCTTGCCTGGAGATTCGCTGCCAAAACCTCGGTTAATATTATGACCATCTGGCGATGCGCCAATGATGCGCGCTTCATAGCCAAGGTAAGAAAAAAGATGGATGGCGATGCTAGATGCTGCACCGTGAGCGCAGTCGACAACGAGGCGCAATTTTCTGGCTAATAAGCTTGGTTTATGAACCTTTTTCAGGAGTTCAAGATAGTCATCGTTGGCATTATGGTTAAAAGAGACCTTGCCTGGATTTAAACTGATATCGCCAATATAATTGCCAAAGCGCATTTCTATCTCATGCTCAGTGTTTTCATCAAGCTTGAAACCATTAGAACCAAAAATCTTGATGCCATTATCATGGCTTGGATTATGGCTGGCAGAAATAACCAAGCCAAATGATGATTGTGAAAGCTGTGAGCAATAGGCGATAGCAGAGGTTGGCATAATGCCGAGCAATTCACAATCAATACCCATAGATGTGAGACCGGCAACTAGGCCTGATTCCAAGTATTGGCCTGAAGCGCGGGTATCGCGTCCGATGCTGACTAAGCGTTTGCCGCTCACTGGTGGTTTGTCTCTGATGATAGCTCCAAGAATCCTACCTAATCGAGTAAAATTTTCAGGAGTTAATATTGGATCGTTAATATAAGCTCGTATGCCATCAGTGCCAAATAAAGTTTTCATAACTTATCTAATGCCAAATAAAGCCTAAAAGCACAATTCAGGATTAATTATTGAGATTTTTTATCCAAATTAGATTGGAACATAAAAAAACTCTTATTAGCTGGGAGTTTAGGGGGGGCCATGAAGACGATTATTATCAATACGCTGCTGTTGGGCAGTTTGGGTAGTTTTGCTCTTAACTATGAAGTTAGAGATTTTTCTGAGCGAGCACATGCGATGATGCATGATCGTGGTAAAAATGCACTATATATAATACCTATGGAGCATGTGTCGCAATACTTACCTGAAGAGCAAACGATTAAGCATCGTGGCATTAAATTGCTTGCATCCCGCATTATTCCCGGCAAGAGCATTTTGCGACTTGCGCTCTATGGTATGCTTATGCACCAGTATCAGCAAAAATCTAGCAGCCCAGAAGAACTTTTTGGCAATCTCCAGGAAGGAATCCCCCATACCTATGTGGTATTAGATGACAAAATCATTTTCACCGAATCAACAAGTTTACCCATGATCGAAAAATATCGAGATAAATTTTCTAAGCACTATATGATTTCAGGTTTAGCCAGCACGGTTCGTTATGCTGGTGAGTTTTATGTCTATAAAAATATGCTAAATCAAGAAATTTTTGTCGTTTTTGATAATAGCTCAGGCACTTTCAAGCCAGAAAGTAAGTATCTAAAAAAGCTAGAGCGGCTCTTGGCTCTTAATTTAGGTAGTAATCAGAGCAGGATTTATTTTGTGAGTAAATCATTTGAACAAAAAACTGACCAAGAAAAGCTATTCGCTCATAGTGAGACTCCATTTTAAGTTGCCAAATAAGCAGGCACAGGTAGCCGATTAAGGCTACCCCCAGCTAAATAGCATAAGAATGGCCTAAATATATTCATACGACTTCATGTATTCTAAGTGCTATTTTTTTGTTAGCACTGGTAAGGGTAGGGCTTAGAAATATTGCGAGTTTGTATGACCAGTTTTAAAAGTTCTTTATTTTATCTTTTGTTGATTTTGTTGCCGAAAAATCTTCTTTCACGTTTTATTGGCCGCCTGGTGAGCATTCGTTGGCCGCGCCCGCTAGCTAGAGTGATAGTTCGGGGTTTTGCTCATATTTTTTCTATTGATGTGAGCGAAGCTGAAAAGCAGATCGATGAATATGGCAGTGTGCAAGAATTTTTTATTCGTAGACTTAAGCCAGGTGCTCGTAAGTTGCCAGATGGCGCCAACTTGTTACTAAGCCCTTGTGATGGTGTGATGAGTGAGACTGGGTTTATTAAGCATGGACAGTTGATTCAAGCTAAGGGAAAGACTTATCAGCTCCGTGATTTAGTTGGCTCACAAGAAATAGCTAATTGCTTTGAAGGCGGGTATTTTGCAACGATCTATTTATCGCCTCGTGACTATCACCGTTTTCATATGCCATGTGATGGTGTGATTAAGCAAACTATTTATATTCCTGGGGCGCTGTGGCCGGTTAATGCCTGGGCAGTGCGTAACATAAACAATCTTTTTTGTATTAATGAGCGGATTATTAGCATGCTTAAAACAGAGCACGATAAGCTGCTAGCCAATATTGCAGTGGGTGCTACCAATGTTGGTAAAATTAAGCTTGAATATTGCTCAATCGAGAGCAATCTAGATGGTAAGGCTTCTATGATTAAGCACGATAATCAGATCAAGATGAATAAAGGACAGGAGCTTGGGCGTTTCATGTTTGGCTCAACTGTTATTATTTTATGCGAGCAAGGCTTAATAGATACTTTTTTTAAGCCAGCACCGGCAAAAGTTAAAATGGGCGAAGTATTGGCATATATTAAGAGCTAGAGGGGTTTTGATGACTGGAATAGGGAAAATAAGGAAGCCGATAACTGTGTTTTTAATCATGGTTTCCTTGTCTGTTTTAGTTATTGAATTTATTTTTGACTTAAAAAGAAATTTATTTTGGCATAAAATAGTTTTAACTTTTGATATTTTTATTATTTTTTCTTATTTTGTTTTAACGCTAAGAATAGCTAGATTTTACCGGTATAGATTAGAGGATTTAGTAAGAAATAACAAAGCTGATACTGCTTATTTACTGGCAGTTTGTTCAGTTTTATTTATTACTCGTCTGGCTGCAGCTCTGGTAATTGCTCGGCTGATTGTAAGTTTATTGCTGCGCATTCTTGAAACAAGATGGGGGCATAAGTTGGTACATGCCCTTAATTTACGACCGAGTCAGACTTTGGCATTAAGCTTTCTTGGTATTATGACTGTCGGTTCTTTATTGCTGACCTTTCCGGCTGCGACTACCGATGGGCGAGGTGCCAGTTTTATAAATGCCTTATTTACCATTACTTCTGCGTGTTGTGTTGCTGGTTTAAGCGTGATGGATGTAGGTTTTGAATACTCTCGCTTTGGCCAGGCAGTGATATTGTGTGGGATTCAGGCTGGTGGCCTTGGTATTATGGTGCTCGGTGCAGCTTTTTCTGTTTTAGTTGGCGGACTGATACCTTCAAGAAGACAAGCAGGTCTTAGTGAAGTGCTTGATGTCTCAACTCCTGAGGGTTTAAAATCACTGATTAGGTCGGTAGCGGGAACGACCGTTGCTATGGAGCTGATTGGCGCGGTTTGTTTATTTTTTCTTACGGCAGATCGAATACCTGGTTTGAGAGCACGTATTTGGTGGTCGATATTTCATTCGGTTTCTGCTTTTTGTAATTGCGGTATTGGTTTATCTAAAGCTTCGTTAACTGGTTTTGTTAATGACCCAATTACTTGTATGGTGTTTATGATTTTGATTACCTCAGGTGGTCTGGGTTTTTTGGTTTTTTCTGATTTAACCAATAAGCAAGTATGGCAAGTTAAGACTATTCACGGGGTTTGGGCTCGCTTGCAAATACAAAGTAAAGTTATGATTATCTCGACTATATTGCTTAATAGCTTTGGCACTTTGTTATTCTTATTTTTTGAATATGATGGCGCTCTGCGGGGTTTATCAATTGATAGTAAAATCATGGCTGCTTTGTTTCAAACCGTTAATATGCGCTCTTCAGGTTTTAACTCGGTGCCGCTAGGAAACTTAGCTGGACCAAGCATTATGATGGGAATAGCTTGGATGTTTATTGGCGCGGGTCCTGGTTCGACAGGTGGAGGCATTAAAATAACGACAGCGACTATTAGCGCGATGGCAGTGAGAGCAATGTTAAGAGGTCGGCAGGATGTTGAACTTATGGGCCGGCGTATGATGCCAGATATTGTCAGTCGTAGCTTAGCTATAGTGTTAACTTCAGGTATTGTTGTAGGAGTATTTTTGACTTTATTACTGGCTACGCAAAATATTGCTTTTGACAAGTTATTTTTCGAAACAGTATCAGCCTTTGGTACGGTGGGTTTATCGTTGGATACTACGACTTCACTCAATAACATGGGTAAGTTTTTGATTGTTTGTGTCATGTATGTTGGGAGAACCGGTCCCATGACTTTAGCTTTAGCAGTAGGGGAAAGAAAAAATTCTCAGAGCTATAAGTTTCCCAAGGGACATATCGCAGTAGGCTAATTTTTATTTGGGAGTAAATCTTGAGACTATTTGTGGTTATTGGATTAGGTCAGTTTGGCCGTCATACTGCCACGACACTCTATGCTGGTGGTGGTGATGTTATAGCTATTGATGCTAACGAAGCGCGAGTTGAAATGGTTAAAGACGATGTTGGGCAGGCCATTTGTGCAGATGCAACTAATGTAGATGCATTAAGAGCAGTTGGTGTTGGTAAGGCTGATACTGCTGTAGTTGCTTTAGGTGAAGAAGATTTGGAGGCTAGTATTATTTGCTGTACAGCCCTTAGTGACTTAGGTGTTGGTAGAATTATTGTGCGATCGGCATCAGAACATCATGGTCGGATATTATCTCGGGTAGGTGCAACGAGAGTTGTTTATCCTGAAAAACAAATGGGTGAGCAATTGGCTAAATCGTTAATTGCGTCAGGAGTACTTGATCAAGTAACCCTGTCAACTGGACAAGTTGTTGCTCATGTTAAGCCTATGCATGATTTTGTTGGTAAAACTCTAAGAGATTGTCGTTTGCAGGAGCGTTACCGTTTAGCAGTAATTGGTATTCAGCAACCTAAGCGAAGTGTTGATGACCGTGGAGAAGTCCATGAAGAGCTTATTCTGGTCCCAGTTCCAGATTTAGAGCAAGTAATTGGAGAAGAAGATATTTTGATCATTGTTGGTAATCAAAGCCAAATAGACCTAGTCTCTAGAACGGAATAAACGAGCTTATGCCAATAAATGCTGATCATAAAAATCGTTTTCTTTCTAGTATTTCAGTTGCTGCTCGAACGGTTTTAGCCAATCCTCGTAATATTGAGCTGGCCGATTTTATTGGTGCAGGCCCAAGCATCAGAGCTAGGGCACGATTGGCTCTAGCCGCAGTTTTCATGGTTGCGGCTCCAACGCTCTTTGTTGGAGTTATGCGCAGCGAGCATGTCGCTGAACGCGCGGCTGCTCTAAGTGAGTACGATGATTACTGGAAAAAAATTCTTGAGACTCGTATAGCGATCAAAGATCTTGAGTTAGCTTTATGGGAATATGTCAGCGAACGTGAGTTTGAAAATGGGCAAGCGGCTATTGTTGCATCTGGACAACTTAAACAGATAGTTGCTAGTCTTATTTTACAAAAACCAGTAGGTCTAGATATAGGGCCTACTGGTTTTTTTGAAGGTCTTGCTGTGCGCTTAGATGGTTTAATTCGGCGTTCAATTGCTAATCAGAGTTCAATGGCACCTGCGCGCTTGAGTGTCATAGCTTTTTCTCGAGAAATTAAAAATCTTGAAAAAAATGTTAGCTTTATTGCTAAGAGTGAAAGAAAAAGTGCTTTAGGGTCTTTGGCTACGGTCGGCCGCGACCAGTTGATTCTTTTTTTAGTTCTTATTTTTGCGATGCCGGTCTTTATTCTTTTTGTGCCTGGTTGGCTGGTAAGCCCTTTAATTCGCTTGCGTCAAATCGCCAGTAAAGTTGATTCAGGCCAAATTAAAGAAATAGTAATTTCTGGTCGTGATGAAGTAGCAATTTTGGCGAGAACTCTTAAGGGCCTCTTTTTAAAACGAGATGAGCTTGATCAAAAAAAATCATCTAAGATTTTTGAGATGCGTAACATTTTACGTTCTGTGCTCGGGCGGGTGGATGAGGCAGTTTTTATTGTGGATGAAAACTTAAAAATTAATTATACCAACAATGCAGCAGCAAGCTTAGTCGGTCTGCCTCCTCATCAAATGGAGGGTACTAGTATGGCTGATTGCATGTATTCACCAGTGTGTAAAAAAGCTACCGAAAAGGCTTTTGAGGGTGATGTGAGTGAAACACCAATTCCCATCAGTATAGAAGTGTCAGACGGACGCAGTTTTGCCATGCAGGCACGTATTGGTGTGGTGCGAAATAGGGATGGTGAGGTTTCTCGGGCGGTAATAATAATATCTGCCAATAATGAGGATGTATGAAAAAGATCTTAGTAATTCCCGGTGACGGCATTGGCCCTGAAGTTATGAGTCAAGCTTTGAAGCTCTTAAGCAGTATTGGAGAACAGTATGGCGATCATTATAATACGACTGTGGTTGATTGGGGAGCAGAACGTTGGCTTAGATATGGTGAAGGGATTCCAGACGGTGAGCTTGAGCAGATCCCGCAAAAATATGATGCCATTTTATTTGGCGCGCTTGGTGACCCAAGAATTCCTGATATGGCTCATGGTCGCGAGATTTTATTAGGTTTACGCACTGGCTTAGATTTATACATCAATCAAAGACCGGTCAAATTATTAGATCCATCTTTATCGGTCTTAAAAAATAATCCATCAATCGATTTCGTAATATTTCGTGAAAATACTCAGGATATTTACCAAGCCATCGGTGGGTCTATTGCTCGTAATACTAGCAACGAAGTAGCAATAGATGAAAGTATTCATACTTATCAAGGTGTAAAAAGAATTATTGAAGCTGCTTTTAGCTATGCGCAAATAAGTAATCGCAAAAGACTTTGTTTAGTTGATAAATCCAACGCTATTAAGCATAGCGGTGATTTATGGCAAAGGTTGTTCAAATCAGTCGCTAAAGATTATCCTAATATTAGTACTAGCCATCTTTATGTTGATGTAGCTGCCATGAAACTAGTACAAGAACCAGAAAGCTTCGATGTTATTGTTACGACGAATTTATTTGGCGATATTTTAAGCGACTTGGGTGCCGGCCTTGTTGGTGGTTTAGGCCTTGCCGCAAGCGCTAATATCAATCCGAATACTATAGCTCTATTTGAACCAGTACACGGATCAGCCCCTGATATGGCAGGCAAAAATATTGCCAATCCTTTTGCTATGTTTATGACAGTAGCGATGATGCTTGAATATTTAGGACATAAAAAGCACGCTAAGCAGATTGAATTAGCTATCACTCAATGTATCAAAGATAAACAAACCACCATAGACTTAGGTGGAAAACTTAGCAGCAATCAGGCTGCTGAAGTGATTATAGAAATTTTAAAAGTTGAAACTCCCGCTTTAAGCTAGAGACTGTAATCGGTATTGCGTTAGTATTACTTATATGTCCGATTTTTCTTTAACTCTACCCACCGAGTTTAGCACTCATTTTTCTCATAATATCAATGTTTTCAGCCGACGTTATCGATCTCGTATCTGACAAGGAAAAATATTGCGCTGACTAGTGAAGATGTCACTGCTGGCAGCAATAGTGCCCAATACTCAAATAGCGAATCAACTATTGAGGAGATGAGAGCCCCTGAAGAAAAACTAACGAATGTCATTGCTCGCATGAAATTTCTTTTTCGCGCAAGCTTGCTCTCATTATCACTAAGGCCACCATTGATAATCAATGATAGATCTGTGCCAAAATCGGTGCTGATTCCTGTTAAATGGGTGGTTCGTATTTGCCCCTTCGTTAATGTCGCAAAGCAAGCATTTTGAAGACCACATATAAAGGATAACGAGGAAAGTAAGATAAAATCTCTAAACAATAACAGCGGTTCTCCGAATGGACCGAAATGACCTTGCACCCCAGTAATCATTAAGAGGAAAAGAGTAATGGGGATAATAATGGTAACGAGATCATAACGAGGTGTTAGGCCACGTGAACTACGAGCAATAGTTAAAACACCGTTGACCCAGGCTCCAATAACAAAGGCTATGGGTGCGCTCAGCATTTCTAGAGCCAGCACATATTTTCCGCTCCCAATAGTGATACCAAGTTGAGAACTGAAACCAGTTACATGTGACACAAATCGATGACACGCAAGAAATCCTATCGAGTTTATAAATCCTGCTTGGAATGCGAGAAGAGACCACAGACCGATAAAGTGGCCCTTCACAAAATCTTGCGGCTCCAGACAATACATTGGCTTGCCTCTCTATTTTTCTTGAAGATAAGTATATGCATATATTTATATATATGATAAAAGAGATGAAAGCAAAAAAAAAGTCCAAGCTAAGCTTATTTCAGATGGATTTCTAGATAGCGTTGCCTGTCAATCTCTTAGCTATAGGAGCTCTTTATGAAAACAATGTCCAAGGAACAGCAAGAACGAATTACACCAAATGATGCACTTTACTTACTTATTCGCGGTAATCGTCGATTTGTTGAAAACCTAAAAATAAATCGCAATCTTTTGCAGCAAGTAAACGAAACGCGGGAAAGCCAACATCCTTTCGCTGTGATCATAAGCTGCATGGACTCACGCACATCTGCTGAGCTGATCTTTGATCAGGGCCTTGGTGATATCTTTAGTATACGAATTGCTGGCAACGTGATTAATGAAGAAATTCTTGGTAGCGCTGAGTTTGGCTGTAAGTTCGTTGGCGCAAAGATAATTGTTATCATGGGTCATAGTGGTTGCGGGGCAGTCAAAGGTGCTATCGATAGAGTTGAGATAGGTAACTTGAAGAGCGTGCTGCAGCGAATACAAAGATCCATACCAACTGACACCGCTTTTTCTGTGGAAGGCGATATGCAGAAGACGCAAACCGTAACGAAGAATAATGTTCTCCAAGGGATGACCGATATTCGAAACGGTTCAAAGATAATCGCCGAGCTGGAGCGGGATGGCAAGCTTATGATAGTTGGTGCGATCTACGATGTAGCGACAGGACTTGTGGGATTTATTTAGTTGTGATCTTGGAGTTGTCATGTATAGGAAAATAGCCGCTCAGGAACTATCTAATTTTCTTGGCGTCATAGCGCATCCCGAGAGGATACGTATTATTGAGGAGCTTCATGGCGGCGGTGAGTTTGACGTAACCTCTTTGCAGGTCCATCTCGCCCTTCCCCAATCATCCGTTTCTCGCCATTTAGGCCTGATGAAAACTAATAGAATTGTGGCTGAACGAAAAGAAGGACGGCGGGTTTATTACCACTTAGCTATCCCTGAGCTTGCCACCTGGCTCATCGCTGGTCTTGATATTATTAGCGAGAAAGGTAGGGCCGAAGTACCCATGGCAAAAGCATTATCGTCCGCAAAAAAGCTATGGCAGAAAAACAGTCGTTCTTTGAGCTCTTAGCGCAAGAGCCTATAATCAACATTATGTTAACTTATAGTCATCTCTTAATGAAACTCGAGTTCCGGTAGTGATGCTTTAGTGCTGGCACTTGCTAAATGCCAAGCTGTGTTTCCTTCGCTATCTTTGACGCTTTTATCGGCGCCATAATCCAATAATAATTTTATGGTACTAATACGTTGTGCATTTGCTGCTTGATGAAGTGGAGTACCTATAAATAGATTCCAATTCGCAACGGTAGGATCCTTTTTAAGGAATAATTCCATTATCTCGGTATAACCAGCACTTGCTATCATATGCGCTGTAGCTAAGGCATTTCGCTTGGGGCCTTGGCGTATATCTGCACCTGCATCGAGAAGTGTTCGCACCATCTCGACATTTCGATGAACCACTGAAGCAAACCATAATGCAGGGTAACCATCTATACCATGGTCAGGGTTATTATGCACTTCATTGACATACGCTCCTTTAGCAATCAGATACTTGGTTGCACCAAGGTTATTATGGATGCAAGCTGCTTGCAGAGGTGTATAGTTGCTACTAGCCTCTCTTTTGTTAACACTAACGGTGTCCGGGAAAAACCTGTCTAATTCTGCCGTTGATAGATTCTTTTTCTCTTTAAGAGCGCGCTCAAAATCGCTGGACGACACTGTTGTTGGGTTTTTTGCTTTGTCATCGTCGCAACCACCAATAAAAAGCGCTGCTATCAGTAGTATAGTGCGAAAAATTATTCTCACGGTTCCTCTTATTATTTTTTAAGAATCTTGTCGGTTAGCGCTAATTTAAAATAGACTGCTAATATCTACGTTATAGATTTGTTGTAAATCTATTTTATTGGGAGACATCTCAGTTAGCTTAGACATAAATTCAAGGTTATCTTCAATTAGTTTTAAAAGGTTTTCGAAGTTAGCCTTATCATCCAGCCATGGATTTTCAAACATATGGGATGCTAGTTCACTTAGACCAATAAATGCTTGACCAGCGATCTCCATGTCTGGCCAACTAGAATGTAGTTCTTTAGCCCTGGTTAAAGTCTGTTCGACAAGCTTAGTTGCTTGGTCTGGATCAGATTCAGATAATGGATAAACACTGGCAAGCGGAGCAAGAATATCAGCTTTAACTTGTTCTATGTAATCCTTGGCTTGATTAGATCCAATCCCCAGTTTACCCATCATTTCTACTATCGACAGGAAAAATATCCGACTCACCCGCTTTTCATACTTTTTAGCTGCCCATGGTCTAGGCCATTGCTCGAAAACAACCTCATATAAATCTTTAGCTAAGCCAAAAAGAGATTCGGCTTTTATCTTTATAGATTTATCACCCATGCTAAGAATATAATCTGCTACACCTCGCTTATAATTAATAAAAAATGGTTCGGTGCGAGCATCATCTTTATGGCTAAAACTTACGTCAATTAGCTCGCCGCCAATAGGTATACGTTTGCTTTGATTGTTTTTGGTAAATGTATATTCAAATTGAGCTTTTGATCTAACTAAATAAAATTTAACTATTTTTTTCGGGTCAGTTTCTGATGGTATTTCAAGTGTTTTATTTATCGTGTTCATTATCCAATTAGTTTTTTTGTTGAGCGGTATTCCAATAATTCTACTATTAGCTTCAGCAGTCCTATCAAATAAGTATTTATAATCATATTGACCTTCATAGTTACATTTGAGGTCTTGATTGGCTTTATATCCTAGTAACTGCAACTGTAAAAATTTAGCTTGATACCAGTTAGGATTATCTTTATTTTTAGTGGAATCTAACTGTTCTAATTTAGCAAAATAGTCAGCCATTTTTGCTGATGAAAATTGACTTTTATTGAAATATTTTTCAGGGTTTTTATTAAGTTCATTTCTAATCATATTCAGAGTTCTAAAGCTTATTTTACTTAAATTATCCATGGCTCGTTCATAATCAAAATTTTCAGGAAGACCCTTGGGGTTAACCATGACACCAAAATCTGCATCTGATCTCTTAAAATGCTTAGCGTATTCCCCTTCCAATAATTCCCTGGCCTCAGGAGGAAGCATCTTAAATACACCGTTAGCGACCATTCGCATGACGTTACCACCTTTAAATAGCAGCGAAACTGAATCTGGATCCTTTATTTTATTATTATTTTTGTAATTTTCTACTGCTTGATTAAGGCTGCCATAAACTAGATTAATAAAGTTAAATAATTTATCTGGTGTCTTAAAAAACTCATTAACTATAAAATCAGTACCAAAATCTTTTAATTCACGATTATAATCTATATATGGAGTCCCATCATCGTGATTATCAATAGCAATTTTATCTGGAGTTTTATCTGAGTTTGGACAGTAATTATAAGCAGATATAACTGTTTTAGTAAATAAAAATAACAGCAAGTAAAAAGGTAATTTATTATTCACTTTAGTGCCTGGAGTTTGATTGTCTCAATGTTAGGCTAACAAGCATTAAACACTATTTCATGAGTTTTTTTGACAGATCCTAGACAAACTCAAATATTTTAGGGATAAAGTCGCTTCATGAAGACTTTCTTTTTGATGGCACTCCTTTTTAGTATGGCAGCACTGCTTTCTTGTGATGATTCTGGCGAAAGGAATTTATCTTCTGGTTTATCCGGCGCTCAGAGCAATACAAGCCAGCCAAGCAGTCCTACAATCAATGTAAATGACAATACTATTATTGATAATCTTAAAAAAAACTACCAATTGGAGCTTAAGGAAATGGGGGGTGGCGGTCGGTGCTTATTTCACTCTCTCCGTGAGCAAATAAGCCAAGCAGAATTGGTGGCTGTTAAAGCTAAATGGCCAAAGATTATCACAGATAAAGTAGATACTTACAGCATATTGGGTGATGATGCTAAAGCTAATCTCTTACGAGAGATAACTATGTGGGAAGAGAAGGATTTTCTTGATACTAAAAATAAAAAAGCCTTAAAATATAACGCCCTACTTCTAGACGAACAGGCTTGGGTTCAAGAAATGGCTAAAGATTGGCATCAAGAAATAGCAGGCAGCTCAGCAGATAAGACCCGTGATTGGTTTAATAAAAGTATGGCAGATAGTTCTGGCCAGGAAGCAATATGGCAGTTTGTCATAGCTAATCGTGATGCATATTGGGCAAAAACAAGCTGTGAGACTAATTGGGCAGGTACTGCAGAGGCAATCGCCATAGCACGTGCTATTAATCGTCCTCTAAAAATGTTTGGCATTGATCAAGCTTCCAGCGCAACTGGTCCTAAATATGATGATGAAGGCAAGGTTCTCCCCTACGCTGAATATTTGTTTGTCGGGGCAGGAAAAAAGGCTTTGCTGGTATTTCAAACTAACGGCGGCGGCCACTATAAAATGCTTGTGCCTATCCCGCTTTAAAATCCATGTGAGCCTGGTAATTGTTTGTGCCTAAGACCTATCCGTGATATTTTTATACCATGAAAAATTTTGCTGTAACTGCTATATGTGTATTTTTCATTGCTTGCACGAAGCCCTATTCTATCCAACCTAAGGTTGTTGATGTGGCCTTGATCGGTGGTGGCATTATGAGTGCTACTCTTGGTAGTTTTTTACGTGAGCTTGATGGTGAGTTATCGATCGAAGTGTTTGAGCAATTAAGCTCAGTTGCTCAAGAAAGTTCTGCAGCGTGGAATAATGCTGGTACTGGCCATGCTGCCCTAGCAGAACTCAACTATACTAACGAATTGCTAGATGGTAGCATCGATATTAAAAAAGCTATTGAAATAAATGAATCTTTTGAGTTATCTAAGCAGTTTTGGGCCTATGCTGTTGAGCATAAAAAAATAAGTTCAGCCCGGTCATTTATTTATCCGGTTCCTCATATGAGTTTTGTATGGGGGGATAAAAATATCGAATTTCTTAAAAAACGTTATGTTGCCCTACAGGCACACCCGCTTTTTCAGCATATGGAATATTCCGAGGATCCTGTTCAAATTAGCCAATGGGCGCCCTTAATTATGGAAGGTCGGGATCCTCATCAAAAAGTAGCAGCCACTAGGGCTATTGATGGTACTGACGTAAATTTTGGAGCGTTAACTGGCAGTTTATTTAAAGCCTTAGGGGATAACCCTAATACTAGGATTAATCTTAATCATGAGGTTAAAGACCTTAAACATAACGAAGATAGGACTTGGAGTATCATTGTTAAAGATATGGCCTCCAAACAAGAGAAGCTTTTTAGAGCTAAATTTGTCTTTATTGGTGCAGGTGGTGATTCTCTTTTGCTCTTGCAAAAATCAAAAATCCCAGAGTCAAAAGGTTTTGGCGGTTTTCCTGTTGGTGGCCAATGGCTCGTTACCAATAACCCTGACTTGGTCAACCGTCATGCGGCCAAAGTCTACGGCAAAGCCTCGGTAGGTTCCCCCCCTATGTCGGTACCACATCTGGATAGTCGCTATATTGATGGCCAAAAAGCGCTCTTGTTTGGACCGTTTGCGACTTTTTCTACGAAGTTTCTTAAAAATGGTTCATGGGTTGATCTGCCGACATCAATTAGCTGGAGCAACATGGTGCCCATGCTTCAAGTCGGCTGGCGTAATTTTGATCTAACTAAGTATCTAATAAAACAGGTTTTACTAAGCCCAGAAGAGCGTTTGGTTGCTCTTAAAGAATATCTACCCAATGCCCAACTTAATGATTGGCAGCTCAGGCTGGCTGGCCAGCGCGTGCAAATTATCAAAAAGGATCCTATTCATGGTGGCATTCTCCAGTTTGGCACTGAGTTAATCAGCGATCAAGATGCCCATCTAATTGCCCTGCTGGGCGCATCCCCCGGAGCATCAACCGCGGTAAAAGTTGCGCTTGATATCTTAGAGAAAGCTTTCAAACAACAACTTAAAAGCCAGGCCTGGCAAGCTAAATTGCGAGATATTATCCCCTCTTATGGCCAGAAACTAGCAAAGCAACCAGAATTGCTAGAGCTAGTTAGAAAGCGTAATAAAGAGTTTTTACAGCTAACCGTTGAATAAGCGTATTGTATCAGCTTACGGCCTCATTGACTTTGGTGTATGAAAGCTTAGAATAGGATTGCAATGATTCTATGAGTACGAGTAATTAAGTAGAATTGCATATATAAATTAGGTTGGGTTTTAATATGATATATAAACTTTATATAAGTTTATTGTCTTGCATGTTATTGTTTTTGACTAACAGTGCTTGTAATAGTAACACTGATTATTCTATTGATGCTTTGGTTGACGAAACTGTCACTGCAACTAAAAGCTATGTTAACGAACCAAGCGATGATAATCTTAATGTGCTCGTCAGTGTATTTGCAAAACTTAAGCAAGATCCTAACGGCCTTAAAAAACTTGGGGATTACCAAGAAAAAAGCGATGATCACCGTAACGATGATTTAAATTTAATGGAGCTATCAATTAGCTCAAAAACTATTGATAATACCCAGTTTTTATCTTCATGTGGCCGAAATACCTATGGAGAATTGCTGGCTAGTTCAAAAATCGTTGATTCTTTAGTTGATCATGTCATGAAAGACTATTTCGTAGCCGTTAAAAATCAACTTGCTTGTTCAAACTCTGTGGTTTGGGGTACTGATAGATTTAAAGATGAAAATAACGCATCCAGACTTAAGTTTTTTTCGGTTGTTGTGCAGATCTCGCCTGAGCTTGTCAATGATTTCAAGAAAGACAATGATTTTAAAGAGGATGTAGTATTACAAGTACTGCAACTTTTGCCTGATGAAAAAGATAGATTGGCCGTTATCAGTGCTATGATAGATAGTAATAAGTCAGAAGTTTTTCAAGAAGAGGCTAAGCACCCAAGTACCTACGACAATGTTATCTCCAAACTAGTGATCTATCTACCGGTAACTGATCAAAAAAATCGTGAAGATATTGTCACTAAACTTGCAGGCCCAGTGCTTCCTCCACCACCACCGATTGATTATGTCGTAAAACTGGCTACTGAGCATGGTGTGAATTTTACTAAAATGCAAGATGATTGGGTGGGTCAAGTAATTGCCAATTTCCAAGAAGTAGTTGATTTGGTACATACTGGTGATGCGAATATGGGTTTTCCTGCCTCACCGACAACTACCGAGGCAGAGATAAAGTCGGCATTAAAAACACTTTCAGATTCATTAGATGAGTATAAGTCTCTTGGGCTACCTAAGTTTTTTTATCCAAAAAATAATACCCCTACTTCTCTCAATGCCAGGTTCAAAATTGGCCGTGTAAAAATGGAAGCTATGGCTGGTTCTATTGATTGGATGCACGAACTTGATCAAGTAGGTGCTGGTGTTATGGGTTATACTCAAGCGACCCATGCACTTCCTTTGAGTTTTTATGAAGGCGTATTTAATGACATAGTCTTATCTCATGTACTCGATAAAGGAGATTTTGTTAACCTAGGCAAAGTGGTAGTTGGTGGTGTGGTTTTAGGAGATACCACTCGCTATACAGAAGGCGGCGAAACAGCTTATAATGATAACTCAGAAGCGAAGAAGAATAGTATACGCTCATTTTTAATGACTTTAGCTAATAAAAGTAATAATGGATTAAATTTTGGATCGGTGCTTAAACTAAACAATTTTGCTGGTTTACATGATCAAAACTTTGCACCTGAACCTGAACATCGAGATCTATATAATGAACTAAGTTATAAATTGTTTAGAATCGTAGAGGAAATCAGAAAACAAATAGCTCTTAATAATACTGTGCAAGAAAAATTTGATCGTTGGAAAATCTTAGCAGAGCCGCTTTTACATGCTGGTGAGCATTGTGCGAATGCTAAAAGTAATTCTATAGATGATGCTTACCGAGGTATTGCGATAACTGATTATCAAAGATTGTTCGGTGGACTCATGACTAGCGCTGTTGGTGATGCTAATAAAATTTTACAACTAACGGCCTTTATCAAAGAAAGTCTTTTAAAAGAAGCGGTTGAGAAGGTTTTAGTAATTCCTGCTGGCCAGCCTGATGCCGGTAAGCCAGTATATGAAGCCGCCAGTAAAAGAGTTAAAACTTGGAATACATTAGCTCCACTTATAGGTCTAAATAACAAGTCTGGTCCTGAGTATTTAAATTCTTCTATTAATAGTGTAGATTTCATGCTTCAGTTTTTAGGCAACGGGAATCCCGGTAATGGTACATATACACCTGAAAAATTGCTGACTGAGCTTATTAAAAAGCCTGAATTTAATGCCATGGTAAAGACAAGTATGGGTGACCTTTTTCCGCTAATGAGGCATTATGAGGACAGGGTTTCTTTGGAAAGATTTTTAGCGATTGCTTTGCTAGTGAAACATGGCTTTCTTGAGAAGAAATAAGGCTTAAAAAGCACATTTAATACCGAGTTCTAAAAACATATAGCTGACATCATACCAAACAGCTGATCTGCTATCTTTAATCATGTTTGGTTTGATGTTTTTTTCTTCTATACTAACCATTGGATGCACAATCCAGAGAACTCGATATCCATAGGCTAAATCTATACCAAAAAAACGCCAGGAAAATAATTGAAAACCTATTTTAGAAGAGGTTTCCAGATAAAGTGGAAAAGGACTTGGTATATTGCTTGTGTCATTATATGCGTAGTTAGATAATGGCTGGGTGCCAAAAAATATTGGACTGCTTGTGCCTATACCTGCTTGAAGCTCTCCATATAAAATCAGATCTAAATTATTAAAGTTTATTGGCCATTGAGGAGATACTTTGCCACTTGCTCCCAAAAAATGGCTTATTAAACGGGAAGAGTCACGGCTTATGCTTAAGTTAGGATTTTTATTTTTCTTAGAAATTATCCCAGTATAATCAAGAGCAACACCAGCAAGCCAATAATGATTAAGGGGAAATTCTACACTCAAAAAGCCTCTATATAAGCCCTTAAGACTATCATGTCCATCGCCAATAAAACGACCAAATTCTGGTTTGAGCTCTAAATCATAACCCAATCCAAATCGAGACTTATTAACCAGGGGAACAACTTCTGTTTGTGCTTGCAAAAAAGAACAGATAAGAACTGATATGCCTAATATAAATGGATTCATAATTATTAGTTACCTCTTTCAATTGAATGCATACCAAGCAATTCTTTAAGATTAGCCATGGCATTTTTAATCATGTTTCGTTTCTGATTACTAAACTGATCTGGTGAAAGCTTTTTTCTTAAAAAGTTATTATCAATTTCTGCTTGACCAACTCCAAAAGAAGCAATGCTATTCAATTCATTAAATCTTCTGGCCCAGTTATTATTCTTAGCTAAGAAAGCATCTAGGCCACTAAGTGTGCACTCCCACGAGTAGACATCTACATGCTGCATTTCTTTGGCTAACTTAGTATGTGAGTTAAGACGAATAACGCGACCAATAATTTGCTCAAAGAGAGCTTGGCTTGCTACCGGCTCAAGTATATGGAGTGCCTGTGTGCCTTCTAAGGAGATACCTTCGGTAAATGCAGGGTGTAATAGTAAGATCCTGGTTTCACCTCTATTGTAGTCACTGACAATATTCATTTGTTGCTCAACACTCTGTTCTGGATGGAGTATTTTGAATTGACCTTCTAGATTTTTAGATTTTAGGTAATCGGCAAATAATAAAATGCCATTTTCGTAATAACTAGAGTATATTACAATACCATGTGACTTATTTTTAAATGTATCAAAAACAGCAGCAAATTTAGGAACTTCAGCGCCAAGACTTAAATTGCCAATTTCTCGACCGCTTTCTGCGATGCTAGCTATGTGCTGCTGTAAAGAGCTGCTTTCTATCTGTAAGTCTCCGTTTAAAGCATAAGAACTTTCTCTAGTTAATAATTTTAATTGATTATTATCTAGCGCATTGTCAGCAAACTCTAAAAAAAACTCTATTTGTTTTTCATTATATTTTATTGTATTCTCGTGAATAGTTTTTGACGGATAAAGATTAGTGTCAGATTTTTCTTGGCCACTAAAGTCAAAATAAGAAACATAACGATTAGTAATATCCTTTAATTTGCTTGCCTCAAATGAACGTAAAGGGTATTGGTTTAAAGCTAAGGCACTATTGATAAGTGGTAGAGTAAGATGACCTGCAGCAAGACCTCCAAAATAAACACTGCTTACTACACCTACAGCTGGCGTAATAAACGCCAAAGGAATAGCAGCTACAACAAAAGGCAGGCCGAAAATAAGTAAATGACTTTCACTCATATGACCTCGCCAAAAAGAACGCACTTTGTTTATTTTGGTATATTTATCAAGAAAGATACGTTCATTATAAGGAAGCAGATCTTCACCGGACACTAGATTTATCGAGTAGGCTAAATCCGAGACATCTGAAAAAATCGGTGTCCCACTTAGAGCAATAATCTTCCAAGCATTTCTCATAGTTTTATAAAACTTAGTATAATTTTGACGTTCTTCTAAAGAACTATGTTTAATAAGATCAACTAGTCGATGTATCTCATCAATAATAACAATACTGTTTCCTAGTTTATCAAATACGGTGTTTTTTGCTTCTTGAAAAGATAGGAATTTATACCTGGACTTATTGCGTAAACCCATAAGATTCATATGTGACAACCAATTGGCACGAAGAAATTCCGGAGCGATTATTATGATATCCTTGTCAGAAATAGATTCGCTGTAAGCTAAGGCCGTAAAAGTTTTTCCAGTGCCTAAGTAATGAGCAATCAATAAGCCTTTTTGTTCAGGATGTTCAAGTAAATAATTCACGGTTTTTACCTGGTGATTTTCTAATGAAATAGAACCAATTTGCATATTAAGTTTAGGAGAGTTATTTTTGATTATATTTTTAGAGTAACAAGACAGTATTGATAATATCAAAATTATTGATATTAATTTTTTAAACATACACAACTATCCTTATTTTAAATCAGAATATAAGACTACTTTAAAAGCATAAAACAGTCAAAATATCTAAAGATTTTATCTTACTTCAGTTTTTTTGAATCTTTTAGTGTGTGATTTGGTCATTTTAGCGTACGAATTGGCAATTATTTAATTATTTAGGTTAAACATGAGAAAGCGATCGATTCGCTTTAATTAATACCCCAACTTCCTTAAGCCTTTAGCTGAAGTGGTCCAATCAGGCTCTACCCGTACCAGCAGCTTCAGCATAACCTGACAATCAAGCAAATGTTCTATATCTTTGCGGGCCCGTATGCCAATCATTTTGATTGATTGTCCGCCTTTTCCTACGACAATGGCTTTTTGGCTTTTGCGCTCGACATGAAGTACGGCTTCTATACTAATCAAAGGCTTAGATTGATGTTCGCGTTTTGATTCATCAAAGTGCTCTACTGTTACAGCTAGTTTATAGGGCAGCTCATCTGTCAGTTCAAGCATGGCTTTTTCGCGGATTATCTCACCAACAATATCTTTTTCGCTAGCATCAGTAAAAAACTCTTCACTAAAGAGAAAATCAGCTTCTTTGGCATTTTTGGCTAGGCTCTGAAAAAGGTCCTGAAGTCCGTCTTTTCTCATGGCGCTGATAGGAATAATCTCACAGTCTCCAAGCTCCTGGGTGTAATGAGCTATCAAAGCAAGTAGCTTGGTCTTGTTTACTATTTCATCGATTTTATTAATGGCAATAAAAAAATTTTGACCATTTTTATCAGTCGACGATTTTATTTTTTTAATAAAATCTAGATGCTTATGAGGACTATCTTTGGCATCAACCATGGCTACTACTTGTTCAACATCATCGATCGCTTGAAAAATCTGAGCATGCATGAAGTGGTCAAGTCCGGTTTCTTTACGCATAGCTCCAGGGGTATCAAAATAAATTTGTTGGCAGTTCCCAAGCGTTTTAATACCACGAATAATACGTCTAGTTGTCTGTGGTTTTCTTGTCGTAGCGGCAATCTTGGTACCAACTAAAGCATTAAGCAAAGTGCTTTTGCCAACATTAGGTTGACCAACAAAAGCAACGGTTGTAAGAGAAGTATTTTTACTCATTATTTTTCACTACTATGTTTACTAAGCGATTAGGTACTACGACAATTTTTACAATAATTTGGTTGGCAATAAAGCGCTGTACGTCTTCATCGGCGAGGGCTAGATTCTCTATTTCTTGATCAGATAAACCAGTAGCTATAGGTAAAATACTTCTACGTTTGCCGTTAACTTGGACTACTAAATCAAAAGTTTGATCTTCAGTTAGACGCTCATCAAACTGTGGCCATGAGCTATTTAAGAGGAAACCAGAATAACCTAGACGCTCATAGAGTTCATCGCATAAATGTGGTGCAAAGGGCGCCAGCAGATAAAGTAGCTGCTTAACTGTATTTATGCTAACCATGGTTGATGCGGTCAAAACATTCACCAAACTCATCATTTGAGCAATGGCGGTATTAAATCGCAGAGCCTCAATATCCTGACTAACTTTTTTAATGGTTTTATGTAGTTCTTTAGTGTTTTCAGAGCTTTCTGGCTTATCTGAACGGTCAAGTTTGGTTGTTAGTTGGTTAGTCTCTTCATCTACTACTAAACGCCAAACTCTATGCAAGAAACGATAAACACCTTCGACACCAGCCATTTGCCAAGGCTTAACTTGCTCCAATGGTCCCATAAAGAGCTCATAAAGCCTCATCGCATCAGCGCCATAACGAGAGATTACCTCATCAGGATTAACGACGTTAGAGCGTGATTTAGACATTTTCTCAATCTGGGTTTTAAGGGGCTTTTCTCCAAGCTTAGAAAAATACTTGCCGTTGTTTTCAACAACATCATCAGGATGGTAGTATTTGCCAGCTTCATCTTGATAACTAGGCGCTAAAATCATTCCCTGATTAAATAATTTTTGAAAAGGCTCTTTGGTATGTACTAGTCCGCAATCAAACAAAACTTTATGCCAAAATCGTGCGTATAAAAGATGTAAAACCGCATGCTCAACTCCACCAATATATAAATCTACTGGCATCCAATACTGTTCAAGTTCAGGATCAAAAGCGGCTTTTTGGTTATTGGGGTCCATATAGCGCAGATAATACCAGCACGACCCAGCCCATTGAGGCATGGTATTAACTTCACGATGAGCAATACTTCCATCAGCTAAGCTCACAAAACGCCAATCATCACCTGCACGCGCTAGCGGAGGCTGACCATCATCAGTTGGGCGATACTCATCGATGGGAGGCAAACAAATGGGTAAATCTGCTTCATCTACACGATGAGTATTACCGTGTTTATCAAAGACTATAGGAAATGGCTCGCCCCAATAGCGCTGACGAGAAAAAAGCCAATCTCTCAGTTTATACTGTACTCGCCGTTCACCACACTTATTTTTCTCTAGAGCATCAATGATTTTATCAAAAGCAAGCTTAGGTTCGAGACTGTTTAAGAAATCTGAATTAATCATTTCAAAGCTACCGTTAGGCTTTTCTGTGATTACTTGAATAATTTCTAAAGAATACTTGCGAGCAAACTCTAGATCTCGCTCATCATCGCTAGGTACGCCCATGACGGCGCCAGTGCCGTAAGCTGCTAGGACATAATCAGCAACAAAAATGGGTAGTTTTTTCTTGGTGAAGGGATGTATGGCAAAATGTCCGCTAAATACACCGGTTTTTTCTTTATTGGCATCGGTGCGATCAGCTTCACTCTTAGCTGCACTCTCTAAGACGTATTTTTTTACGTCAGCCCCAAGTCCAATTATTTTTACCAGAGGATGATCTGGTGCCAGAGCGACAAAAGTAACGCCAAAAACCGTATCAGGACGTGTAGTAAATACCGCTAACTGCTCGGCTATGCCGTCAATAGTGAAAGAAACCAAAACCCCGTCAGATCGTCCAATCCAATTACGTTGCATTTCTTTGATACTATCAGGCCAATCTAACGAATCTAAATCAGTTAGCAGGCGTTCTGCATAAGCAGTAATCTTCAGCATCCATTGACGCATCAGGCGTTTTTCTACCATATCGCCAGTTTCTACATAGCATCCATCTTTGACTTCTTCGTTAGCTAAAACCGTTTTCAACGCCGGGCACCAATTAACCGGCACTTCTGCTAAATAAGCCAAACCCAAGTCATAAAGTTTGAGAAAAATCCATTGAGTCCAGCGATAATAATCTTCGTCACTGGTACTAATCTCACGTGACCAATCATAAAAAAAGCCTAGGCGTTTAATTTGGCCTCTAAAATTATCGGTATTACGTTTAGTAATAATCGCCGGGTGAATTCCCTCACGCATAGCTGCTCTCTCAGCAGGCAAACCAAAGGCATCCCAACCCATAACATGTAAAACATTAAAACCATTCATGCGCTTAAATCGTGCGACAATATCTGTAGCCGTATAGCCTTCAGGGTGTCCTACATGAAGACCTGCACCTGAAGGATAAGGAAACATATCAAGAGCATAAAATTTAGGTTTTTTCTTAAGTTCAGCAAGATCGCGCGATGTCTCAAATAGCTTTGCTTCGTCCCATCTTTTTTGCCATTTTTCTTCAACTATCCTTGGATTATATCGCACAAAATCTCCGTTAAAATTGAAAAAAGACATAGTCTCCTATGCCTTCCCTAGTTTGCCATGGTGGCGAAGGGGGGACTCGAACCCCCGACCTACGGATTATGAGACCGTCGCTCTAGCCAGCTGAGCTACCTCGCCAAAAAGGCATACGCCTTCTTAAGCTGCTTTTTCAACTAATTCAATTACTGAAAGAGGAGCGCAGTCACCTTTACGAAAACGGGACTTGAGCACTCTTGTGTAACCACCATTTCGATCAATATTTCTCTTTGCAACGTCATCAAAAAGCTTCTTTAGTACTTCAGCATCATGAATCTTCTTTGCTGCCATACGACGGGAATGTAGATCACCTTTTTTACCTAAAGATATCAACTTTTCCGTATAACCACGCAGATCTTTAGCCTTGGCATCAGTAGTTTCGATACGTTCATGTTTAAGTAAAGCAATAGCCATGTTACGAAAAAGGGCTTTACGGTGTCCCTGATCGCGATTTAATTTTCTTCCGTGTTTCAAATGTCGCATCTTATTTTCCTAATCTTAATAATCCTAAACTAATTTACTTCGTCGTTATCGTCGTTTGCTGGTACCGGCATGGCAATCTTTTTTGGTGGCCAGCTATCTAGCTTCATACCTAAAGATAAACCCATCTCTGACAAAATCTCTTTAATTTCTTTCAAACTCTTACGGCCAAAGTTTTTGGTTTTAAGCATCTCACTTTCGGTTCTTTGCACCAGGTCACCAATGCGCTTAATCTCAGCATTGGCAAGACAATTAGCAGAACGCACCGACAACTCCAACTCTTCAACCGATCGCAGGAGATTTTCGTTGAAACGCTCTGAATGTTCTTCAGCCTCAGCAATAACTGGTTCCACATCTTCTGGAATATTGATCAGAATTGACAGCTGCTCTTTCAAAATCTTAGAAGCAATACCGACAGCATCTTCTGGTTTCACACCACCATTGGTCCACACCTCTAAAACCAAACGATCATAATCAGTTCGTCTTCCCACCCGTGCATTGGTTACATTGTAATTAACCTTACGAACAGGGCAATACAAAGCATCTATAGGAATCGCGTCAATCGGTTGATTATCTTCTCGAGTTTGTGCCGCAGGAACGTAGCCCTTACCTGAACCAATAACTAACTCTGCCCTAAACACACCACCATCACTAACAGTGCAAATGTGTTTATTAGGATTCAAAACCCTAAGGCTAGAATCAGACTTAATATCGCCAGCAGTAACCACACAAGGACCTTGCTTGGAGATATTTACCGTCTTCTGATGACCTTCGAGAAGTTGAAGTTCAACTTCTTTCAAGTTAAGAATGATATCTGTTCCATCTTCTTTTACATCAGGCAGAGCCATGAACTCATGCTGAGCACCTTCAATGCGCACCGAAGATATGGCCGCACCTTGCAGTGATGACAGCATCACACGGCGCAAAGCATTACCAAGAGTTACCCCATAACCTCGTTCTAATGGCTCAAGCACAAACTTGCCATAGCACTCATTCAAGGAATCACGCTCGACGATTAGACCTTTCGGACGGATCAAGTTACGCCAATTTCGATACATTACTTCACCTTTAACATTTCCAAGTTCAACTCAAATCACACAGCAAAAAACTTAAACTCGTCGGCGTTTCGGAGGACGGCAGCCATTATGCGGAATCGGAGTTACATCCTTGATTAAAGAAATTCTATTAAACTGATTAGATACTGCACGCAAAGCTGATTCGCGGCCAGCACCTGGACCCTTAATAAAAACTTCAACTGATTTTACGCCGTGTTCTTTTGCTTTTCTGCAAGCCTCTTCCGTGGCAACCTGAGCAGCAAAAGGAGTACTCTTTTTCGAACCCTTAAAACCCTTTGCACCACAAGTAGACCAAGCCAAAGCATTTCCTTGGGCATCTGTCACAGTAACAATTGAATTATTAAACGTCGTGTAAATATGCACTACACCCTGACTAACGTTTTTCTTAACTTTCTTTTTTCCTTTCGGAAGCGCCATATTTTTTCCCTGCAATTAACTTAAATTACCCACGAACACTCGTGCTCTTTTTGCGTCTTCTAGTTCGAGCATTCGAATGCGTTCTCTGCCCGTGAACCGGGAGCCCTTTCCGATGCCTCAAGCCACGATAACAACCTAAATCCATAAGTCGCTTAATATTCATCGAAACCTGACGTCTCAGATCACCTTCAACCTGGTAACTCTGTTCGATCACGTCACGAATTCTCGCAACATCGTCTTCGCTAAGCCCCTCTGTTCTCATGTCTCGATCAACATTCGCTTTCTTTAAAATCTTGACAGCCGCGAAAGGACCAATGCCATAAATATAGGTAAGCGCAGTTCCCATTTTCTTATTTTTGGGAAGATCAACACCTGCAATACGCGCCACTTCTTTACTCCACTAATCAGTAATTAATCAGAATATCCCAATTAACCTTGTCGTTGTTTATGCCGAACATTGTCACAAATAACCCTGACAACACGCTTTCGGCGAATTACTTTACATTTCTCACAAATCTTCTTTACAGAAGCTCGTACCTTCATAACGTTCTGCCTTTCATTAAACCGAAGTTCTTATAAGAGCTTTTCACTGAAACTTGCTAGCAGTAAAAATACTACTTGACAAGTACCATACACAATCCACTCGGATTAGACTGTGTGCCCTGCTAACAAATCAATCGACTGCAAAATTCGTCTTAAAACCAATGCATGATCACCTTGACCATCAACTGAAACTAGAAGACCGGTATGCAGATAAAAATCGATAACCGGCGCCACATTGGCCTGGAAAACATCAAGCCTAGTTTCAATAGCCTGAGGCAAGTCATCTACTCTTTGTATCAACTTGTTACCATCGCTTGGACACACTAAAACCCCAGCTAATGATTCAATATGATAAACTGCATGGCATCTATCACAAACCCTTCTACCGCCTAATCGCCTGATAATCTCATTCTTAGCAACACAGATCTCAATAAAAGCCTGTAATTTATACTGAGATCCCTGCAAAGCCTGTGCTTGAGCTAGAGTCCTAGGAAAACCATCCAATATAAAACCATCTTTACAGTCAGGCATAGCTAAGCGTTCAAAAGTCATTTTAGCTACCAGTTCATCAGGCACCAACTGGCCAGCCGAAACAATTTCTTTGATCATTAGCGCTAGTTCAGTACTACCATTTTGCAAGGCTCTAAACATATCACCAGTGCTTATATGAGGCACCTTCAAGCAATCAGCCAAAGCCTTAGCCTGTGTCCCTTTGCCCGCTCCTGGGACTCCAAACAAAGCAATCTTTCGTACTACAAACATTTTAGATCGCCCCAGTTCCGTTCATACCAGGATTATCGCCTGCATTATTTTCGCTGGTCTGACGAGCACGAATCTTGACCTGAGAACGTCCTGAAAAACCTTCATATTCTTTAGCGATAAAGTGACCCTCAATCTGCTGAACAGTATCAAGAGCAACACTTACAACGATCAACAAACCTGTACCACCAAAATAAAAAGGCACCTGATTGGAGACTAAACCCTGAATTGTTACCGGCAAGACGCATATAGCTGACAGATATAGAGCGCCGCCAAAAGTAATACGATTCAAAACAAAATCAATATAATCAGCTGTCGACTTACCTGGTCTAACTCCAGGAATAAAACCACCAAATCTGCGTAAATTATCTGCAACATCTACAGGGTTAAACTGTACCGAAGTGTAGAAAAAAGCAAAAAAGACAACCATGACGACAAATAAAGACTGGTACATCCAACTACCAGGATGTAAAGCATTCTGTACCGACTGTATCCAGTCAGCATGAATCAAACTCGCCAAAGTAGCAGGAAACAGCAATATCGTTGAGGCGAAAATGGGGGGAATAACACCGGCAACGTTGATCTTAAGCGGTAAATGCGTAGCCTGTCCACCGTATTGCTTATTACCAACCACTCGCTTGGCATATTGCACTGGAATCCGTCGTTGACCTTTTTCTATAAATACAATACCGGCCAACACCGCAAACATCACCAAAACCAACACTACCATTTCAGCTGGCCTATAGGTACCATTCTGAATACCCATAACCGTAGCAAAAATAGCCTTAGGTAAGCGCGCTACAATACCGGCAAAGATAATCAAAGAGATACCATTACCGATACCTCTTTCGGTGATACGCTCTCCTAGCCACATGATGAATGCTGTACCGGCGGTAAGAGTAATCACCGTAATCAAAATAAAGCCGAATCCACCCCAGGCGCCTGCCCAATCCGCATTTACAATACCAGCACCATTGTATGATTGGCTTTTCAAATAATTAGCAATCATCACACCCTGAATACAGGCAATCACGATCGTTCCATATCTGGTGTATTGATTAATTTTTTTACGGCCCTGCTCACCTTCTTTTTGCAGTCTTTCAATCGTTGGGACAACAACAGCCATAAGAGACATGATAATAGAAGACGTAATATAAGGCATGATACCAAGCGCAAAAACACTAGCGTTCTCTAAGGCACCACCAGAAAAAAAATTAAAAAGGTTTAAAAAGCCACCATTACCACCGTTGTTGGCATGAAGAAGCTCCCTAATCGCTGAGCGGTCTATACCGGGAGACGTCACGAATATACCAACTCGGTATACTCCCAACAAAGCAAGTGTATAAGCTAAACGCTTTCGTAATTCCGGGATCTGAAATAACTTGACAAATTTTGCGAACATAAAGGCTCCGCCCCTGAAAGGAACAACTACTGTCATCCAGATAGTTAGGTCTATCAATCCATCAAGGTAGAACGCCTACCCCAAAATCTCAATCGAACCGCCGCAATTCTCGATCTTTTTTCGCGCCGAATCGGAAATTCCGTGGACATGCAGCTGCAAGCCTTTCTTAGGTTCACCAACCCCAAGAATCTTTACTTTCCCAGCCATATTTCGAACTAAACCGACAGCAACTAAAGCCGGATGATCAATTCGCGAATTTTCTTCAAAATGATCGCTAAGGTTCTGCAAATTAACAATATAATCTTTGGCATGGCTAGAAGTAAAACCTTTTTTGGGCAATCTTCGAGCAAGAGGATTCTGTCCTCCCTCAAAACCAATTCTAACGTTACCACTTTTACGTGCTTTCTGACCTTTGTGACCACGGCCCGATGTTTTACCATGACCGCTAGACTCACCACGTCCTAGACGTTTAGGACTTTTTCTAGCTCCAAAAGGCGCCACCAAATTGTGTAGGCCTAAAAAATTTTCATGCTTTTCCATAACTACTTCCTAATTCCTTGCTTCTTCAATAACCACACTTACTAAATGATGCACCTTGGTTATCATACCTCTTATCGAGGCTGTATCATTCAATACTACTTCACGATTTATTTTACCAAGACCCAACCCTTTAATGGTTAAACGTTGACTTTCGCACTTACCAATAGTGCTTCGAATTTGTCGTATTTTTAATTTCTTCACTACCATCTCCCAGCTAATCTAAAGCCGATTATTTAAGCACGACCTATTCTTCTAAAATACTCGTCTTTGGTTCTCAAAGAATCAAGGCCTACTAATGTTGCCTTAACAACATTATGAGGGTTTTTGCTGCCTATCGATTTTGATAAAATATCGTGCACCCCTGCTGCCTGCAAAACCGCACGAACAACACCACCTGCAATAACACCAGTACCTGCCGACGCAGGTCTTAGAAGTACCTTACCTGCTCCGTAAGTACCTACAACCATGTGCGGAATGGTGGTACCATCAAGAGAAACTCGACGAATGCTTTTTTTTGCCTGCTCGGTACCTTTTCTGATTGCTTCAGGTACTTCGCCTGCCTTGCCTAGACCTACTCCGAGCTGGCCCTTACCATCACCCACAACCACCAAAGCACTAAAAGAAAAGCGCCTACCGCCTTTAACTACTTTAGCAACACGATTAACGCTAATTACTTTCTCGCTAAATTCTTGAGCGGCGTCATTTTTTTTATGTGAAACTTCCATTACTATCTCCTAGATCCTTAGGCCAGTACTGCGTAATCCTTCGGCTACGGCAGCTATTCTGCCGGTATAACGAAAACCATTTCTGTCAAACACAGCACATTCAAAATTAGCAGCCTTTAATTTCTCACCCAAAGACTGACCAATTAGTTTAGCCACATCAACTTTTTTGAGCCCCGTGATTTTTCCACGAATAGAACTATCAAGAGTTCCGGCACTCGCTAAAGTCACAGCCGTCGCATCATTAATAGCTTGAATATAAATATGCTTGGCGCTTTTAAACACACTCAGTCTTGGCCTCTCAACTGTACCAACAACAATCTTTCTTACCCGAGCTTTCCTACGTAAATGCAAGGCCAGAGCTTTATTTTTTTTACCTATAGCTTTTAAATCTTTCATAATATTTTCCTATTTACCTGCCGACTTGCCTTCTTTTCTTCTAATCGTTTCTTCCACATACTTGATACCTTTTCCACGATAAGGCTCTGGTGGCCTGAAACTTCTAACCTTAGCGGCGGTATTACCCAATAACTGCTTATCAATGCCGCTCAAGGTAATTTTGGTTCTCTTGGCATCAACTTCAGCGACAACACCTATAGGCAAAGCATAGATAACGGGATGAGAGTAACCTAAAGCCAAGTGTAACTCTTTACCTTTAACCTCAGCACGATAACCAACACCATTAATATCTAGCTCACGAACAAATCCCGAACTAACACCTTTTACCATATTAGAAATCTGACTACGGCATAAGCCATGCAAACTGCGTGCATCTTGCTCATCGTTTTCTCGGGTGACCACCACTACTCCCGATTCAACGCTAACCTTAACTTTCACTGGCAGCACAAATTTCAGAGAACCTTTTGGTCCCTTAACTTCGACAGCTGCATTCGCGACTTTCACTTCAACCTTCTCAGGAATTGAGATAGGAAGTTTTCCAATTCGAGACATTTGACAATCCTCTACTTTGACACCTTACCAAACAAGGGCCAAAACCTCACCACCAACATTATTCTTTTCCGCTTCAGCGCCAGTCATAATACCCTTAGAGGTAGAAACTATACTGATACCCATGCCACCACGGACAGAAGGTATCTCTGACACTGACGCATAAGCACGCAAACCAGGCTTAGAAACACGCTTTAAACCTTCAAGCACGGACTTACCTGCCGCATCATAACGCAGAGAAACACGCATCATTTGAGCCGGACCATGATGCTCAAGCGAAAATCTCTCAATATAACCAGCAGTCTCCATAATCTCAGCTATCCGCTTAGACATTTTGGAACAACTCGTCAACACTTCTCGCTTCCTGCCCATCAGACCATTTCTAATCCGAGTCAAAAAATCAGCAATTGGGTCATTTACCATAATCAATTCCCTCTAAATCTAATTCCTAAATGGAACACCAAGATATTTTAAAAGTACCTTGCCAGCTTTATCATCGTTGGCACTGGTCACCAGTGTTACGTTTAAACCACGAATCTTATCAACTTGGTCATACTCCACTTCTGGAAATATAATCTGTTCTTTTATACCGATAGAACAGTTGCCTTGACCATCAAACTTACTTTGAATACCACGAAAGTCTCTAACTCGAGGCAGGGCTACGTTGACCAAACGATCAAAAAACTCCCACATACGCTCTCCGCGTAGAGTTACCATCGTGCCAATCGGCATATTTTCACGCAATTTGAAAGTGGCGATAGACTTACGAGCCTTAGTTATAACGGGTTTCTGCCCAGATATAGATCGCAAAGTTTCAACACCTGACTCGAGAGCCTTAGGATTTTGCACTGCCTCTCCAAGACCCATGTTGAGAACTATTTTCTCTAATGATGGCACCTGCATAACATTAGCAATTCCTAACTCTTGCTTTAGCTTCGGAACCAACTCTTTATTATAAAAATTCTTTAACCGCGGCACTGCTTTTCCAGCCATCGCTCTCTCCTAATTAACTAAAAATCCTAGAGTTGCTTTCCAGAGGCCTTAGCGCCACGGGAAACTCTCACTTTTTGTCCATCTTTAAGCAATACACCAGCCCTAAAAGGGCGCCCATCAGATTCCGACATCAACATCACATTGGATAAATGCATTGATGCAGGGCGCTCAATAATGCCGCCTTCTGGATGCTTCTTGCTTTTCTCTGGTTTAAGATGCTTCTTATTCATTAAACCGTTTTCTAAAATTACTCGCTGGCTGGTCACATCTACCAAGGCCACCTTGGCAACAAAGCCTTTAGTTTTACCGGAGATAACTTTTACCATGTCACCTGACTTAATTCTCATATCAAAAAACCTTCCTGTTAAAGCACTTCTGGCGCCAAGGAAACAATTTTCATAAAATTCTTAGCACGAAGCTCTCTCGCCACCGCACCGAAAATTCTTGTACCAATCGGCTCATTATCTTTATTAACCAAAACTGCTGCCGCGTTATCAAAACGAATATAAGTACCATCTAGACGACCAATTTCTTTTTTGGTCCTAACCACTGTAGCTCTAACCACTGCACCTTTCTGCACCTTAGAACCAGGAGACGCTTCCTTCACGCTGGCAACAATAACATCCCCAACATAAGCATAACGACGATGAGAACCACCCAAAACTTTAATACAACAGATCTTTCTTGCACCACTATTATCGGCTACCGCTAAACAACTCTGCGACTGAATCATAAAACACCCTCTAAGACTTATGAGCCTCAACAATCTTTGCCAAACACCATTTTTTGGTCTTAGAATAAGGAGCTGACTCCTTAATCATTACAACATCACCAATTTGACATTCATTTTTTTCATCATGTGCATGATATTTCTTCGAACGCTTCATGAATTTTTTGTAGGTTGCATGGCGAACAGTATTAGTAACAGTAACCGTGACAGTTTTGTCCATCTTGTCGCTTGAAACAACGCCGCGCAATGTCCGACCAAATCCTCTTTGCTTTTCTTCCATCATATCTGTATCCTTTTATAGCGGCTCAACCTGGCTAACCCTTGTCAAAATGCGAGCAACTTCTTTCCTAAGTTTTCTCGGCGACGAAGTGTCAACCAACTTTCCGGTCGCCTTATCAAAACGCAACTGAGCCAACTTTTTTTTAAGATCGACAGCTTTTGCCTGAAGCTCAACCAAATTTAATTTTAATAAATCATTCACCACAATACTCCTTTCTCAAACCTGAAGAACTAGATCTCGTTTGAAGAGCAAATTATCTTGGTACCAACAGGAAGTTTAGCCGCAGCTAGCTCCAAGGCCCGAATAGCCAAGGCATCATCTGCCCCACCTATCTCAAACAAAATACGCCCCTGCTTTACGCAAGCAACCCAACCTTCAACACCACCCTTACCCTTACCCATCCTAACTTCAGCGGGCTTCTTAGTAACAGGCTTATCAGGGAATACACGAATATAGACCTTTGCCCCTCTTTTTACGTGGCGTGTTGCCGCAACCCGGCTCGCTTCAATCTGCTTAGCAGTAACCCAACCAGTCCCGGTACTCAAGAGAGCAACTGAACCAAAATCAATACCAGAGCCACCTTTAGCTGGCCCCCGCAGACGACCCTTTTGGGTCTTGCGGTACTTTAATCTTGCCGGTGATAACATTTTTTCCTACCTACTGACCATTTTCGCTAAATTATTAAGCCGCCTGACGCCTAGCCATTGGAACAACAGCCTCTGCTGGCAAAACCTCACCCTTAAAAAGCCACACTCGGCAACCAATCTTGCCATAAGTTGTGTCTGCCTCAGCAAAGCCATAATCAATATCCGCACGAATTGTATGAAGAGGAACACGTCCTTCCCGATACCACTCACAGCGGGACATTTCTGCACCACCTAAACGGCCAGAAACCATAACTTTAACCCCAAGAGCTCCTAATTTTTGAGCACTTGACATCACCTTCTTCATAGCCCGACGAAAAGCAACACGACGCTCAAGCTCTTGCGCAACCTTTTGAGCAACCAAGGTCGCATCAAGCTCAGGTTTACGAACCTCATGAATATTTAAAAACACTTCACTAGTAGAGAGTTTTTGAATACTTTTTTTCAACCCATCGATTTCAGTGCCTTTTTTACCAATCAAAACACCTGGTCTAGCAGAGTGTATATTAACCTTACATTTATCAGCAGCGCGTTCAATCTCAATCCTGCTAATACCCGCGCTCTTGCATTGCTTGTTTACATACTCTCGTATACGCAAATCTTCTTTAAGCCACTGTGCATAGCCTGCAGAACGAAACCACTTAGAATCCCAAGTTTTAATTATGCCGAGCCTGAATCCGATCGGACTAACTTTTTGACCCATTAATCTTTACCTACCTTCCAAATACTTTTTTGAATTTGTTTCGCATACCCTAGTTAGTCCCCAAGAACACTTCAATATGAGCTGTCTGTTTACGTATTTTAGTAGCTCGTCCCTGAGCACGAGGCATAAACTTTTTACGAAGGGGCCCCTTATCGACAACAATACGATCAACATTCAAATCATCGATATCAAGTTTTTTAGCATCCGCATTAGCAGCTGCAGCCTCTAAAAGCTTTCTCAAAGGACCACAACAGGCTTTCTTCTGAGTCGACAAAAAAGCCAAAGCATAACTTAATTTCTTGTCCCTAATCGCATCAGCAATAACACGAATCTTACGTGCGCTCATACTAAGGTTGCGCAAACTTGCCCTGACTGGTCCACTAGCTCTGGCAGCCTTTCTCTCAACCGCTTTTTTCTTTTCCAACGTCGCCATATTTCTTACCTACTTCTTAGTCTTTTTATCAGCCGAGTGTCCAGTAAAGTGCCTTGTAGGCGAAAATTCACCGAGCTTATGACCAACCATATTTTCAGTCACATAAACTGGCACAAATTTCTTACCGTTATGCACTGCAAACGTAGCACCAACAAATTCAGGTGTTATAGTCGACCGGCGCGACCAAGTCTTAAACACTTTCTTTTTACTATTTTCATCATTCTGAATCACAAACTTCCATAAATGATGATCAACAAAAAAACCTTTCTTTAACGAGCGTGCCATTTTGCTCTCCCACCCTATTTCTTACGACGCTTAATAATCATGCCAGCCGTACGCTTATTATTTCTCGTACGATGACCCTTAGTAGGCTGCCCCCACGGCGATACCGGATGACGCCCGCCTGAAGATTTACCTTCACCACCACCTAATGGGTGATCAACAGGATTCATCGACACGCCTCTATTGTGTGGCCTAAAGCCCATCCAACGCTTTCTACCCGCCTTACCAATCTTCGCCAATTCATGACCAATATTACCCACTTGCCCAATAGTAGCTGAGCAGTCGGCATGAATCAGACGCACCTCACCGGAAGGCATCCTCACAGTCACGTAAACGCCCTCTTTAGCGATCACCTGAGCAACGACACCTGCAGATCTCACTAACTGGCCACCTTTCAGGGGCTTCAGCTCGATATTATGAATCTGCAAACCAAGGGGAATATTTTTAAGAGGCAGATGGTTGCCTACTTTGATTTCAGCTTCAGCTCCAGAGGAAACCTGATCTCCAACCTTCAAACCTTCAGGAGCCAAAATGTAGCACCTTACGCCATCAACGTACTGCAACAAAGCCAGATTAGCACTGCGGTTAGGATCATATTCAAAAGCTATTACTTTAGCCGCGATACCATTTCTGGTTCGAATAAAATCAACATCCCTCAGCTTACGCTTATGAGCACCACCGCGAAAACGAACATTTATGCGCCCACTAGCTCCGCGACCACTGGTTGCTCTCTTACCTCTGACTAAATTTTTCTCAGGCTTTTTCTTACTAAGAGTTTCATCTCTATTAAAACTGGAATTACGACGTCCAGCACTCGTTGGCTTATAAGTAATAATTGCCACGATTGTTTTTCCTTTCTTGCCATAGGACCATTAAAGGTTTATCGGCAAAATAAATTAAGCGCTTTTCCCTGCTTCTTGCGCAACTTCTTGTCCCACCAAACCAAATAAGTCAACATCCGAACCATTAGCTAAAGTCAAATACGCTCTTTTGGTGTTTTTACGCTTACCCAACATATTACGAACACGCTTGACTTTTCCTCGATAATTCATCGTATTAACCTTGAGCACATCCACATCAAAAAGCACTTTCGCTGCTTTTACGATCTGGTCCTTATTCGCCCAAGTTGACACTTCAACCAAAATCTTCTTCTGACTCTCCCGCATCCGCGAACACTTTTCCGTCAAAAGAGGCTTTCTTAAAACTTCATATAAATTGCTTTGCTCAATCATTTTTTCCAACCACTTAGCCCAGCAGGCGCTTCTCTAAATTTTTCGCAGCGCTGACCGTCATAACCAAAAACGGAAACCGCAACACATCCATAACATTCACGCCTTCATCGCGCAGATATTTAACATCCGTATGATTTCTAGCACTCAATCGCAGACCGTTATTATCACCATCAACCATCAAACAAGAGCTCATATCAAAATTCTTCAAGAATTCACCAACACGCTTAGTCTTAGGCTCAGCAAAAGGCAGATCATCAACCAAACGCAAACGGCCCTCCTGCACTCGAGCACTCAAAACCGAAGCCAAAGCAGCTCTTTTCTTTGATTTTGGCATATTAAAACTGTAATCCCTCGGCTTAGGCGCAAACGCAACACCACCACCGATCTGATGAGGATTTTTACGAGCAGACCCCTGACGAGCCATACCTCTACCTTTTTGAGGAAAAGGCTTCTTAGTCGAACCATTAACATCACCCTTAGTCAGGGCACTTTGAGTTCCCGCACGACCGCATGCACGCTGCCAGTTAACAACTTCGCTGTGCAAATAAGGACGAACTTCAACCGCAAACACCGCGTCATCAAGCTCTGCCTGATTAACTTTTTCGCCCGAAAAATTATATACTTCTAACGTAGCCACGGTAAATTACCTCCACTAACTCTTAAGCTCAACATCAACACCAGCCGACAAATCTAACTTCATCAACGCATCCAACGTACCCTGAGTCGGCTCATGAATATCCAACAAACGCTTATGAGTTCTCACTTCAAATTGTTCACGAGACTTCTTATCCGTAAACGGCCCACGCAAAACAGTATACTTAGTAATACTAGTCGGTAAGGGTATTGGACCTGCAACCTTTGCACCAGTACGATTGGCGGTTCCCGCTATATCTTGAGCTGAACGATCAAGCAATTTGCAATCATACGCTGACAGGCGAATTCTAATTTTACTCGCTGACATCTTTACTTTCCTTCATTCTTAAATGAGCAATCTCTTTCTATATATATTTTGCAATATTGCAAGCAGGGAACCGCCGAATCGGCGGTTTATTTAGGCAAACTTACTCGATAATCTCAGTAACTACGCCCGAACCCACTGTCCTACCACCTTCACGGATCGAGAAACGCAGCTCTTTATCGATAGCTACCGGGGTCAACAACTCAACTTCCATCGAAGTATTATCACCAGGCATAACCATTTCTACACCATTAGGTAAGGTTACGGTACCGGTAACGTCAGTAGTTCTAAAATAGAACTGTGGACGATACTTAGTAAAGAACGGAGTGTGACGACCGCCCTCTTCTTTGGTCAAGACATAAACTTCTGCCTTGAATTTTTTATGAGGCGTAATACTACCTGGCTTAGCCAAAACTTGACCACGCTCGATATCTTCACGCTTCAAACCACGAAGCAAACAACCTACGTTATCACCTGCACGACCTTCATCAAGCAGCTTTCTGAACATTTCAACGCCGGTAACAATGGTCTTGGTCGTAGGCCTGAAACCAACGATTTCGATTTCTTCACCAACCTTAACAATACCTTTCTCTACACGGCCAGTAACCACGGTTCCACGGCCAGAGATGGAAAACACATCTTCAATCGGCATAAGGAAAGGCTGGTCAATCGGACGCTCTGGAGTAGGAATATATTCGTCAACAGCATCCATCAATTTAATAATCGATCCCTCACCGATATCACTTTTATCACCCTCGAGGGCCTTAAGAGCCGAACCACGAATGAACGGAGTTTCGTCACCATTAAACTTATACAAACTCAAAAGTTCACGAACTTCAAGCTCAACAAGGTCAAGCAATTCAGCGTCATCTACCATGTCGACTTTATTCAAGAACACTACAATATACGGCACACCAACCTGACGAGCAAGCAAAATATGCTCACGAGTTTGCGGCATCGGACCATCAGCTGCTGACACCACAAGAATGGCTCCGTCCATTTGAGCAGCACCGGTGATCATGTTTTTCACATAATCAGCGTGACCAGGACAATCAACGTGAGCATAGTGGCGCTTCTGGGTTTGATACTCAAGGTGAGCGGTAGAAATAGTAATACCACGTTCCCTTTCTTCCGGCGCCTTATCAATTTGATCATAGGCCACCGAAGATCCACCATTCTTTTCAGCCATTACTTTAGTAATTGCCGCAGAAAGGGTGGTTTTACCATGATCCACGTGACCAATGGTACCAATGTTTACGTGTGGCTTATCGCGCGAAAACTTCTCTTTAGACATACTTAACTCCCAAACTAATTAAAGAACAAAACCTCAAACAAAAGCCAACTATGCACCAGTTGCCTTAGAAATAATTTCTTCGGCTATTGAGTTAGGTACCGGCTCATAGTGGCTAAACTCCATTGTATAGGTCGCACGGCCCTGGGTTCTAGACCTAAGATCGTTGGCATACCCAAACATTTCGGCAAGAGGCACATTGGCAGAAACAATTTTCATACCACTGCGCTCATCCATACCAGTAATCTTACCGCGTCGACTATTCAAATCGCCGATTACATCACCCATCCATTCTTCCGGAACGATCACTTCAGTCTTCATAATAGGCTCAAGAATAATCGGACCTGCTTTCTTGGCGCCATCCTTGAAACCCATTGAGCCGGCAATTTTAAACGCCATTTCGTTTGAGTCAACATCATGATAACTACCATCGGTCAGGGCAACTTTAACATCAACGACAGGAAAACCTGCCCGAATACCAGTATCCAGGGCTTCTTCAATACCTTTTTTAACAGCTGGAACGTATTCTTTAGGCACGGTACCACCAACAACTTCGTTGGTAAAAACAAAACCACTACCAGGCTCACCTGGATCAAGACGCAACCATACGTGACCATACTGCCCACGACCACCAGTCTGTCGTACGTATTTACCCTCAGACTCAACAGTCTTGGTAAAGGTTTCACGATAGGCAACTTGAGGCTTACCAACATTAGCCTCAACCATAAACTCACGCTTCAGTCGATCGACAATAATTTCAAGATGCAACTCACCCATACCTGCAATAGTGGTCTGGCCAGTTTCTTCGTCAACACTAAGACGCAAAGAAGGATCTTCACCACTCAACTTACCAAGACCAATGCCCATCTTCTCTTGGTCACCCTTGGTCTTAGGCTCAATGGCCAACTTCACTACGGCCGGCGGAATGTCCATCGACTCAAGAATAATCGGCTTATCTGGATCACAAAGAGTATCACCTGTCGTTGCCTCGATACCAATTGCAGCAGCAATACCACCGGCTTCTAGCTCTTCAATATCTTCACGTTTGTCAGCAAACATGCGCACGATACGACCGATACGAACTTTTTTACCGGTCCGCATATTGACAACACTATCGCCTTTTCTCAGGCACCCAGAATAAGCCCGCAAGAAGGTCAGCTGACCGTATTTATCGTTGATAATCTTAAAAGCCAAAGCAGAAAAAGGTTCCTTGTTATCAGCATGACGAAGCGCTTCGCTACCATCTTCCAAGTGACCCTTGATAGCAGGAATATCAAGCGGAGACGGCAAGAAATCAACCACCGAATCCAACATAAACTGCACGCCTTTATTCTTAAAAGCAGAACCACAAAAGGTCGGTATTACCTTTCCCGCAATGCAACCCTTTCTTAAAGCAGCAATCATTTCTTCTTCTGATATCTCTTTGCCTTCAAGATATTTTTCAGCAAGCACATCATCACAATCTGCACAATCTTCCAATAATTTTTCCCGATACTCCTGTGCCTGTTCCTTAAGTTCGGCCGGAATATCGACGATATCGTACTTAGCACCTAAAGAATCGTCATGCCACAACATGGCTTTCATACGAATCAAATCAACAATGCCGCGAAAATCAGACTCCATACCAATCGGCAAAGTAAGAACCGCAGGTCTTGCTTTAAGACGGTCAACAATCATATCAACACATCTAAAAAAGTTAGCACCAGTACGATCTAATTTATTAACAAAACACATACGCGGCACACCATAACGATCCGCTTGCCGCCATACCGTCTCAGACTGAGGCTCAACACCTGCCACACCATCAAACACGGTTACTGCACCATCAAGCACACGCATTGAGCGCTCAACCTCAATAGTAAAGTCAACGTGACCAGGCGTATCAATTATATTAATACGAAAAGGCTTCGACTTAACATCTTCACGCCTAAGCCACTCGCAACTCACTGCGGCCGCCGTAATTGTGATACCGCGCTCCCGCTCCTGAGCCATATAATCGGTTACCGCTGCACCGTCATGGACTTCGCCAATCTTGTGACTACGACCTGTATAATACAAAATACGTTCAGTGGTAGTGGTCTTACCAGCATCGATATGAGCTACGATTCCGATATTTCTTACGCGCTCTAAAGGGAAATCTGACATTGTCGTTACCTTTTCTTAATTACCAGCGATAATGAGCAAATGCTTTATTTGCTTCGGCCATCTTGTGGGTATCTTCACGTTTCTTACAAGCAAGACCACGACTCTGTGAAGCATCAAACAGCTCACTAGCAAGTTTTTCTTGCATAGTTCTTTCTCCACGCCCACGAGCACTATCACGTAACCAACGAAGTCCCAAGGCCACGCGGCGATTAGTTGGCACCTCGATCGGCACTTGATAACTAGCGCCACCAACACGACGAGACTTTACCTCGACAGCTGGTTTGACGTTTTCCATTGCCTTCTTAAAAACCTTGATCGGCTCTTCTTTGTTACGATCTTCAATCAACTGAAAAGCACCATAGACAATTTGCTCGGCTACTGCTTTCTTACCATCTCTCATCACCACGTTTATCAGCTTGGTAACCAAGCGATCATTAAACTTCGGATCAGGATCAATATTTCTTTTTTCTACTACTCTTCTTCTTGGCATGACGTACTCGCTTAAATATTTAAATTACTTGCCTTTTTTGGTTCCATACTTAGAACGGCCTTTTTTACGACCATTAACACTCACTGCATCCAATGCACCACGCACCACGTGATAACGACAACCTGGCAAATCTTTTACCCGACCACCACGAATCAACACTACAGAGTGCTCTTGCAAGTTATGACCTTCACCTGGGATATAGGTGGTTACTTCCATCCCATTGGTTAAGCGCACACGAGCCACTTTACGCAGGGCCGAGTTAGGCTTTTTAGGAGTGGTTGTGTACACACGAATGCACACACCACGTTTCTGTGGGCAATTCTGCAAATGGGGCGAGTCACTCTTTTCCGAGAGCTTACGACGACCATTACGAACCAATTGGCTGACTGTTGGCATACTACTTTCGTCCTTACACTGGCAGCCTTCTGTTGTTGCGCCGCCGAAATTATCGATTTGAAAATTAGCGTTATCTTTGTATCGAATCTGGTTCGTTTGTAAAGATGCCTATTACAATTTAAATAGCTTCTTCATATTTGGTGGGAATTAGCCTTTGATTTTGCTTGCTTAGACTCTTTTTAATGCGCAGGTAATTGACCAGCAAGCCCACCCTTTTAGTCCGATTAAGTGCAGATCCTCGAAGATCTTGGCTAAAAGTTTCGCTATTCAACAGCACGCGCCCAGCTAAGGGCTGAAACCTTGCTTCCTGGCTTATCTGCTCAAACTTATTCCACGGGCATACTTCTTGGCAAATATCACAACCAAAGACCCATGAATGGTTGCGTGGAGCAAGGTTTTTTGCGTCTTCATGAAGGGTTCTTTCGATGGTCCAGGTTGAGATACATTTATTGGCATCAACAGAGTGTGGATTAACAATGGCTTTAGTTGGGCACGCATCCATGCAGCGTGTACAGCTACCACAATCAGGGCCTAGATAGCCCTGATCCGGATTGAGCAGGATATCAGTGGCAAAACCACCTAACAAAGTCCAGGTGCCAAAGTTACGATGAATGAACATCGCACTTTTACCAATAAAACCTAAACCGGCTTTATGAGCCCAAGCGCGTTCCAGAAAGGGACCAGTGTCATTGAAGTGCCAAACCTGCCCTGCTTCTTGTGCCAATAAAAAGCCCGCTAATTTTTTCAGACGTTTTTGAAACCATTGATGATAATCGTGCCCCCACGCATAGCGAGCAATTTTAGGTTCTTGCTCTGAGTCATCAGGATGATCCCCAGTGTAATAGTTCTTAACTACAACGATTACACTGCGGGCGCTCGGGAAAAAAGAACGTAAGTCTAAGCGTTTATCAAGTGTTTTATGCAAATAATCGAGCGGTCCAAAACGCCCTTCTCGTGAAGCCATGAGAACATGTTGATCAAAATGAGTACCCCCTTCTACTGAGGCGATACCAAGGTCATCAAAGCCCAAATTTAGGGCGTAGGGTTTGAGATTTTTATGGTCTAACAAGATCTTCTCTAAATATGAGTAGGTGAGATTGATTGCAGTGCCAGCAAAGCAGCATTTTGAGCAGCTGTTTTCTTATTTTCACCACGAGCACTGGCTACTAACTCATCGTTAACTTTGACGCCAACCAAAAAACTAGGCGCATGAGCCGGGCCATCAGTATTAAGCAAAACATATTTAGGTGCCTGATGAATATGAGCTTGAACAATTTCCTGCAGCCTGGTTTTAGCATCTTTTTCTAGTTCGGCTAGATTAAGAGAAGGCTCACCAAGAACTCTAAAAATAACTGCTCGCGCTTGTTCCAAGCCACCATCAACATAAACTGCTCCAAACAAAGCTTCAAGTGCATCTGACAAGACTGAAGCAGAGGTAGTGCTTCCCGACGATCGCATGGCCTTATCACTTACCAGGTAATTGCCAAGCTTGATAGCTTTAGCCTTTTGACTTAAGTTTTCCTGGCAAACAAATTGAGCACGAAGTCTACTCAAATCACCTTCATTGAATTTATTTCGTTCACGATAGAGAAAATCAGCCGCCACCAAAGACAACACCGCATCGCCTAAAAACTCTAGGCGTTCATTATTAATACCGTGTTCATAAGACAGATCTTTGAGGCTAGCGCTTTTGTGGGTCAGCGCAATAATTAGCAAATTAGGGTCAGTAAACTGATAGCCTAGCAGGTTTTTGAGCGCCTGATTCATATTATTGATCGTGCTTGAAAGCTTCGGCATCAGATTTATTACGAAAAACTAGACGAATAGGAACTTCCGCCAAATCTAAGTCCGTTCTAAAGTGATTAGTTAAATAGCGTTTATAGGAAAAATGGATTTCGGCAGGTTTTGAGCAGCTGATCGCAAAAGTAGGCGGAGCCGTGTCAATCTGCGTCGCAAAAAACATCTTGATACGCCGCCCCATCACAACTGGAGCTGGGTGAGCAAGCTGAGCTTTCTCTAAAGAACGGTTAAGCTTAGAGGTGTTAATACGTCTATTAAAGCGCGGAAACAACTTTAAAGCGATATCAATAACATCAAAGACATCGCGACCATATTTGGCCGATAAAAACACTACCGGTGCATAGGCAAAAAATGGCAGATGAAACCTGAGATGATCAGTAAATTTATCTTTGGAGCTTTCTTTGGTGATATCTTCATCCCACTGATTAATCGCTAATACACAGGCCTTTTTCTTTTCAAAAATAATGCCGGCAATTTTTTTATCCTGCTCACTCACGCCTTCTTTAGCGTTGATCATGAGAATAGCTACATCCGCTCGATCTACCGCACATAAAGCACGAGCAACCGCCATTTTTTCTACTTCTTCATAAATACTGCGCTGACGCCTAATACCAGCAGTATCGATCAAACAGATATCCTTGCCTGCATAAGTCAAAAAAGTATCAACAGCGTCAACAGTTGTGCCGGGAATATCTGAAGTCATCACCCGGTCTTCATTCAAAATGGCATTAACGAAAGTCGATTTGCCTGAATTAGGCTTACCTACCACTGCAAGATTTACTTTAGATGGATCATAGCTTTCTTCGCTTTCTTCATCAACACTAATTAATTGCAGATGATTGCTTTCTTTTACAGCAGTTACTAAGCCTAGATCTTGGCAAATACGTTCTTTAAGCTCTCTAAGACCGCTCACTTGGCTTGCGCTTACCATCAGGGGCTCATTAAAACCAAAACGCATACAACTCAAAGCATTGGCATTATTATTTTCGTGATCAACTTTATTAACCACAGCAAGCACAGGTTTACCAAGTTTACGAAGCATGTGGGCAATTTCTATGTCCTGAATAGTAATACCATCTTTAGCACTCACCACGAAAATAACCAAATCAGCTTGTTCACTAATAAAATCGGCCACCCGTTGGCTCACCATGTCCTGAAAAGGACCCTCAAGGCTATGATCAATACCACCTGAATCAACCATGGTTACATGATGGCCGTAAAACTCAGTATCCCTGGTTATACAATCACGAGTAGCCCCCGGCGTTTCATGGGCAATACTAATTTTCCTATTTGACAGGCGGTTAAAAAGCGTACTTTTCCCCACATTAGTTTTACCAACAAGAATACACTTAGGTTTTACAAAAACATTCATATTTTCACTTCTAGATTAATAAGCTAAGCCTTTTTTAGCTCTGGCTGTGGCTCTGCAACAAATTGCGGTTGATTACGATCTCTTTCTTCTCGTTCTGCCATTAATTCCTCGCGCGACTTAACCCTTTGCAGTGGCTTATTACGAAGCAATGCCTCGCCGCGCATTAGAGCCAGCAATTCACGACCATCAATAGTCTCATACTCCAAAAGAGCTTGGCCAATACGCTCAAGCATATCTAAATGCTCGCCAATTAGTTTCTTTGCCCTATTGTATTGTTCTGTAATAATCAGCTTGATTTCTTTGTCAATTTCTTGAGCGGTTACTTCAGAGTAATCAGCTGATTGGCCAAAATCTCGACCTAAAAATACCTGACTATCTTTTTTACCATAAACCAAGGGGCCCATCTTAACCGACATACCCCACTCACGAACCATGCGCTGAGCAAGCTCGGTCGCTTTTTCAAAATCATTGCCAGCACCACTGGTAAGCTCACCAAACTTGAGCTCCTCTGCCAAGCGTCCACCCATCATAACCGCTATTTGGTTGAGTGCATAAGCCTTAGTTAATGTATAACGATCATCAGTAGGCAACTGCATAGTTACGCCTAGTGCTCTACCACGGGGGATAATAGTGATCTTATGAACTGGATCGGTTGAATCAGCCCCGGCATCACCCGCTTCCTGCCTAATCAAAGCAGATACTAAGGCATGTCCAGCCTCATGAAAAGCAGTATTTTCTATGTCTTTACGAGACATAACCAAATTACGCCGCTCGGTGCCCATGATAATCTTTTCTCGGGCCATTTCAAAATCATGCATACTCACACGTTCTTTGCCTTCACGTGCGGCAATCAGCGCTGACTCGTTAACCAAATTTTCAATATCAGCACCACTCATACCCGGGGTCGAGCGTGCCAAAATTTCCATGTCGACATCTTGAGATAAAGGTACGTTAGGAGTATGCACTTTGAAAATTTCTTCCCGGCCACGCACATCTGGAAGGGGCACCACCACACGGCGGTCAAAACGGCCAGGGCGTAAGATAGCAGGATCCAAGACATCTGGCCGATTGGTGGCGGCAATAATAATAACACCTTCGTTGGCCTCAAAACCGTCCATTTCCACCAGCATTTGATTGAGGGTTTGTTCACGCTCATCATGCCCACCACCCATACCTGCGCCACGCTGACGGCCTACGGCATCGATTTCATCAATAAAGATTATACAAGGCGAATTCTTTTTACCTTGCTCAAATAAATCTCTCACCCTACTCGCACCGACACCAACAAACATCTCTACAAAGTCTGAGCCTGCGATACTAAAAAATGGCACGCCAGCTTCACCGGCCACGGCACGAGCAAGCAGTGTCTTTCCGGTACCCGGAGGACCCATCAGTAAAACACCCTTAGGAATGCGTCCACCAAGACGGGTAAATTTTTTGGGATTTTTTAGAAACTCAACAATCTCTTGCAGTTCCTGTTTACTTTCATCAACGCCAGCTACGTTTTTAAAGGTAATTTTGGATTGGTTTTCCGTAAGCATGCGCGCTCGCGATTTACCAAAAGACATGGCCCGGCCACCGCCAGTTTGAATCTGACGCATGAAAAAGAAAAACAGGCCAATAATCAGCAACATAGGTAGCCATTGGGCAATTACTACCCAAAATGTACCCGCTTCTTCTTTTTTAAGCTGGTATTCCATACCAAATTCTTTGTTGGCTTTACTCAGCGAGCCCAGAATATTGTCAGTAATAACCCCAGTAGAATGAAACTGACTACCATCTTTCAGCTCGCCGGTGAAATCTTGGCCGATAATGGTGATGCTCTTGATTTGGCCACCATCAACCAAGGATAAAAGCTCTGAAAAAGGCTTCTCCAGTCTTGTAGGGCCTGATTTGCCAAAAAAACTCCAAACTGTCACAATAAACAGACCAAACACCAGCCACACAAGTAAGGTTTTTTGATATTGCTTCACCGATTAGCCCCACCAAGTCTAAGATTTTTTATAACAATTATACTCACCACGAAAGCTTCTTTGATATCAAGTTCCAGAGTTCTTCACCGTTTTCATCATATCAAATTAACGCCATGTTTCATAGTGCATCACTCGGGAAAAGGCGCCGAATGATGATTTTCGTGCCGGAGGCTTCAACTAAGACCCCGGGAAAATAGTATTTTTTCGTTCTCGAGCCTCTAAGAGTAACCCACTTTAAGGTCTGGTCAAGCCCTGGCTCACCCCCAGTAATGGTTTAAAACTCGTATGTTTGTTAAATGGCCTCGAGCTTCGATTTTTACTGAAGGGGATTTTTCAGGCAGCCTCTAAATGCCGCTTTCTACAGACGTGCCTATCATATATGGTGGGTTGGATAAAAAAAATCCATTAGCTTTGACCAACAATGATCGCTGAGATAAAGAGCCTTCGGCATGCTTTGGCACTATAGAGATTGATTTTCTGGTGCTTTATTATGCTGTTTTTATTGGGTAATCACGAAAACTCAACAGAATCTAAGATACTATATTGGCATTTAAAAAATTAAATGCAATGCTTGAACCAGTCAATTTATTGCTAATAAAAATTTTATCGTAAAATAAATTATAGGTTAGGTTACTATCATGTTAAATAGGTTATTTTTGTGTGTCTCATTCTTGTTGTTATTTGGAAACAGTTTGTTATCGCTTGATTCTTACGATAAATTTATTAGTAATAATTATCCAAATATTTATCTCAAAATTAAAGAAAATGGGCAAAATTTAGAAAATAAACTTTTTGAAGACATATCAGATGAGTACAATATTAATTACATATACCTGATAAAAGAGTTAACCATAATTAAAGATAATTTTTTAGATAAAATGATTAGGCGGCTAATTATTTACTACAATCAAAACACAGATCAAAATAACCGAATATTGCTATACCTTCTGCCCACAAAAAAGATGATTTTTAACGAAAAATATTACTTAAGTACAGAATATAGAAATTTCTATGATAGCCCTTCATTTAAGAATGAAATTAATCCTTACTATAAAAATCTATTAGTTCTTATACTTGTTAATCCGTTAAATTTTATCCAACAAGCGACAGATAGAAAAATTATTAGCATCACACATGACAGTATAATACCTGTACCTCAAGGTATGGGTATCATAGAAAATATTAACATCCCTTTAGCTAGCGGATATATTGCCGATTGTGTAGGTATCTATGCATATACTACCGCTGAATATAAAGATAGTATCCATGGATTTATCCATTATGATCGTTACTGCAATCTTTCTAAACTTAATGATTTTTTTGATAAAATTGCGCCAAATAAAAATAATATAGATGTTATTTTGTTTACAAAATATTACTCATCTCAATTGATAAATATTATAGATAAAATAACTGGTTTAAATGTAAAAAATATTTGTTTTCATGAGAAACCATTAGCATGTTTTTCTCAAAATGGATCTTGTGATTTTATCAATGTGTTTGATATTAAGAATATAGATACTATTGATAGCATCCATGTTACCTGTCAACATGGTAAATACGAAATAAAAGCAACCGAGCAAACAGAGTTGTCCTTAACAATAAATCAGGAAAAAATAAACTACAATATGAAATCATTTAAATAACAGGTGAAATTCAGTAAGTTGGGAAGATAAATCATGAAGCTCGGCCTTTTTGCGGGAAAAGGCGCCGAATGATGATTTTCGTGCCGGAGGCTTCAACTAAGGCCCCAGGAAAATAGTATTTTTTTGTTCTTGAGCTTCTGGGAGTAACCCGCTTTAAGGTCTGGTTAAGCCCTGGCTCACCCCAGTAATGGTTTAAAATCTTTTCTAGAGTAGGTCTACTCTGGCGAAAGTCTTTGTCTGGACATAAGCGAGTTAATGCCTGGCGTATAGCTAAACTGAGGCTAAGACGATCAGAGTTGTTAAACAATTCTATTTCGGCACTGTCGCCCAACCAATTTATTAACTCACCTGCATGTGTGTGTAACACCAAGTTGTGCTCAAACTGAGATCTGGCTAATAAATCCAGTCGTATATTTATAGCAGGAAAATGACCGCTGAGTCCAGGCATAATCTCATGTCTCACATAGGCACGCTGGCCCTTACGATCCTGGTCCAAATTATCTAGAGCATAATCGGTATAGCCAAGCATAGTTAAAGCTAGCAGGAGCTGATTTTTACTAAGGTTTAAAAATGGGCGCAATAAAAAATAGTCATTGAGATTATCACTCGCAGCCATGGCTGCACCTAAAGATCCTCCACCATAACCAAACATGGCCATCAAGAATCCTTCCGCGTTATCATCCATATGGTGAGCAGTGACAATACTTTTACAAGCAAAGAAAGCTGCCAACTTTTGCAGAGCTTGATAACGTAAAACCCGCAGCTCTTTCTCGCCCTTAAGACCGATATTAAAGCTTTCGTGATGCACAGTAAAACCTAGAACCTGAGCTCTCATGGCCACTAGTTTAGATTCACGTTTAGATTGAAGTCGTTGCTGGTGATCAAAACAGGCAATAATTATTCTCCCAGCTCTTCTCTGTGGCCAAAGGGCTAAGCTCTCAAGCAAGGCCCTAGAGTCCGCCCCCCCACTAACCGCCACCACTAAACCTTTACTAATATATGGCCTTACCACACGGTCCAAACTAGACCACAGCGGCTGCAGTGTTCTTCTGATAATGGTGTTCTTATATATCATTAATAGTTGCTTTCACACACTCATTGCCCCAGGTCTAGGAGTGTGCACTCTTATTTATTGAAACAGACTTTTACAACACTAAATCGCGCATTAAAAAGGCGTTTACAATAATCCTCATGCCCATGGTTTACACATTTACGGTCTGGATGAGTATCCAAAGATGCCTCTGTGTATGCATCAGCATAGGTAGACTTGATAGCCGTACAAACCCTATCTCTTTGAAAGAGGCTTTTTTGTTCGATGCTTAATGAAGAAATAACAATCGACTTAGTAAAAGCTGCCAAACGAGCTTCGCTCCATAAATCGATATTATTCGAAGTATCGTTAAAACCGTTGGGTGCATTACCTATAACATCGTCGCTAGGTTGACTAAGCTCACTAGGAGCAGCCATTCCTGCAGTGGCACTCGCAATAAAAGCTGGCTTATAGTCCCCAGGTTTTTTATTATTTGCATCTAGCTCATTAATATGAGCACCATAGCTTATGAGATTACTAGCGATCAATGATAAGTAGTCGTATTCAACAGGTTTATTAAGTAGATTTATCTGTCTTGGCATTTTTAGATAAACCTGATGAAGAGGTGTCCTTTTCTGGTTATCTGCAAAGTTTAAAACAGTATTTTGCACACCCTCAAAATTAGCAACCAGCCATAGTGCTTTATCTACCGGTAAGCCAACAATAATATGCTGCAAGATCTTTCCAGCAACAGAAACCTGCTGTGGTGGTATATTTTTCAGCAGCAATTTAAATAGCCGATCATTAAGATCAACAGAAGGCCTGTTCTTTAGTAAATCAAAATATCGCCATAGCAGCGAGGTCTGATCGCTTAGGCCTAAATCAAAGTGCGCACTGGTCATATGCTGCTTAAATAACGAAACATATTTATAACCTGAATCAAGATCTACCCAATCCAAGACCGGAATCTCTAAGATGGGTTTTACACCAGCCGCAGTGTTACAGCTAAAATTCGGGTTGATTCTGGTGAGGGTTAATAATTTATCAACTGCAGAGTACTTATGATTACTTTCGGGCAACATCAACAGTTCGCAGCTAAGCGTTTGGCGTGTATTTACATCAGCTGATGGATTACTTGCTATAACATCAAGAAACTCTGAACGATATAAAGCAGGTATATACTCCTCTATCATTGCTACCAGTGATTTTTGTTGAGCTTGACAACGAAACATCGGACTAACATTTTTTTCTAACAGAGCTTTTTTAAGAAAATCGACCGCCCAGGGATCTTCTTCTCCTTGAGCAAGCAGAGCACAAAGCCAGTGTTCAGTTTTGAGCTGAGTGTCCATTACGAAGTTTTGTAAGGCTCGTTTCCAATGATTTCCCATATTAAATTTAGCACTTCTTATAACTTTGAATGCATCATCTTGAGTAAGCACATAAGCATTATTAACAAAAAGCCCTGCCAAGTCAGCGTCATGCCCTATTTCTAGAGAACTGATAAAATTGTTGTGAGGCGGTACAATAGGAACGGCAATATTAATACCAGCAGCCAAGAAAGCTGTTATGGCATCACGAGGTCTAGTAAATACTGAGCTAAACAAATTCCTAGCTATGTGATTGTAGTAAGCTCCTCCTTGCAACAGCCATTGAGCAATAGTAAAATTTTGCCCAGGGCCATTTTTTAAAGCCTCATCGATGGGCTTATTTAACTCTACTGCTAGACCATTTACATCAGCTCCAGCAGTGATTATGTGCTGAACAAAAGCTTGCTGTTGGCCTCTAATAGCCAAACTTAGCAGACTTCTATTGCTACAATTCAGATTTACACCGACCCCGTGATTGTCGATTACATGCTTAAGCAGCTCAAGGTACTGAGGACTTGGTTCTAAACCGTAGGCCATAGCACAAACCACATGATCTTTATTAATAAGATCAGTGATAAAATGTCCCCACTTAGCTAGGTGCTGCCTGTTAGCCAAAATTTTATCGGCGATAAAGCCAAACAACTCTGAGCCAACGTGGTGTTGTTCTCTAAGGGCCAGAACTTTTGCGTAAGCTATGAAGTTTATACTTAATAAATGCCAAATATCGTTTTTTTTATCAGCGTTGCATATAGGTACCATTGCGTGCTCTTGTTGCCACACCAACAAGGCTTGCTGGTTTTTTTCAAGTGGATTGAGCAAAGTCCCATTCATTAAAGAACAATAGATTGATTTGGATGAGTTTTTTTCTGCCAAGTTGTTACTATTAAGCAATATTTTTGCCGCAGAAAACTGTTGGTCTGGACTATTTACTAAAGCATGCTGCAAGGGCTTAACCGGCTCCTCTAGGGGGCCCTCTGGATTGGCGTTGTTGCTCACGAGCAGAGTTAGCAAATCAGGGTTATGCTGAATAGCAGCTAAGCTTAGCAGAGACTGCTGACATGGGCTCTCTCCACAAAGATCAGGATTACTGCCTGAAGTACCTAAATAATCTACGATTGTCGCTCTGTCATCATTCTCAATCGCTGTTTTTAGTTGAGCAAAGGTCTTTAAAGGTTTTTTAGACGTACCAATGTTAGAGCCAGGGTCGGGAGGAGTAGTATTAGGAGCCCGCACGCCCGGAGGAGGCAAATTAGCAGGACTATCACCGTGAACTACAATAGGCGAACTGCAAGCAGAGATGCTCAAAATAAGCAGCCCGGCAGTACAAAAATACGCAAACAACCTAATCATAAATATTAAAACCTTAAGATAATCATATTAACTAAGTAATATTGCTATCTAACAATCACTATATACAAATTCATAAGATATCAGTCATATCCCTTAAATCAACCCCCTTGCACTGGTGGCTGTTTAACCTAATTCACCATTATGCAAGAAAAATACCTAGTTACTCCCGCCCTGCCCTATGCCAATGGACCGATTCACTTAGGTCATCTGGTTGAACACGTTCAAGTTAATATTTTTATCAGAGCGCTGAGAATGGCTCAAAAGGACGTGCTTTATGTTTGTGGGGCGGACAGCCACGGCACGCCGATTGAAACTAATGCTTTAAAACATGCGATTAATCCGGCTGATTTTGCTCGTCAGTGGCAAGAGCGTCATGAAAGTACTTTTAAAAGCTTTGATATTGAGTTTGATGGCGGTTATGGCTCAACTCATAGCCATGAAAATGAGCTTCATGCTCACAAGATCTTTCATGCACTTAATCAGCATGGCTATATTAATCAGCGTGAAATTGAGCAATTGTTTGATCCTGAGCTTAAACGTTTTTTGCCTGACCGCATGGTACGGGGTATCTGCCCTAAGTGTCAGGCTAAAGATCAGTATGGCGATGCTTGCGAATCGTGTGGCCGTACTTATCATCCGACCGATTTAATCAATCCTCGCAGCGCCTTAAGTGGGGCTACGCCAGTTTTAAAAAAGAGCGTTCATTATTTCGTTAGCCTGGCTAAATTTGAGGCTCAGCTGAAAGACTGGACCAAAAATAAAGAAACAATTCATGAGGATACCCAAGCTTTTCTTGGTCACTGGTATGCCGAGGGACTGAAAGACTGGGATATTAGCCGTGATGGGCCTTATTTCGGATTTTTAATCCCTGGTGAAGATAATAAGTATTTTTACGTATGGCTTGATGCCCCGATTGGTTATATCAGCCTCAGCGAAAAGGCCGCTAAGCTACGTGGGCGTACCATGGCTGATTACTGGTGTGATAAAAACACTAAAATTATCCATTTTATAGGCAAAGATATTGTCTATTTTCATACGCTATTTTGGCCAGCAATGTTGATGGCAGCTGATTATACTTTGCCCTCTCAGGTTATCGTGCATGGTATGCTCACGGTCGATGGCGAGAAGATGTCGAAATCGCGCGGTACTTTTATTCTAGCCGATACTTTTAAGAAGCACTTTGACCATGAAACACTGCGTTATTACTACGCCTGTAAGCTTAGCAAGCGAGCAGAGGATATTGATCTTAACTTAGGTGATTTTGTCCAACGCGTTAACACTGATTTGGTTAACAAGCTTGTCAATATTATTTCTCGGGCCCTTCCGCTTCTGACCAGATTATTTGGCAGCGAAGCCAGTATGCTAGACCCTGATGCAGCATGGCTCAGCAGCAAAGCTCAAAAAACTATTATTGATACTCAAAGCTATTTTCTCGATAACGAGCCCTCTAAAGCGATTCACGATATTGTTCGACTGGCAGAAGATGCTAATAAATACTTACAAGATCAAGCACCATGGAAAATTGCGGCCGAAGATCCTAAAAAAGCTCAGGCGATTTTGACCACGGGTTTATATGTAGGTAAAATCTGTTTTGGTCTCTTAAAACCGGTCTTGCCTCAAGCGGTTAAAAAGCTTGAGTTAATAATCAATGATGGTCAGGATTATACGTTTGAAAATTTAGGCGATCTTTTTAAGCCAGGCCAAAAGTTTAAGCCTTATGACCATATATTTAAAAGAATCGATGAGCAGAGTATCAAAGCGATGAAGGAAGAAATCATGAGTGAGCAGCCAGCAATAGTTAAACCTAAAGAATGCACACCAAGCATTGATATTAATCAGTTCATGTCAGTTGATTTACGTGCCGCTAAAATAACGAAAGCGGAAATGGTAGAAGGCTCAGATAAGTTGATCGCCTGCACACTCGATGTCGGTGAACTCGGCCAGCGCCAAATTTTTACCGGTTTGCGCCCTCATGTTGAGCCTCATGACTTAGCTGGAAAAACCGTGGTAATTGTCGCCAATCTTGCACCGCGCAAGATGCGCTTTGGTATAAGCGAAGGTATGATTTTAGCCTGCGGCGAAGATAAACCGGTGCCTTTAACTTTAGAAGGTGTAAAGCCCGGCGCGAGGGTTAACTAATATGCTTTGTGATAACTGGTTTTTATGTTTATTTATTATTTTTTACGCTGCTTATTTGATTATAGAAATTGGCTTAGATATGTTAAATATAAATCACATAGAGAAACATAGACATATTATTCCTGACTTGTTTGAAAATATTTACTCAATGGACGACTATCAAAAATCGATTGCTTATACCAAAGCTAAAACCAATTTTAAGATATTTGGTTTAGCTTTAAAAACGATTATTTTACTTTCTTTTATTGTCAGTGGTTTTTTTGGAGATCTGGATATCTGGCTTAAGAACTTCATTAGTCATGATTTTTGGCGTGGGGTGAGCTATCCATTTTTGGTTGGCGCTGTTTTTTATGTAATTGGTTTGCCTGAATCTTATTATCACCAATTTGTACTGGAAGAAAAATTTGGTTTTAATCGCATGGATATTAAGACTTATATAACTGATCAAATCAAAGCTGTTTTGTTGGGATTGGTATTTGGCGTACCAATTATTGCTGCTTTGTTATGGATTATCAATGAATCAGGTGATCGATGGTGGGTTTTTGGCTGTGCGTTGATTATGGGTTTTCAGTTTTTTACTGCTGCTATTTACCCGGTATTTTTAGCACCTTTATTTAACAAGTTTAGCCCGCTCGCAGATGGGACGCTCAAAGATAGAATTAGTAACTTAGCTAAACAGCTCAACTTTAAAATGGCAGGTATTTTTACTATCGATGGCTCTAAACGCTCTTCGCATTCGAACGCATTTTTTGCAGGCCTAGGTTCGATGCGACGCATCGTTTTGTTTGATACCCTGGTAGAAAAACACAGTGAAGATGAAATCGTTGGCGTTATTGCCCATGAAATGGGTCATAACGTCAAAAAACATATTCAAAAAAGCTTAGTGTTATCTTCTCTGGTTACGCTTTTATTGTTTTATGCCCTCTCTTTATGTCTTAAGTGGCCACTATTTTTTACGACTTTCGGTGTGCCAGAGCCGAGTATTCACGTTGGCTTGGTTTTGTTTGCTCTTTTTTCATCGGTTTTTATGTTTCCTATCTCACCAATTTTTACTAAAATTAGTCGGCATAACGAGTTTGAAGCTGATGAGTTTTCGGTGTTGACTACCAAAAATAAAAGCCACCTAAGCCAGGCATTAGTTAAACTGAGCAAAGAAAATCTTGCTAATCTTAGGCCTCATCCTTGGTACAGTGCTTATCACTACTCACACCCGACAACATTAGAACGAGTAAAAGCTATTGATTCTATTCCTCTTAGCTAAAGGATTCAGCAGTGCAGAATGAAGATTATCAGTCCTGGTGGCGTCAAGAAGCACAACGACTAAGCTGGGATCAAGCATTTAATGAAGTTCATGATGGCAGGTTTGCTGAAGCTAACTGGTTTATTGGGGGTAGCATCAATGCCTCGGTAAACTGTTTAGATCGGCATCTAAAAAATGGCGGTGGGCACAAAACTGCGATTGTTTGGGAAAATGAAGCAGGACATACTCGAAGACTTAACTATCAAGAGCTCTTTGACCTAACCTGTAATATCGCAAGTATGCTTCACGAGAGCGGTATTCGAGCTGGCGATACTGTTGCCATCTACATGCCCATGACACCCGAAGCTATTGCTAGCATGCTAGCATGTGCTCGTCTTGGTGCTATTCATACGGTTATTTTTGGTGGTTTTGCTAAAGAAGCTTTGATCGATCGTATCAATGATGCACAGGCCAAGGCTATAATCACCGCTCCGCACACTATTAGAAAGGGCAATCTTATTGAGTTGTGCGATGTTGTGCTTGAGGCAGTCAAAGACCATCGTACTGATTCAATCACGACTGTGCTTTGTTTCGGTGGTGAAAAAAGTCGGCCCATTGATTCGCGTTTAGTCTATTTCAGGCCCTCAAATCATTGGCCAGATATAGTCATCAAACCTACGAGCTTTGATGCACAGCATCCTTTATTTATTCTTTACACTTCAGGTACGACCGGTAAACCTAAAGGCCTTTGGCATGCCGTAGGCGGTTACCTTACTCAAGTAGTGTCAACCATGAAATGGGTTTTTGAGCCTACAGATCATGATTTATATTGGTGTACAGCCGATGTAGGCTGGATTACTGGCCATAGCTATGTAACTTACGGCCCTTTGGCATTAGGAAAGCAGATATTTATTTTTGAAGGTGCTCTTAACTACCCAAGCCCCCAAAGAATCTATCAGCTTATCGATAAACATAAGATCAGTATTTTATACACAGCACCAACCGCTATTCGCATGTTTATGGCAGCAGGAAAAGAACATGCCAAAGATTTTGATCTTTCATCATTGCGCTTACTCGGCACTGTCGGTGAGCCAATTAATCCATCTGCTTGGAACTGGTATGCACAAATATTTGGTCGCAATCGCTGCGAAGTAATCGATAGCTGGTGGCAAACCGAAACCGGGGCCATGATGATAGTAGCAATTCCTGGCCGCAATAAAACTAAAGCAGGCTCAGCCAGCTGTCCCTTTCCCGGTATTAGCGCTAAAGTAGTTGATGAACATGGCCAAGAATGTCCTAAAACTCAGGCGGGCTACTTAATTATTGATCGTCCATGGCCAGCTCTTGCGCGAGGTATTTGGGAAGACCAGCGCCGTTATTTTGAGAATTATTTTGAAAAGTTACCAGGGGTATATTTCACCGGTGATGGCGCAAAACTTGATGAAGATGGTGATTTTTTTATCAGTGGCCGTATCGATGATGTCGTAAATGTCTCAGGACATCGGCTGGGTACTGCTGAAATTGAAAGCGCTTTAGTAAGCCATGAATCAGTTGCTGAAGCTGCAGTAGTTGGCATTAATGATGATATTACCGGTCAGCGCTTAATCGCCTTTGTGACTTTAGTGAATGACACAAAGCCTTCTGAAGATCTGCTTAACCAAATCAAAGACCATGTCAAGCATTCAATTGGTTCATTTGCTCGACCTGCAGTTATTAACTTCTCGACAGCTTTACCCAAAACCAGATCGGGTAAGATCATGCGTCGTTTGTTGCGCTCATTGGCAAGCGGTGAAAAAGTAAATTCTGATATTTCAAGCTTAGAAGATCAGACTTTTTTGCCGCTTAAATAAATTTGAAGACAATTAGGGTCTTGCCAAACTAATAAAACAAGAGACATTGACATACAGGGGCAAAAGATCCCTGATCTATGGAGGTTATATGAAAAAAATAGCTCTATCGTTGTTTTTGCTTTCCTCATTTATTTTTGCTGATAATCATGACGCTGGTCATGATAGTGCTAAGCCAGCTGAAGTTAAGGCTCAAGTACCAGCAACACCAGTCAAAAAAGCTGCTACCACAACCAAGAAGAAAGATAACAAACACGGTTCGATCGCTCCTACCGGAGAGAAAGCTGAAACTAAACCCACCGAAGGAAAGAACTAAAAAGGCTAATCAAAGCCTTATGAAACCGGTTTTATTAACCGGTTTTTTATTTATATCGTTAGGTCTACGGCAAAATAGAGAGAACTGAAATTACTGGCCAAAGGGTTAGAGGAAAAAAACGGCACTCTAAAACCAGAGTTCGGGTCATAGCTGCCGTTATAGCTTGTGATACCAAAGCTTAGTGCTACCGGCATTTTAACTGGCAAACTATAGGCATATTCAAGAATACCCAAAGTAGCTTCGGTGTAAGTCTGCCCGACTGGATTATCTCCTGATTGGGCAGAAGGAGCCCTTAAAAAGCCGTGGTAAGCTCTCATACCACCAGTTATTGAGTGTTCGCCTAAGCTATAGGAGGCGAATAAACCGTTTTTTAGCATTAGCATGGTTTGACGTCCATCTACTCTACATTGCCCATTGCCTAGATTATCGCCAGCTGGGGCATCTGGACTGCAGCTTGTGCTTTTAAATGGACTGGTATGAATGTAAGAAATAAAAGTTGGTTTGTAAGAAAGTGATAGCCCCCATTTTTCCCAGGTCAGTGACATATTGCTACCAATACCAACTAATCGATTGACTACATTTGAAGCATGGGAGGTGGGAATTTCAATTTTGAGGCCAGGAGTAAAGTTTATCCCGATACTTTTAGCACTCAGGGCATTTTTCAGCTGTACACGAAGCTTAACATCGGTAAAATCGAGTCGGTTAGTACTTGCGGCTTCTTGATTCCATTCATAACTTGTATTGAATTCAAGAAATGCTTTGATTGAACGATCACCCCAAAATTTTTCAGATTTTAGAGTGGGATAAATAGTCAGACCAGACGAAAAAGAATTGTCGCTAGATAAGTTTTTAGAAATTGCCCCGGTCCCTAAAGTCTGGCTCAAATATAAATCTGCTCCCACATAACGCTTAGCCCTTTGTGTGACGCTCATCTCTTGAGCGTGCCCTATGTTTGATATGATAAAAAAAGATAAAAGCCATGCCACCCATTTTGCCATAGTGTTCCCGCTCCAGCTGTTTAATAATGGTTGCTGTCAGAGGGATAATCTGTTTTATCTAAAAACTAAGCTTCTCCATTTCTAGATGGCGCTGATCATCATGAGCATGCACGTAGAGCCTGGTGGTTTGTTCGTTTTGGTGGCGCAGGTTTTGCTTGATATTAGTAAAAGCAATACCAGCTAAGTCTTGCCGAGAGGCTGACAGGTGACGCAACCAGTGAGGAGAAAAACGCAAAAGCTTTTTCATAACCTGTGGTTGATGACTAAATTTTTGTGCGGCTTTTATTGCTAAGCTTTTAAGCAAATTGCTCATATGTCTGGTAGTTAAAGCCTGCTCAGGTTTAGATAGAGATGAAATAATCGGCTTGTTTTCATGCTCAAGAGGCAGAGGAGCAAGTCCCTGGCTGTGCCTAAACTTGATGATTGCCTGTAAAAGCTGACTGTTGACGGGGATTTTACCTAAGCGACCACCCTTACCCAACACAAAAAACCACCACTTATTATGTTGTTTGCGAAAGTTAGCCCACTGAGATCGCGCAAGTTCATCAATTCTTAAACCTAAAAAGTATAAAATAGTCAGCAAAAAAATTAGTCGCTCTTTTTTAGCTATTTCTAGCTCATTACTATCAGGCTGTTCTTCTAGGCTCATTAAAATGGCCCGCCATTCACGATCATCTAGAATACGTTCTTCTATAGTAAATTGATTGCTTTGAAGCTGGTCTTTAATTTTGTTTTTATGGCGCACTAAAGAAAAGGGATTAAACTCTATATAAGCCGCTGTTTGTAAATAAGTCATTAAACTATTAAGTATTGCCAAGGCAGTTTTGATAGCACTATCGCCAAGGGGCCCACTAAATGGCCGCCAAATTTTATGATCAGATTTTCTGCCACCTTTAGGTCCACACCATGTTTCTTTGGGCTCAGGATTTCTCAAAAACTTTATATAAGCATCAATATCATCGCGATCAAGATTAGCTAAGTTGCTTTGCCGAGCCAGTACACACCAGACTAAAAAACGCTCACCTTCTTTCTTGTAACTTCTAAAGGTAGTGGGTTTATCAAAATATTCATCGAGCCAGCGCTCAAGAGCTTCGATGTCATTATTGGCTCGAATTCGACAGGCCGAGCCTGTTATGTTCGTCCTGGTAAGAAATGGTATTAAATCTTTTAATTGCCCTTTTACCAATACATGATGGTTCATATTTTTTTGCCTCAGCATAAGCCACAATGGCCCGCAAGCGAGCGATAATAACATCACGCTTAACCTGCTCTCTTAGTGCTTGTCGTAAAGCTAGTTGTGAAAGTTTAACAGAATGCTCACTTTCGCTCAGCTTTCGTGTTTTTTCTTCATGCTCCTGTAAAATAAGCCCTAGTTTATGCTCTAGATTACTTTTTAGCTGAATAAGCGCTTTTAACTGCTCTGACTGGCTAGCTAATTGTTCATGTAAGTCTTTAAGAACCAAGTCTTGTCCGTGCTTTTCAATCTTGATACTGATTATTTGCTCAGAGAACTCTTGACCCATCAGTTTCTTATCGAGGGCTTGCTGTTCGAGCTGGCCACATAGGTTTTTTTCTGCCTGACCATAAGCACGTTTTATCTCGTCGAGAGCTTGGCTATGACTAAGATGAGCCTGAACAAGTGTGGCTTTGTTGGCTGAAAGCTCACGCTCTACTGCAGTACGTATTAATACTTCAGCAGCCAACTGTTCACTTAACTCAGTGCGCTCTTTTTTTAAGGATATGATTTCATTTTGACAATGAGAAAATTCTTCTACCAACTGGGCAATATGAGCTTTTTCTTGATTAATTAAAGCTTCTTTATGGGCAAGCTGTTGGGCAAAGTCGCTTTTCAAAGCTTCTATTTGAACAGCTGCTTCGCTTTGTAGATTTTCGTGCACCAGCTTTACTGCGCGAGAAATAGGATCAGAATCAGGCCTATCAACATCTTGAGCATGCCCTTGGTTAACTTTACGGCTTAAACTCCAAGTCTTACGATAGCGATAAATTTCGTTGGGACTGCCCCGGCTTTTGCCTAAAGCAACTAATCGATCGCGAATAGCATCGCCAGTGAGGCTTGCGAGATCGCCAAAAAGCGCCCACAAGTCATCGCAGGCTTGCCATACTTCTTGCTCCCGGCGTCTGGTAGCTATTTCCATGATAACCTCACTCTTGCTAGGTAGTTGTAGTTTAAGCACAATTTTTAATTTAGGCACCCTCCTTTGGCAAATGGCGAAAATTAATCAAAAGGGTTGTTATGAGCATGAATAATCAAACTACCATCTGGGCGATTAGCTGGTTGAGTTTTTTATGGTCGGTATCATCACTGATGGTTTTTAGTATCTTGCCTGCTTTTTTAGTTGACGAGCTTAAAGTTGGCCATGCCGATGTTGGTCTTATTGAGGGCTTAGCTATCTCATCTTCATTTGCCGCCAAGTTTTTCTCAGGTATCATTAGCGATGTTATGAAAAAGCGTAAGCCACTCATAATGGTAGGCACTATCATGACCGCCATTATTAAACCATTATTTGCTCTGTCTAGTGGTGCCTACATGATATTTGGTGTCAGGCTTACCGATCGCTTAGCTAAGGGGATTCGCTCTGCACCAGCTGATGCATTAGTGGCAGATTTAAGTGAAAACAAGCTTTATGCGACTAATTTTGGTCTTCGCCAATCCCTTTATATAGGTGGTGAGGTTGTTGGTGCCGTGCTCGCCATGCTTATCATGCTACTCAGCAATAATAACTACCGCTTGGTTTTTGCCTTATCTTTTATACCTGCGCTAATGGCAGTACTAGTGTTGTGGCTACTGGTAAAACCTCGTCCTGATAGTCATCCTCGCGCCCAAAGCCAGTCTCTATACCAGCTGAACCTGAGTCATTTTAGAAAATTCTCACCGGCTTTTTGGTGGCTCATGCTTGCTTGCTTCTTTTTAATGCTAGCACGCTTTAGTGAAGCTTTTTTGACACTCAAGGCTAAAGAAAGCGGTTGGGCAGTAGCTTATTTACCTGCCATGTTTATTATTTACAACGTTGTTCATGCCTGCATAGCCTTACCAGCAGGGCGCTATGCCGATAAATTTTCTAGGAATGCCATGCTTTTAGTAGGACTGGTGCTGATGATTATAGCTCAATGCCTAATGTCCTATGTCAGCTCAATAACCGGTATCGTTGTGGGGATTATTTTTATTGGCCTCCATATGGGTGTCAGCCAGGGCCTTATCAAGGCCCTGATTGCTGAAACGACACCACCGGAACTAAGAGGAAGTGCTTTTTCAATGTTTTTTGTAGTTGGTGGTTTTGCGCTATTTTTAGGTAACGTAATCGCCGGCCAGCTATCCGATACTTTTGGTCTCTACGCTAGTTTTGTTGGCGGCACTATTTTTACAACTATTGCTGCTGCGATGCTATATGCGGCATTTTTAAAACCTAGAAAATTAGTTAGCGCCTAAATCCTGCAGCTCTTGCCAACGGGTATAAAGTACTTCGATTTCAAGTTCTAATACACGTAGACGGTTGATTTTTTCTTGCACGAGCTTTGGTTCATCTCTAAAAAGTTCAGGCTGAGCCAATAGCTCGTGCAACGAAGCTTGCTCAGCTTCGAGTTTTTCAATACAACCAGCCATGCCAGCTAGCTCTTGTTCTTCTTTGAAACTGCGTTTTTGTTTAGAACGAAATCGTTCGCTTTTAACAATGGTTTTCAACTCAGCTACCACAGGCTGAGCATGTTCTCGCTCTTTTGAACGTAGATAATCAGCGTAATTACCGGTATAAAGCATTAAAGATTGTTCTTCAAAGCTGATAATATTATTGCAAACTCGATCAAGAAAACTTCGATCGTGACTTACTACAAAAACTACGCCATCATAGTCAAGCAAAATTTCCTCGAACACTGCTAGGCTTGATACGTCTAGGTCGTTGGTAGGCTCATCCAAAAGCAGGCAGTTGGCTTGCTCACGAAAGAGTTTGGCTAACATAAGACGATTTTGTTCGCCACCCGATAAACCAGACACACGTCGGTTAGCATCACCACCTGAGAATAAATATCTCTCCAAATAACTGGCAATATGTATTTTTTGATCGTCAATAAATACATAATCGCCCTGCTCTGCCAAGGTCTCTTTGAGGGTAGCTTGTTGATCAAGCTGCTCGCGATGTTGGTCAAATTGAATGATTTTAGTATTTTTACCCAGTTTAAGCTGGCCCCAGCTCGGGCTTTTAAGCCCAGCTAAAATCGATAACAAGGTAGTTTTACCTACACCGTTAGGGCCTAAAATACCAAAACGCTGGCCAGCTACTACTTTCAGGTTGAAGTTTTTAAATAAAACTCTCTCACCAATAGCTGCTCCCACTTGCTCGAGCTCGAGAATAGTATTGCCTAAACGCTTAGTTCTCGCTGTGGAAAGCTGCAATTGGCGTGCTCTTTGCGCCTCACTGTCTTTAGCGATTTGATTAATCAAATCATGAGCACGCTCGATTCTAGCGTTTTGTTTAGTAGTGCGCGCCGGAGTTCCCGCGCGAAGCCAGGCAAGCTCGTTAACCATCAAGCGCTCTCGACGGTGTAGACTTTGAGAATCTATTAACTCACGGGTTAATTTGTTTTCCAAATAATTGGCAAAGGGTGGTTCATGAGTGTAAAGCTTGCCGCGTTCAAGCTCAATAATACGAGTAGCCATTTCATCGACAAAAGCCCGATCGTGAGAGACAAAAAGCATGGCAGCTGTTGATTTAGTAAAGGTTTCTACCAAAAACTGAATGGCTTTTACATCTAAATGGTTAGTAGGCTCATCAAGTAAGTAGATATCCGGCGCCTGCAAAAGTATGCGTGCTAAGTCACAACGTCGCTTCTCGCCACCTGACATGGTAGCAATTTTTTGACTTTTAGAACTCACACCAAGTTTAGATAAAACTGTGTCGATCAAATAATCAGGATCAAAGCCACCTTTTCGTTCGATCAACTCAGCCAAATAGTCAATCTTTAGAGCAAGCTTTTGATGCTCTTTAGGATCGCCAGTAATAGAGAGTTGCTCACAAAGACTTTGATGTTCGGCAATCGCTGTAAAATACTCCCTCATACCCTCGCGCACCGAATCTATCACTGTGCTGTCTTTATTGAGCTCTGGTACTTGCTGTAAAAAACCTACTTGCGCCCCACGAGCTTTTTCGATCGTGCCATCATCTGGCTCTTCACCAGCAAGAATTTTAAGCAAGCTTGATTTACCTGCACCATTTTGTCCGACTAATGCCACACGATCTTTAGGCATTAGCGATAAAGAAATATTACCTAAAATAAGACGACTACCAAAAGATAGACATAGGTTTTGAGCACTTAGCATGAAGATTTAATTGGCCAAAAATCTCCTGATTAGCAATGGAGGACTAGAGAGTCCTCTGTTTTTTTATGACGCCAAAATAATCGTATTTATCATATGAGATATCATAGGAATACGAGGTGAATAACTATGAGATTTTTTCGAACTAAAGCTTTAGACAATATAGATTCTTCTCAGGGGCAGCTTAAACGCTGCCTCAATGCTTCTGATGTCACGTTTATGGGCATAGGTGCAATTATTGGGGCTGGCATTTTTGTGTTGACCGGTATAGTTGCGGCTACTCACACTGGGCCTGCTATTGTTCTTTCTTACATTGTAGCTGGTTTTGCCTGTGTGTTTGTCGCTCTTTCCTATGCCGAGCTGGCAGCCTGTATTGGCGGTTGTGGCAGCGCTTACGGTTATGCTTACGCTGGTTTAGGAGAGATTGTCGCCTGGATTATTGGCTGGGATCTTTTGCTTGAATATGGCCTTGGTATTTCTACGGTGGCTATCGGCTGGTCCGGTTATGTGGAGAATGCTCTTAGTGCTGTTGGTATAAGCCTACCCCAAGCTCTTTTAAGCAGTCCTTTTGAAGGTGGTATTGTTGATTTACCGGCTATGCTGATTATTGTTGTGCTTGCAGGGCTCTTATGCCTCGGTGTGCGGGAAAGCACTCGTTTTAATACTGGGATAGTTTTTGTTAAAGTGGCAGCCATCATAGTATTTATCAGTGTCGCGGCATTTCACGTTGATTTGAGTAACTGGCAGGTGTTTATGCCCTTTGGCTGGAACGGTGTTATGACAGGAGCCGCTTTAGCTTTCTTTGCTTATATTGGTTTTGATGCTGTTTCTACTGCGGCAGAAGAGACCATTAATCCACAACGGAATCTACCGATCGGTATTATTGTCTCTTTATTAGTTTGTACCGTGATTTATATTATCGTATCGGCTTTGCTAACCTTAGTTGCCCCCTACGGGGCCCTCAACGTTAAATCACCGGTGGCCCAAGTTTTGTTGAGTCTCAATCATCCCTTGGCTGCAGCTTTGATCTCAGCAGGTGCTATTGCCGGACTTACTACCGTCATGTTGGTACTCTATTATGGCCTGTCACGTATTTTCCTGGCGATCTCGCGTGATGGTCTATTTCCACAGACTTTTGGACAAATAAATAGTAAAACCCAAACTCCAGTAAAAATTATTTTATTAACCGGTGCGCTTATGTCAGTTACTGCCGGTCTTACTCCTATCCATAAGTTGGCAGAACTGGTTAATATCGGTACCCTGGCTGCTTTCGTCTTTGTTTGTGCTGGAGTGATCGTACTTCGTTACACTAAACCAGATATGCCCAGACCATTTAAACTTGGCTTTCACCCTATTATTCCCTCACTTGGCATCATATTTTGCGTTTATTTGATGGCTAGCTTGCCTTTAGAAACTTGGCTTCGCTTTGGCATTTGGATGTTGTTAGGCTTGGTGGTTTACTTTATGTATGGCTATCGCAACAGCAAAGTACAAAAAGCCGCTGATTCATCCACGAAAACCAATGCTCATCAGCCTGCTCATAACGCTGCCTAGGTCCTAGAAACCATAGGCTACCTGCAGATGACCGGTCATGGCTGTGCCAATCACACCACCAGCAGACAAGCTTATCTGTAGGGCATCATTAAAGGCATGATAAGATAAACCGCTGAAATTAGTGGCATCAAGCAGCGGATATTTTTCGTTTGCTATGGCCAAATCATCATCACCAACCACAAAGATTGAGGCTGATTTGATGACCCCTAAAGAAATAAAGGGATAAAACTTGTGGCCAGGACTAAGCGGTATCAAAAATGAAGCTGTTAGATCTGACCCTACGCTGGCAAAGTTAAACCAATCATTTTTGATAGGATCACCAGAGGAAAAGGGCCCAGCTATTTCAGAATTCAAATAAGCCAGATTAATAAAGCCTCGTGCATGAAGAGCCACTCCTAAAATAGGCTCATACGATAAAGCAGTTTGCGCTGAGCTATACCAAAAAGAAAAACCAGAAATAGGCAAAGGTGGCAACAATGAAAACCCCATTGATAAAGACAGCTTATGCCAGGAAAAAAGCTCGGTTTTAGCTTGAATCCTTGCCAAGAGCGGAATCTGTGAAGTATTTTCAGTCTTCGTACCCTTCATAACCAAACGCTCTTGGCAGCTTAGTTTAGGTATATAGGACAGATCAAAACCAAGATTAGACTTATGCACATCACTGGGGTGCCAATTAATAAAAGGCAGTGGCATAAAAAGGGCTACGTAATAATTTTGCATAAAGGCCCGCTGCCAATCTTCATCATAGCCTGCCGGTATCTCTACCCCGGCACAATCGGGAGCAATTTGGCTAAAAGAAGAACTCCCTGCCAATAAGAATATGATGACGAAAAAATATCGTTTCATGAGATCACCCTTAATTAATACCTAGGTGCTATAAAATTATCTTAGATGAAGTAGAGCTTTGAAAGTTAACTTAGCAAAGGATAAAATCCCATGTCTTACCTTTCCTGTATAAATCAGTTTTCTAAAATGCTCGGAAATCTATCAGCAATGCTAGATAAGGCAGAGCTGCGTGCACGTGAAAAAAAATTTGACGTGGATGTTCTTTTGCAGTCTCGCTTGGCGCCCGATCAGTTTAACTTTATTCGTCAGATTCAGATCAGCTGTGATACTGCTAAGCTTTCTGCAGCTTCCTGGGCCAATAAAGAGGCCCCTGCCCATCCTGATACGGAAAAAACTCTTGCTGAACTTAAGAGTCGAATAGAAACAACAAGAAGCTATTTAGCTACCTTTAAAGACGATGACTTCAACGAAGCGAGCGCACGAAAAATCTATCGCCCCCGCTGGGAAGGAAAATATTTATACGGCGAAGAGTTTTTGCTTGAGTACGTCATACCCAACTTCTACTTTCACGTTACTACCGCCTATGCCATTTTGCGCCATAACGGTGTAAATCTAGGTAAGAAAGACTACTTAGGCTCTATTAATTATCGATAAGATTAACCAGTAATATCTTACAACTTCGGCGTGACCATGTCCACCGGGGGAACTATGAAGGGCCACCTAAAACTCAAACAATATTCGCGTGGGGAAGAGATAGCCAACAGCATCATTCATGGCCTGGGCGCCTTGTTGGGTGTGGTTGGACTGACGGTTTTATTGGTATTTGCGGTACTTGATGGCACAAGGGCGCATTTTATTAGCTATCTTATCTACGGCTCTTAGCTCATATTTTTATATTCGGCATCAACGCTTTACCACGCATTGCCATTTTTAAAGGCCAAAAGCATCTTTAAGGTATTGGACCATGTAGGAATATATCTGCTGATTGCCGGCACCTATACGCCCTTCTTGGTTCTTCATGTGGATGGCCCATGGGCGGTGTGGATGTTGGTGACAATTTGGTCGCTCGCACTTATTGGGACTATTTTCAAGAGTGGGCGCTGGCCAAGAAAACCTCCTGCTCAAGCTCCTCTCAGTTATTAGGCTCCATCTATATGGCCGAGGCAGGTAAAATATCTGCCCCCCAGCGCCCCCAAAGACCTTAGAAGCGAGCCCTAAACCTATTTAACCTTGATTCTCTTGCTTACCTGCTGATGATGGGGCTAGTTAGCCGTAAAAAGAGCCACTTTAGGTAGATTGAAGAAAAGGGTTGGTAAAAACCTTTTCGAGTGTTCTGATTTTAACGGCAATCAGTGAACAAAAATACCATTCATACGTTAGTAAAAAAAGAAAACTTAAAAATAGGTATAATCATGTAGCCCTAAGTAAAAATCGCTTTTTATTAAATTTATTGAGGAGCTTAGATCGACCCAAACACCCCATACAAAAGCTATCGGCTAGACGCAAGAAAACTAGTGCTTGTGAGACTTAATTATTAGTTTTTTTTGATTAGTGCATGAGGGCGCTTAGATTTTGCCTCAACACTTAGAAGCTGTCTAAAAACTAATATTCAGTCTTGAAGCCATTTCTCATATCGTTTCAGGCACAAAGCCTTTCTGTCCTTCTTTGCGCTCGCTAGCAAAGTATTTCAAGGTTCTGATAATAGATATTATTAGAAATAAATATTAACTACTATACATAGTTAATCATACTATTAGTAGTATGATACGAGTCTGGCTGTATATGTAAATGTTGGCTGCTTTATGATTATGGTCTTGATTTTAAATTTACTTGAGTTATCAGTTTTGCCGTCGGATGTTAACTGTAAGGGGATTTTGTTATGAAGCATTTCTTGCTACTGGGTCTACTCTCGTTAAATTTACATTCTGCTGATTTAAATTATGATTATTCGACAAATTTACTTATGGCTTATCAAACTCTTTTTGATGCTCAGGCTTTGGATAAATGGTTGGAACATCAACAAAATCCTAGACAGGCCCAGTCAGACGTAGCCACCACCTTGATCTCTAAATACAAGTTTATGAATCAAGATCAAAAAGATGATGATCAAAACCTCCAATCTTTGCTAATGAACGGAATATTGATTATTAACCAATGGGTGAAAACTGACTCAATAGATCAGGTTTCTTCTAAAATTTCGGTTTTGAGATAAATCTCAGCAACAATCATGGTGCAATATTACTAAACTCTCCACATGGGTAGTTTGTGGAAACATATCATAAGGTTGGCAATATTCTAGCGCGTAACCGTTTTGGCTTAGTTTAGCTAGATCTCGAGCGAGTGTTGCCGGCATGCATGAGATATAAAAAATAATTTTAGGCTTATAAGCAAGCAAGGCTGAAAGAACCTTCCCACTTAAGCCGGTTCGCGGTGGATTAAGCACTATGGCGTCAGGCCTAAAACTCAGTAAGATTTTATCGATTACTGTGTCAACATCAGCCATAGCCCACTCTAAATTGCCGATACTATTAGTTGTAGCATTATGGCGTGCCAAACGAATAGCTTCAGGATTAGATTCAACGCCAAAAACTCTGACACCATCACGAGCAATTAACAACGATGTTGCACCAATACCACAATATAAATCAAGCACACGCTCGGGTTTAAACTTTTTCATCTGCTCGCTAAGTTGGCGATAAAGATTGGCGCTTTGCTCAGCATGAGCCTGTACAAAAGCATGTGGGCTATAGTTTATCTTTAGGCCGTCGATCTCAAATTCTAACTGACAATCACCGGTATTTTTGAACTCATGAGGCGTACGCCATACAATTCCATTTAATTCAGGGACATTTTTTAAGGCATCGTTCATTATTTTTTGGGTGGGCATTCTTTTTAGTTCAAAAAGAACTACATAGCTAGAGGAATTTCCTTTAAATAAACTAAGCTGCCCGGGACTTTTGAGCTCACCAATTAGCCCACGAAGCGCTAAAAAAAGCCTGAGATTTTCTTGATCAAATATAGCACAAGTATCGATATTAATAATTTCTTGCCCATCTGCCGCCATGTAACCGATATGACTCTTGTTAAAATGGAGTCTAATATGGCGGCGATAAGAAAAAAATTGGCTAGAAGCTTGTATTAACTCAACCTGGGGCTTATCAAAACGCCCAACTCGTATTAATGCATCAAGCACAAAGCGTCTTTTTACTCTCAGCTGTTCCTTATAATCTATATGCTGAAGCTGACAGCCCCCGCAGACAGAAAAATATTTACACTCAGCTATCTGCCTATACGGGCTCGACTTGTTAATCTTTATCAACTGAGCTCGGGCGAAATTTTTCTTAGTCTCGTATACCCGTGCTGAAATCTCTTCGCCTTGCACCGTATTGGCAACAAAGACCACCTGGCCTCCATAGCGTACAATACCCGTGCCACCAAAAGCGATTGATTCAATTTTGCCTTCAACTATTGAGCCTTTTATTAGCATAGGCAACAACTATAATGCTTATTTGGCAACTTGAAATGGAGTTTAACTCTGTCTATTAATCCGTAAAATAACTGCGCCGTGACCGCCGTATTTACCAGGGGCTACTTGAAAGTCGTCAACCGACCCGTGGGATTCGATTACTGCCAACACGGCGTTTTTTAAGATGCCAGAGCCTTTGCCATGGATTACTAAGATAGTACGGCTGCCACGATCTTGTTCGCGTCTGATGAAGCGTAGAAGGCGATTAATAGCTTCCTCAGCAAAACAACCGTGTAAATCTATGGTTGCATCGATGGTATTTCGTGGACGGGCTTTTTTAGGGCGCGGTGGGCTTTTAGGAGCATCAACCGCTAACCAGCTACTATTATTTACTGCCGCTAAAAAAAGCTCCCGATCACTGTTTGGTATATCTAGTTGCGGATTAGCCAGCGGCAACTCTCCTTGATAAAAAGCGTTAAGGAAAAGCTCTCGATCACTCGGGTCAATTTCCTGGTTATGGGGTGGCTTTTTTTTGGACACTAACTTAACCGAACAAGCGGAATAACCTGCCGTAGGATAGCGTTACGCCAAAAATCGAGCTCATAGCAAACTCTTTAGGTTTTTCTTGCAGACTTGCTATTAGAAAATCACTCATTAACGATAAACCAAAATCGTGAAAACGAGCAACTCTCAGCCATACAGTACCCTCAATACCTAAAGCTACTTTGTCTTTGGCTTTGTTATTTGGCAACGGGAATAAATAATAACCAAGCATGGTAGAACTTAACTCAAGTGGACCCCATAAGTTCCACTTACTTAAAAAGTTAAAGCCAGGGCCAAAATCTAGCGCATCGTTCGTTGATACACGATTAAAATCAGCAGCCATCATGGCGCCAAGATCAAAATCAAAACCTAAATTAGTAAAGTTTGTGTTGATACCAAGCAAAGAATCAAAACGATTAGTTCTCGGTAGTACTTTTAGCTTGCGCCATGCTTCATCAGAGTTAGCAGCAAAGAAAAATGGACCCAGCTTGGTTTCATAAAGATTCTTAAATATGGGTGATAAAACTATACTTTTGTCTTTAAAGAGCGTTCTTTCCCACGGTAGACGAAAATCTAGACCAAAGGTAGTCTTATCTCGAGTCGGCTTTTCGTTGAAGCCCGACACTGTCATGTAACGAGTGCTGTTATTAAGCGTGCTAATCAAACCCGGGGCATCATATACCAGTGATAACTTGGAAAATAAAATCAAGTGCGTGTATAAATCAACACCACCACGGCTCATGGGCAGCCTAATATCTTTAGAGTCTTGATAGTTTTTATAGGTCTGATTAGCCACATTTTGGCTAAAACCAAAGTCTAAATAATCAATATTAAGCGTGAGCGCATGTTGAGCAGCACCTGCGGGGGCATCGATAAATTGTTTGAGAGCCAAAACCTGTGTACGGCCCAGCTCTTCTTTCACCACAGATTTAATACTTTTATTGGCCCGCACCGTGCTAAGAGCATGCTCAAGAGAACGTGCGGTTTCATCACGCGCGATAGTTTTTTGGCCACCAATAAAAAATAAGCTCTCCATTTTGCCATAAATCTGCTCAACAAAGGGGGCCCGTAACGTCACTTCATCGCTAAGACCACCAGTAAGCGACAAGCCAAATATTTCCAACAAAGCCTCTTCGCTTACAGCAAGCGTGAAATGCTCATTGTCATTGAGTAAGCGATCACGAACTAATCTACCCTTAGGGTCAACACCAAAAATAGCTAGTTTTTTACTAAAGTTACCGCTGGCTATTTGTCGGGCAATCTTTTTAAGCTGACGACCGTTAGTAGAAATCAATGAAATTACCCCCGGCTTATCAAGACGAGCCATGGCTAGATCATGACTCATAGGTCCATTAATCGGTGTACTATCTTTATCATCTTCGAAAATCACCACGTCAGCACCAGTTGATTGCCGGATAAATCCAGCTAATACAAGATTAAAATCACGTTGACGCCATGAACGATCAGCACCATAGAGCTCCACCATGCTCGGTAAATTGGCTTGATTTTCACTCGCTAAAGAATCAGGCGCTATATCTTGAGCTTGTGGGCTATGTTCGTCTAAAGCATGACGAATTACTTCAATCTTGGCTCCAGAAAGAATTACCTCGCTGATATCCAGTGGAGACACACCAATAATCGGTGCTATTTGTTCATATGAATCTGTTTCAGCATGCTTAAGCTCGATAACTTCACGTCTTGGCAACTGAGCATAGGGTGTATGGCTAAGCAATAATACCACATCAACATATACCGACTTAGCGGCTTTAAACGCTGCTTGCTCAGAGAATACTCGCACGATATTTAGTGTTTTCTCTGGACTAGCTTGCTGTTTGGCCATGGCAGCTATGCCTTGGTCAATATTTTTAGGTGCTCCTAGGCCTCGATAGAGTGACCACAGTTTTTCGTCGTTGGTAAGCGACCACAGCTTAATCGAATCGCCAAGAGCTAGATGATTATGTTCACCCAATGGATAACAAGCTGGCAACTCTGCCAATGCCGCACTGTCTTGTATCAAAGTAGACATCTGATGAGTACCGAGCAAAGCAGCTCTAGGATTTCGCTGAGCAAAAGCCTTAAGAAGTTTAGCCTTAATAGGCCTACCAGTATTAGAGCCAATATCGATATAATTAACCGGCGTTTTTCTTAGCAATAACGAATCAACCATGCCCAACTTAGCAGCGACTGATCCGACAGGGCGGGCTACCACTAAAAGCTCAGCGCCACTATTATCTTTGATCACGACCGCTGGTATTTTAACTAACTGACTTGGATCGCTAGGCCAGGCTAGATTTGATTCTTTAGCGCTAAAAGCCCAGATAACTTTTCCTTGGTGCGTCTGACTGACTCGTTTATACGAAGTCGATGCAGCTCCCAGATAACGCGAAAGTTCTTGACTGATGAGCTTATCGTTAAGCACTACGCCGTAATAACTATGGCCCGTTAAACCTGGACACTCAGGCTTTTTATTCTGAGATTGGGCGGCAATAATATCGCTGGGGTTTAGTTTTTCGCCATAAAAAAAACTATTTTTATAGGAGTAAGCACTCACCTGAGCCTGGGAAATCACGAATGGTGGCTCAGTATCTGCAACAAAAATTTTTGACTCATAAAAATCAGCCAAGGGATTATGGTCATCCAAAATACCCGCACTAATCAGTAAACGATGATCAACACTTGCCAAGCCCACACTGGCGGCTGATAAGCACAGCAACAACAACCATAATTTTTTCATGACACCTGCCCTTTATTCTTTTTTATTAAAGTTATTATGAATAACAAAACGGGCCCTAGCAAAAAACTAGACGCCCACAAGAATTATAACAAAACCGTGACCTACTAAACTATCTCGCCTGCCTGCTTAGCAATCGCTCTCTTACGACTTAAACGAATTTTACCTTCGCGATCGATACTCATCACGACCACGTTTACCTCATCGCCTTCCTGCAAGACATCTTTGACATTTTCTACTCGTTTATCAGAAAGTTCTGAAATATGTACCAAGCCCTCAGTACCAGGAAAGAGCTCCACAAAGGCACCAAAGTCTAAAATCCTGCGCACTAGACCTTTGTATACGCGATTGATTTCCGCTTCGCGAGTCAAGTCTTCAATCATGCGCACAGCTGCTTCAACAACTTCTTTACCGACACCTGCTACTTGCACTGTGCCATCATCAGTTACTTCAACCTTGGCACCTGATCGTGCTACAATATCTCTAATTACGCGACCACCAGGGCCTATCACATCACGAATCTTATCAGGGTTAATTTTAAAGCGATGAATACGCGGAGCCTTGGGCGATATTTCTTCGCGTTCTTTGCTAAGCGCCTTTTTCATTTCTTTAAGAATATGCAGACGTCCCACACGAGCTTGCTCAAGCGCCTGAGTTAAAATAGCTTGAGATAAACCATCAACTTTGATGTCCATTTGGATTGCAGTTACGCCGTTCTCAGTACCACAAACTTTAAAATCCATATCACCCAGATGATCTTCATCACCTAAAATATCACTCAAGACCGCAACTCGATCGCCTTCTTTAATCATACCCATAGCAATACCGGCAACTGGGGCTTTAAGCTTAATACCCGCATCCCACATAGCCAGAGTCGCACCACAAACCGTGGCCATCGAAGAAGAGCCATTACTTTCAAGTATTTCAGATACGATTCTGATTGTATAAGGAAAACTTGCGTCATCCACTGGCGCCATAGCAGCAACGGCGCGTTCAGCTAGAGCACCATGGCCGATTTCCCTACGTGAAGTACCGCGCAACATGCGTGCCTCACCAACCGAAAACGGCGGGAAGTTATAATGCAGCATAAACTTTCTAAACGACTCACCAGTTAAGCTATCAATCTTTTGCTCATCATCACCAGTACCAAGTGTCACACTGATAAGACCTTGAGTCTCACCCCGCGTAAACATGGCTGAGCCGTGCACCCGAGGTAATAAACCGACTTCACAGCAAATAGGCCTAATTTGATCGTAAGCACGACCATCTAAACGAACCTTAGTGCTCAGCACATCATTACGCATTTGGTTCTTTTTAATCTCAGAAAAATAATCGCCAATTTTAGGCAATAAACTCCCCACCTGGTCTTCAGGCAGTGATTCTTTAAGACTTGCCACTACCAGACCCTTGCAAGCATCGATCTTTTGATAACGCTCGAGCTTGTTTCTAAGAGCTAAAGCCTCAACCAAACCATGCTGCTCAGCTGCTTTTTTCACATGAGCATAAAAGCTTTGATCAACAAGCTCTGGCACGTAGTCAATTTTATCCTTACCTAGCTGCTCACGCATATCGTGGCAAGCCTTGATAACTTTCAAGCCTTCTTGTTGGGCAAAAAAGAGTGCTTCAATCAGCTCAGATTCAGACAACTCAGCAGCTCCGCCCTCAACCATGACGATCGCATCTTTATGAGAGGCAACCATAATATCTAAATCTGACTTAGAGCGTTCAGACAAAGTTGGATTGGCAACCAGCTTGCCATCAACACGACCTACTCTGACACCAGAAATAGGCCCACTTGAGAGCGAAAACGGCAAAGAGCTAAGATGCAAGGCCATAGAAGCCGCATTGAGGGCTAAAACATCGGTATCATGAACACCGTCATGCGATACTACCGTGGCAATAACTTGTACTTCTTCAAAAAAACCATCAGGAAAAAGTGGACGAATCGAACGATCGATAATACGAGCATTCAAGATTTCGGCATCACGAGGCTTGGTTTCGCGCTTAAAAAAACCGCCAGGAATTCTTCCTGCGGCATAAGTCTTCTCCAAATACTCACAGGTCAGCGGAAAAAAGTTGCTACCTTCCCGCGCCTTACCCGATGAGCAGACCGTAACCAGCACGATCGAATCGCCCCAGCGTGCCCACACCGAACCATTAGCTTGCTTAGCTATTCGTCCGCTTTCAAAAATAAAAGGCTCACGCGCGATGGCTACCTCAAGTTTATGAAATTTATCACTATTATGCATAAGTTGAGATTTGCCCACGTTATCCCTCATTTTTATCTAAATTATTTACGCAAACCAAGAACAGAAACAATATTTTTATATCGATCAAATTCGTTGTTTTTCAGGTAATTAAGCAAGCGACGACGACGCGACACCAGCTTCAACAAACCTCGACGCGAGTGGTGATCATGCGAGTGAATCTTCATGTGCTCAGTAAGCTCAGTAACTCGCTCAGTGATTACCGCAATCTGGACTTCTGAAGAACCGGTGTCACTTGGATGTTTGGCAAATTTTTGGATTATTTCTTGCTTCTTTTCGATTAGCATATGCTCTCCGTCACCTCTTTACGCGCCCACTGGCTCCATAAAGGGTCATTTAAGTTCGGGCGACTATGGCAACCAAGTTTAGGTCTGTCAATCGGCCCCGCTATCGGCTTAAGCAAGTCTTAAGCCGCAGTAATCAGCAAAATGGCGGAAATCTGAGTCTCGGCTAATCAGGGCCACATCATGATCAATACAGCTCTGAGCGATCAGCGTATCTGCTAAACGAGCTTTAAGATTTTTCTCAATTAGCTTGGCTCGATTTAAACCGGCTCTTTGCCAATAGCCAGGGCTGATAACTAAGAGTTCAAGCATGATTAACTCACATTGTAGCTTATCAGGAAGGCTTGGATCACTCAACAGTTCACTCTGGACCACCGGCGGCAATAAAAGGCTTTTAGTCTCAAGCCCTAAATCAATCAACTCGACATCTGGCCCTGATCCGCCAGCAAAATAAGCGATCAAACTCGAACTATCAGCCGCCATCATGATTCACTGCGCTCTTTTCGTAAGTCATTGATATCCAAGTTAATGCTTAGGCTACCCCGCATATCACGCAAGCGCTCATAAGCCTTCTGACGGGCCAAAATTTCAAGGCCTGCTTTTACTGTCTCAGTAATACCCAAGCCAGTAGATTCCTGAGCCTCTTTCAATAAAGCCTTGGGTATATGAGCAGTTATCTTCTGCGTTTCCATGCGTACCTCTTTACGTATATTATACCGTAACAGATTACGCAAATCAAGTGCTTTCTAATCCAATAAGCCATTCCATAATATATCCGGGCACCCTGCCTCACAGTTGGCCAAACGGGCCATCATAAAGAGTAAATCACTTAAGCGGTTAATAAAGCTAATAATTTCTGGGCGAACTTCATGGCCACCTTCAGCTAATTCGATAAGAGTTATCTCGGCTTTTCGTACCATCGTACGGGCCCAATGCAGACGAGCGGCCTGATCGCTACCACAGGGTAAAATAAAGCTTTTTTGAGGGCTTAGTTTTAGATCTATTTCGTCGATCAAATTTTCCAGCCTGATTACATGCTGATCGCCAATGTAATTTTTGAGATGGTGACTTAATAAGACCTGGGCTTTTTCTTTAGGTGCCGTAGCTACTTCTGCCCCAGCACAAAACATGAGTTTCATAATTTCAGTCAAAACCGCTTTAGACCATGCGCTCACGCCAGCACAGCTATAAGCAAGTCCAATAGCCGTATTAGCCAGATCTAGATCGCCGTAGGCTTTAACTTGGGGGTTAGACTTAGCAACCCTGACTCCACCAAATAAATCTGTGTCGCCAGTATCACCACGCCTAGTGTAAATTTTTACAGACATCGAGCACCCTAAGCATTTCTACTGTTGCTTTTACATTATGAGTACGAATAATCGTAGCTCCTGCCATCACTGCAGCTGCTGCTCCACCTAAGCTTGAATAATCTCTTTGCGATGGCTCTAAAATACCACTTAGCTGACCAATTAATGACTTGCGGCTTAATCCTATCAAGACCTGCGGGCAAATTTTTCTAAAAACATGACAAGCATTAATCAGAGCCAGCGAGTCATGGACGCCTTTGCCAAAACCAATACCCGGATCCACAATAATATTCTCGCGTTTAAGACCCTGCTCAAGCAAGTGCCCGATACGTTCACGAAAAAACTCAGCCACCTGCTCAACTACATGGTGATAGTGAATCTTTTCACCGGCCATCACTCCAGGCTCACCTACGTTATGCATAAGCACACAGGCTTGCGCAGATGCCATCACCGTCGGCATGTCTTTATCAGCCAAAGCAGCATGTTGATCATTAATCCAAACTGCACCTGAATCTAGAGCGCAACGTGCTACTTCGGCTCTAGATGTATCGATCGATATTTTTCCTAAGCCATAAGCAGCCAAACCTGAGACCACCGGCAGTACGCGCGCAAGTTCATCTTTAATGCTGATAGTTTTTCGCCCAGGTGCCGTGGAAACACCGCCAATATCAACAATATCAGCCCCTTCGCTAAAGAGCTTAAGTCCTTGCTTGATAGCGTCTTTATGCTTAAGATAGCGACCGCCATCAGAAAAACTATCTGGCGTACAGTTAATAATACCCATTACAAGCGTACGTTGAGAATAATTATTCATAGACCTAAAACATTAACAATATGCGCATGAACTTGTTCAACCGTGCCTGAAGCATCTAGTAAAATTGTCGCTGGCTCATGGGCAAAATGACGATAGCGATCACGAATTTTTTCTAAATTATTGAGCGTCTCATAAAAATCTTTAGCACCCGATCGTTGAGATAAGCGTTGATAAGCTTGATGAGCATCAATATCCAAAACCAGAGTCACATCTGGCTTTAGAGCATATTGATTAATTTCTCTAACAAAACGAGTCGGCAGGTGAAGCCCCTGATAAACGAGACTTGATAAAACATAGCGATCAACAATCACCAGATCATGCTCTTTTAAAGCCGGTACCAGCACATGGTGAACATGATGCATACGATCAGCAGCAAAACCAAGAGCCAACATCGTTAGCAGATTACTTTCACCCTCAAGCGGCATGGCTAAATATTTGCGGATTTCCAAGCCAATAACTGAGTTAGTTGGCTCACGGCTAGTTAAAACTTTTAAGCCCATTCTCATTGCTTTAGCCGCTAAGAGCTTAGTTTGGGTGGTAGTCCCTGCTCCATCCATACCCTCAACGACAATAAATCGAGCCATCTTAGTTTCCCTTGCCCTGATCTAACCTGGCCTCAACTTCTTGTAAGGCCGATAAAGCTTCTTTACGCACTTGAGCATCTTCATAACCATAGGCCATCACCAGCAACCATTCAGCAGCTTCCTTACCGCCAATCTTACGAGCGGAAATAATAGCCTGACGTCTGATTACTGGCGGTTTACGTTCAGAAAAACTAATAATGGCAGCCATAGATTTTGGCTCGCCGATATCGCCTAAAGCAATCAGACAGGTATTAGCTAGCTCTAAATTGTCAGTAGTGAGCATGAGCTTGATTAAGCTATCTGAAGCCTGTTTGTTGCGCTCTTCTGCCAGCTGGGAAATGGCTTTCGTTAACTCGTTTTGATCGACGTCCTGCCCATCAGCAGCACGCTTTACTTGCTCGATTGGCTTGGCAGCACCGGAAAGCTGCTTTTGACAAGCACAGCTGCTGAACAAGCTAGAACATAAGAACAATAATAAGCAAAAGTACTTAATCATGCTATCTACTACTCGCAGGTCGGCATAGGGCCACCATTTTAGCGGGAACTTTCTTCCCTAACACTTTTTCCATTATTATTGACGCGAGGCTCACTTTTTCAACCGCTATGCCAGTGCTAACGCCTATGGAGTCAAACATGTTCACCAAATCCTCCGTGGCTACATTACCCGCAGCCCCTGGCGCATAAGGACAGCCACCTAAACCACCGGCAGATGAATCAAAAGCCTCTATCCCCATAGTTAAAGCCGCCCAAATATTAGCCAACGCCAGTCCTCGGGTATCATGCATATGAAGGGCAATCTTAGATTTATCAATGACCTTGAGTATTTTTTCAAGCATATTAAGCGTAGCAAGCGGAGATGCCACACCAATCGTGTCACCCAAACTTATTTCATAGGCACCAAAATCAAGTAGTTCTAAAGCCAAATCTAGCACTCTACCAGCATCAACCCGGCCCTCATAAGGGCAGCCAAAAACACAGGAAATATAAGCCCTAAACCGGCAACGATCAGCATGAGCTCTTACTGCCACCTCAGCATAACGAGCCATTACTTGGCGGGTATCAGCATTGAGGTTTTTTTTGTTATGTTGCTCTGATGCGGCTACCACAATCGATACTTCATCGATCTGCTTAGTGCTCATGGCTCGCTCATAACCGCGGACATTAGGAACTAAAGCCGCATAGCTAACACCAGATTTTTTATTAAAGCCCATAGCAACTTCAAGCTGGTCAGCTAAAGGCGGTATCCACTGAGGGCTGACAAAAGCACTCACTTCAATGCGCCTGATACCTGCCTCTACTAAATTATTAATAAATTCGATCTTATCACTAGTCGGCACTAGCACTGCTTCGTTTTGTAAGCCATCTCTGGGGCCTACCTCCATAATGCGCACAACACCAGGTATGGCTATCTGTTGGCTCATCATAGCTGAGCATGCTCCCTTAAGATTCTGGTGCCAATAACCAAACGCTGAATCTCACTGGTGCCCTCATAAATTTCAGTAATACGGGCATCACGATAATGGCGCTCAACCGGATACTCTGTCACATAACCATTGCCACCAAAGACTTGGATAGCTTGATGAGCAACAAAGGTAGCCGCCTCACTCGCCATCAACTTAGCCATTGCTCCCTCTTTAGAAAAAGGCCGTTGATGATCTTTATACCAGGCTGCGCGATAACTTAGTAAACGTGCCGCATCAAGCTTAGTTGCCATATCAGCAAACTTGTTTTGAATAGAAGGAAGCTCAGCCAAAGTTTTACCAAATGCCTTGCGTTCGTTAGCATATTTGGCTGCCGCTTCCATGGCAGCCCGACCAATACCTAAAGCCTGTCCTGCAATACCTATCCGTCCACCATCAAGCACTGACATAGCAATTTTAAAACCATCACCAACTTCACCCAAAATATTTGCAGCCGGCACCCGACAATCTTCAAAAATTAAATTACAGGTCGAAGATGCTCTAATACCAAGCTTGTCTTCTTTCTTGCCTAAACTTAAGCCAGGAGTGGGCATATCCACCAAAATAGCAATCACTCCCTTGTGCTTGAGTTCTGGAGCAACTGTCGCAAACACAATTGCCGCATTGGCTTCATAGCCGTTGGTAATCCACGCCTTGGTGCCATTTAAAATATAATGATCACCATCTTTTTTAGCTGTAGTCATCAAAGCTGCCGCATCAGAGCCGTTGTTAGGCTCGCTTAAGGCAAAGCAACCTAGCTTGTGACCACCGGCGTATGCCTTCAAATAGTGTTTTTTTTGCTCAGTCGTACCGTACTTATTAATTGGATCACAAAAAAGCGAATTATTAACACTCATGATCACGCCACACGAAGCACAGCCTGAGCTAATTTCTTCCATGGCTATCACATAAGATAAAGTATCAAGGCCCGCTCCACCGTATTCGATAGGGATAAAAATACCCATTAAACCCAACTCACCCATAGTTTTTATTTCATCAGCAGGAAACCGGTGATGCCTATCAAAATCGGCTGCCCGAGGAGCCAAGGTTTTGGCCGCCAATTGACGACAAGTTTTTTGTAAGAGCTCGTGGGTTTCTTCCAACAAATAAGCCATGCTTGCTCCTTGCTATACACCTTCATAGGTAGGTGTACGTTTTTCTAAGAAAGCGTTAATGCCCTCGCTGTGATCGCGGGTTGAAAACACCAAACCAAAGCCACAGCGTTCCATTGCATTACTCACACTAAGCGGACTCCCCCCACCTTCATTTAAGATTCTTTTAGCCAAAGACACTGCGTACGGGCCACGTTCGCTGATTTTATCAGCAAGGTTTTTAGCAGCCTCAAGTACCTCACCATCACCAACCACGCGATTAACCAAACCTATCCGCAAAGCCTCACTGGCATTAATCTGGGCTCCTGAAAAAATCATTTCTTTGGCATAGGCCATACCAACACGGTGAGCAAGTCGAGCCATGCCACCAAAACCCGGTATTAAACCAAGCTTGGTCTCAACCAAACCAAAGCTCGCATTCTCTGAGGCGTAGATAAAATCACAGGCCAAGGCAAGCTCAAGCCCACCACCTAAGGCATAGCCATTAACTGCTGCGATCACCGGAATCCCTAAGTTAGCCACCATGTCCATGAGACGATGGCCCATACTCGACCAGGCTTCAGCATCAATCGGCACCATGTTTTTCATTTCACCAATATCAGCACCAGCCACAAAGCTCTTTTCACCAGAGCCAGTTATAATCAGCGAGCGCAAATTTTTATGATGCCCAGCTTCAAAAAGAGCCTTCTCCAGCTCCAATAACAGGCGTTTATTAAGTGCATTTAAGACTTGCGGGCGACTAATCGTAATAACTCGATGATGCCCTTTATCTTCTAAAATCAGATGATCGTAAGCCATATTAGTCCTTTGAATAGCTAAACACGCCTTGATTAGTTTTACGTCCCCATAAACCTGCTTCCACATATTTCCTAAGCAAAGGACAGGGGCGATATTTATCATCACCAATACCGCGATGTATTACTTCGCTAATTGCTAAACAAGTATCAAGACCAATCAAGTCGGCCACAGCCAAAGGCCCCATCGGCATATTGCAGCCAAGTTTCATGGTTAAATCAATATCCTCAGCGCTAGTCACACCTTCCATAAGGGCAAAAAAAGCTTCGTTAATCATCGGCATTAAGATCCGATTAGCAATAAAACCAGGAAAGTCATTGGCCACACTACAAACTTTACCCATTTTTTCAGCCACCATACTTACTGCTTGTACTGTATCAGTGCTGGTATGATGGCCGCGGATTAACTCAACTAGTTTCATTAAAGGCACCGGATTCATAAAATGCATGCCCATAAAACGCTCTGGTCTCGTTGTTGCTTGAGCTAAACGCGTAATCGAAATCGATGAAGTATTACTCGCAATAATCGCTCCTTCTTTCAAACAGGCATCAAGACTTCGTAAGACTTCTTTCTTAACTTGTTCATTTTCAATCACCGCCTCAATCACCAGATCGCACTCACGCAAGCGATCAAGATCAGCATGCCAAGAAATTCGTTGTAAAATTTCGTGCTTACCGCTGATCAAAGACTTGGTTTCAAGCTTCGCCAAGCTTTTTTCAACACGCTTAGCGCCATTGATTAAAGCGTCATTACGGGTATCTGTCACCGTCGTTAAAAAACCAGCCGCAGCCGACACCTGGGCGATTCCGGCTCCCATTTGCCCTGCGCCGATCACACCTATTCTCATCACATTCATGCTTACACCCGCTCAATAATCATCGCCACCGCTTCACCGCCACCTAAACAAATCGACACACAGCCATAGCGCTTATTTTTTTTCTCCAAGGCGTTTAAGAGTGTTACGACTAAACGAGCGCCAGAACTGCCGATCGGATGGCCCAAAGCCACTGCTCCGCCAAAAATATTTACTCGCCCAGGATCAAGAGCAAGCTCTTTGATTGAATGCATCGTTACCACTGAAAAAGCCTCGTTAATCTCAAATAGATCAATATCGCTAAGTCTAAGTCCTGTCTGTGCTAAGACTTTTTTAATGGCTGCAGCTGGGGCTGTAGTAAACCATTGTGGCTCACCAGCTACAGTAGTAGAGCCGATAATACGAGCTTGAATTGTCAAACCTTGTGAGCAGGCGAGCTCTTCGCTACTAAGTAGTACAGCAGCTGCACCATCGTTAAGCTTAGAAGCATTAGCAGCTGTAACTGTGCCAGTGCTGCTAAAAGCCGGTTTTAGGCTCGCCATCTTTTCGGGCGCATAGCGCAAAGGCTCCTCATCAGCGCTGATAGTTAGCTCGCCCGCTTTAGTTTTTATCAAAACAGGAGTGATTTCATCCTGAAAATAACCAAGTTCAATAGCTAATCGAGCTTTTTCATAACTCTGCTTAGCATAAGTATCTTGAGCCTCACGCGAAAACTGATGTTCAAGAGCACATAAGTCACCAAAATTGCCCATATGCGCTTGGCCATAAGGATCAAATAATCCATCATGAATCATCAGATCTAAAGCTTGCTGATGGCCCAAACGCATGCCCTCACGAGCTTTGCTCAAAATATAGGGTGCATTGCTCATCGATTCCATACCACCAGCCAGCACTGCAATGGCATCACCAAGCGCAATCGCCTGGTTGGCAAGCATGATCGCCTTAAGTCCAGAACCACAAACCTTGTTAACCGTTGTAGCCGGGACTTGATTGGATAAACCCGCAGCAAGCGTTGCCTGACGAGCTGGTGCCTGACCACAACCACCCTGTAGTACCTGGCCGATGATCACTTCTGACACAAATTCATGCTTGAGACCTGATTGCTTAAGTGCCCCTAAGAGAGCGCATGCTCCAAGCTGATGAACAGGCACGCTTGCCAATGCCCCCATAAACGATCCGATTGGGGTACGCTGAGCCCCAATAATTACCGCATTCTTCATGATGACAGCCTCGAAATAGTTTGCTGTGCTTTATCACGCTCATATTTATTTCGCACTATTAAGCATAATAAAATCACCAAGAGATGATCGAGCTGCCCGGGAGTGACTCATGTACGCCATAGAAAACAGCAAAATTCCCAACAATATTAATCTCGCAAGCGATCAACGCCTAAAACGAGCTCTTGAGCATTGGCAGCCCGATTTTATCTCATGGTGGCAAGATATGGGTCCTAGTGGCTTTCAGCAATCACTGGTCTATTTACGCACCGCCATAGGTGTAGATGCTGAAGGCTGGGCTTTTTACGATTATGTACGCATGCCAGAATATCGCTGGGGGATTTTTTTAGCCCCACCGATCAAAGATCGTAGCATTGGTTTTGGCGATGAATACGGTAAAAAAGTCTGGCAGGAAGTCCCTGGCGAACATCGCTTCGCTTTACGCCGTTTGATCGTCACCCAAGCCGACACTGAGCCTGCCTCCGTAGAACAACAACGTCTTCTCGGCCAGACCTGCCCTTCGCTCTATGATCTGCGTAATCTTTTTCAAGTAAACGTTGAAGAAGGCCGGCATTTATGGGCTATGGTCTACTTATTGCATAGCCACTTTGGGCGCGATGGCCGCGATGAAGCGGATGAGCTCTTACAGCGCCGTAGTGCTAATGCCGATAATCCTCGCATTCTCAATACTTTTAATGAACCGATTAATGATTGGTTATCATTTTTTATGTTTACGACTTTTACCGATCGCGATGGTAAGTTTCAGTTACTCGCTCTTGCTGAAAGTGCTTTTGACCCGCTGTCACGTACCTGCAGGTTTATGCTCACCGAAGAAGCCCATCACCTTTTTGTTGGCCAAACTGGCGTGCAGCGGGTGATTAAACGTAGCTGCGAACTCATGAACGAAAAAAATACTGACGATATCGCTAAATACGGCGGTATTCCCCTGCCCTTGCTACAAAAATATATCAACTTTTGGTATTCAAGCTCGGTTGATCTCTTTGGTTCAGAAGTCAGCAGCAACGCCGCTAATTATTTTTCAGCAGGATTGAAAGGCCGCGCCTATGAAGAGCGTTTTAGCGAACACAGCGCAATTAACCAGAACTTTAATCTTGAGATCCTAGAAAATAATCACATTATTAGCAAAAGCGTTTCGCTTAGATCAGCCATGAACGAAATCTTGCGCGATGCCTACACGGACGACAACCAAAAAGCCTTAGATAAATGGAACAAAGAAATAGCAAGCCATCATATCAAATATGAACTCAAACTCCCCCACAAACGCTTTAACCGCAAGGTAGGCGAATATTCTACCGCTAAGTTTGATCTCTCAGGCCAAATGATCAGCGAGCAAGAATGGCACCAACAACAAGACCACTGGCTGCCAACTATCAACGATCACCAATTCGTCACATCACTCATGAAAGCAGTAACTGAACCAGGCAAAATAGCCGGCTGGCTAGCCCCACCGACCAAAGGCATCAACGGCCAATCAGCTGACATGGTCTATGTGAGATTGGGATAAGCTTTCTTGATCGTTATCGTTTGTAGCTGCAGCAAATACACGCTCAGCAGTGAAGCCAACAAGAGGGCGCCAAAGCCAGTGTGCATGGCAACAACGGCTGGTGACCGCACAGTATAAATAGCCATCAGGCCCAAGGCAATTTGGCAGAAAGTGATCAAGATTGGCACGATCGCTAAGAGGCTAAGCAGTTTGTCACCCTGGGCTTTAGCGTAATTACGGGATTTGAGGCCGGCGTAGAGCACCACAAAAAATATCACATAGCCCAATATTCTATGCCCCATATGTAACTGACCATAAAACCATGATGGCCATAGTTCAGGGCCACAACCAATTAAATCCTCACCACAGGCAAGTCCCGCACCCATATGGCGAACAACACCGCCGTAAACCAATTGGCCAAGCGTTAGGATAATCGCCACCAACATAGCCCACTGAGATTTTTCAAATACCGGCATGGGTTTATAGCTCGGTGACAAGCGAAACGATATAGCAACCAACAAGGCAAAAAAGACCATCGCGCACACCAGGTGCAGCGTAGAAATAAGCGCAGATAGATTAACTAACACGGTAATACCTCCAAGTGTGCCCTGTATAACCACTAACAAGAGCGCAGCGAGTGAAAGTCTTTTTGTTAGGCGGTCAACCAACTTTGAGCGCCAACATAAAAACGTTAAAATCACAACTAAGATGCCAACACTACTGGCTACGAGCCGATGACCATGCTCATATAAAACCCCGCCCACCATATCCGGCAATAACTGGCCATTGCAGGTAGGAAAAAAATACCAATCAGGGCAAGCCATCGAGGCCCCCATCGGATTAACCAAACCACCAATTATCAACAGTATCCAGGTAGCCAGCACGGTTAGGAGCGAGAAATAAAAGACCATGAGACTTATGCCTCCGGTTTGCTACTAAAAGCTTGTGGGTGAATCAAGAGCACCGGCATTTTAGCCTTTTGTGCCACTTGTTCCGCCACCGATCCGAATAACATGCGCGAAAGCCCACGCCTGCCATGGGAGCCAATCACCAATAAATCGACCTTAAGCTCATCCGCTGTTTCCAAAATCACCGTTGGCGTCCGCTCAATACTGTCAATCACCCGACCTTCGACAATAATACCGCGTTTACGTGCCGCTTCTTGCAGTTCCTTTAACTTCAAACGCCCACGATCAAGCCGCGCCTGCAACACCAGCATAAAAGAGTGATAGACCTTAGCCGAAATATCAATGCTCGCTGCAGCTCCTGGGCTCAGTACGGGCGCCAAATGTAACAGAGTAATAGTAGAGCCAAATTTCTCAGCAATATCGCAAGCGGCAAAAACTGCATGCTCAGCTAACTTAAAATCATCGTCCGGATCAATGGCCACCGGCACTAAGATATGCTTGGGGTTAAATGACATGTTATCCCTTAGGATTAGCAGCTAATCAGTATCTATCTAGCGAGCAAATTAAATCTTTGCAATAACAAAGCTTTAGCAAAGACATCAAGCCTGCATATGGCACCACTAGGCTTTATCACTAATAAACTAATACGATGCTTATCAATTCATTAATATATGTCTCTAAACGTCCCGCTTATTTTTTTTGCTCACCGCTTGACAAGCAAGAGCGAAGCTTTATTCTTACTGATGATTGGTGGGCGCATGTGCGCTTGTTTTGTTCGCACAGTCTACCGGTTCTTTTTCGCGAACAAAATTTTGCGAAAATAAAGAGCTTTAAAGCTTTATTAACTTAAGGAGTTAACCATGAAAAAGATGATTTCACTGTTGTCAGTAGCCCTGTTCGCTGTAACTTTTGCTGCTGGTTGTGGCAAACACACTAAATGCGATCAAGCTAAAACCAAAGCTGATTGCGCTAAAGAAAAGTTTGAAAAACCAGATGATTTCAAATGCGTATGGACGCCTAAAGCTGACGCTAAAACCGATGAAGAAAAAAACAAGAACGGCACCTGTGCTGAACCTGCTGCACCTTACACTGTAGTTGCTGCTGATACAGCAAAATGCGCTGCCGCTATTGCTACAACAGATACTAAAGAAGAATGCGAAAAAGGTGCTGCTGCTACCGATAAGTTCGAATGCCAGCATACCGCAGGAGTTTCTCCTGCTAAGGGTACCTGTGTAGCAGTTGCTAAAAAGTAGTAGTTTTTAGTTTGCAACTAAAAAAGCGGGTCCTTCGGGGCTCGTTTTTTTAGGCTTGGGATTTATTGATAACCCATGAATATTATTCAATATTACCAAGAGGCTCGGGCTGCAGGATTAAAGCCGCTCTTATTTGAGTTTGAGGGGCGGGGTGTTTGTGGCGTGAGTCCTACAGCAGTGCTTGAGGTACGAGCGGGGGCTTTATATCGAAATGGGCGCAAGATTGGTGTGGCACTGGATATTTTTGCGGCTTTAAAGCTTAAGCCTGGCTGTGATTTTTTTCCAGCGTGGATGGGCTATTTTTCTTATGAGTTTGCTGGCTATTGGGGAAAAATTGTTCATGCTGGAGAGAGATGCTTTCCGGATGCGCAGTTTTGGTTGTTTGAGCAAGGCTTAGTGCTAGAATCACGGCATCAAGCTTTAGCAGCACCTAGTATAGACAAACAAATATTAACACCAGCTCTTAGCAAAAATGAGTTCTTTAAGATTATTACCAAGATAAAAGATCGTATTGGTTGTGGTGATGTTTATCAGGTTAATTTCACCATGCCGAGCTACTTTAGCGAGCCCAATATCGACTCGCTTAGTTTATATCTGGCTATGCGTAGAGCCAATCCGAGCCCTTTTATGGGACTGATCGAAAGCGATGATTTGGCGATTATCTCAGGTAGCCCAGAGCGACTCTTTTCGTTGAATCAGGGTGAGCTCAGCACTAGGCCCATTGCTGGCACCAGCCCACGGGGAGCGCATAATCTTCACTACTTGCGCACTAGCCCCAAGGAAAATGCCGAGCATGCCATGTTGGTTGATTTAATGCGTAACGACATGAATATAGTGGCTGAGCGTGGGAGTCTTAGAATTAGAGAAGACCGCACAGTGGAATTTTATAGCCATGTTATGCATCTGGTATCTGACTTAAGCGCTAAGACCAAGCAGCCACTCTCTCAAGTCATGCGCGCACTGTTTCCTGGCGGCACTATTACCGGGGCTCCTAAAGAAAGTGTGATGTCTTGTATTGCTGAGCTTGAAGCAGGACCCCGCGGACCTTATACTGGCTCGATGGCTTATATCTCAGCTGGCTATGGCGTTGATTTTAATATTGTTATTAGAAGCGTCTTAAAAGCCGCAGGGCGTACTTGGATTAATACTGGGGCAGGTATTGTCATCGACAGTGAACCTGAGCGTGAGTGGCAAGAACTCGGACGTAAGTCAGGGCTAATCAATGATATTCTCGGCCATCGCTCAACCATAAGAGCAGCCAGAGATAAGCTCATAGGCAAGCACAGCGAAGTTGTAATGCGCCCTAATCCCCGCCTTAGTGGGGACAACAATAGCGTGCGGCTGTGCTTTATCGAGAATCGTGATTCGTTTAGTTATAATATTATCGATGCGCTGGTGTGTTTAGGAGCAGAGCTTAGCAGCTTTGAAGAAGCTAGCCATGTAGTGATTGGCCCGGGGCCTGGTAATCCTGAGCAGATGCCTGATTTAGCTAAAATTATTAGACAGGCTCTCGAAAAAAATCTGCCTCTTTTGGGTATTTGTTTGGGTCATCAGGCGATTGGCCATTATTTTGGAGCTGAGATTATTAAGCTTAAAACACCAGTACACGGTAAAAGCTGTCTGATCACCCATAACACACAGGGCTTATTTAAAGGGTTGAACTCGCCACTTTATTTTACACGCTACCACTCACTGGCAGTTAAGCAGGCACCTAGTGATTTCATCGTTGATGCTTATAGCGAGGACGACTATATCATGGCTCTACGCCATAAAAACTTGCCGATTTTTGCTTTACAGTTTCACCCTGAGAGTTATTTATCTCCTGATGGTTACCACTTACTTACTCGATTTTTAGAAAGCAGACATGGCTAGACTCTTAATCAACGGTATTGAAAGCACCCTCAGCCAACAGGAGTTCAGCTCTTTTCATGGCCACAGTGTTTTTACTACCTTGCGTTCACAAAATAGCCTGCCTCATCGCTGGGAGCTTCATTGGCAGCGTTTAGTTAAGCATGCTCAGTTTTTTGATTTTGTTATACCTAAAGAAGATTTACTGCTCAAACTGATTAGCGAAGAGCTGGCACCTACTAAGCAGCTGCAAAAAATTCGCATTATTATCAGTGGCAAAAAGTTTGCCCTTAGCTTTGAAGATTTGCTGCTCCAATCCCCAGACATCTATCAGGGTGTCAGCATTATGAAATCGTCGTGGCAGGTTCATCCTCAGCTTTACAGCTATAAAACCGGCAATTACTTAGCCTATGCCTTGGCACTTAAACAAGCTCAAACAGCTGGCGTCTTTGAGGGTCTTTTACTTAACCATGATAACTATGTAGTTGATGGCGCTCGTACCAGTATTATTTATTATGATGGCATAACACTTTGTGCAGTGGCTGGTGGACTTGATGGCTGTGAGCGCCAAGCTGTATTAGAGTATGCCTGTAATATAGGTCTTGAAGTCAGCAGTAAGTACCTACGTTTTGAAGAGCTTAATGGGCAAATTTTACTTGCTAACTCGTTAATGGGCCTAGTGCCGGTTAACCAGGTCAATGAGCAATGGCTGATTGATCTGATTGATAGATTTCGGCCGCATCAAGATC
>Ga0075152_10000048_pt1 | contig 94935 bp, 66 predicted proteins | sample JI61114C2DNA_FD_70964 | JGI IMG/M metagenome (GOLD analysis project Ga0075152, IMG submission 70964) | Wastewater effluent complex algal communities from Wisconsin, to seasonally profile nutrient transformation and Carbon sequestration -... | ecosystem: Engineered > WWTP > Effluent > Algae...
AACGTAATCTCTAACGGTAAATTGAAGACTTTCTTACAGTCGAAAGCGCTATCCCACAACTGGTATGCCTGAAAATCCTGAAACTCTAAATTCTAAGTTTGACAAAGCTGGGGCCGGCGATGGCTCTTTGGCGTCTCTCAAGAAACAAATTGACATGCATCAAGAAGCTGCCGACAACAAGTCGGTGCTTGATAAACTTGTGCATTTTGTTTATGACAAAGACGCTCAATCTTTAGAGCAACTCAAACAATTGAAGCTGCAGGCCGAAGCACAAGCTGTTAAGGGTGTGCTACCGGCCAATAGCAATTTGCGCGATGAAATTCGCCAAGCTGTTCAGGGTGATCAACAGGCTGTTAAGTCTCAAAATGAAGTCGATTTTTATGCAGGAAGTTTCATTAAGGCTGTGCCGCTCTTTGCTGGGGCGAAGTCTCGCGCTATGTTGGCTGGATCTATTGTCGCTTATGGTTTAGATTCGGTCCATTCCAAAGACACAGCTGGCGAGGCATCGGTAAACCTGGCTATGGGTGGCCTTAAAGGCTTTGCCCTGAAGAAGACGTTTGATTATGTAGGGGCTAAGAGTTTCACTCTTGCTCCGGCAGAAGCTGCTACTGTCACAGCCCGGTACATGGGTGTCGGCCTGAAGGGCATGGCCTTGGGGGCTAGCTCTCGTGTTTATGAGAGTGGTTTGACCAGCTCTACTTATTTGAACGAGCAGGGCAAACTGACAGGCGATAGTTTTACTGCTGGAATTGGCAAAACTTTTAGTACTGCTATTGATGGCAAGGCCATGGTGATGGATGCCGGTCTCTTTATGGGAGCCCACGGCGCCTTCGCTGGTATGAGCAAGGTTGGTGTGAAACTCTTTGAAGGCACTGCAATCGCCGAATCTATGGCCGCTTCTAAGCTAGGCAAATTTGTCAACGAAAGCAAGCTAGGTTCTAATGCTGGCATGGGTGCTACTTTCGGTTTTAGTTCTGGTGCTACTAATGAGTTCATGCGCCAGAAAGACTCTGAAGATTTTGCTGGTGGCTACGATATTTCTCGTATACTCAAGCGTGGTGCTCTTCAAGCCATTACTGATGGTGCTGCTGGTGCCAGCGGTGCTACTGCTATGCATTTCGCCGCAAAGCCTAGTTTGGGGGGGCCAGCTGATAGGCCGCTGGAGTCGCAAGGAAAGATTGGACGTGCTTTTGCTGGTGAAGAAGTTGCGCCGCCTAAAATTGAGGCAACAGCTGAGCCGCTCAAATCTGATGCGTCTGCGGAAGCCTTGGTGCCTAGAGAGACTGCTGCCAAGGATGCGCTTGTCGGCGCCGAACGAGTTGCTGAACCACTGGCTGAGGTTAAGCCAGTAGCTGAACCATTAGCCGAAGTAAAGCTTAGCGAACTTGCGCAAAGTCCTGAAAGCTTTTCCAATACTCGCACACATCAGGTTAGCGAGAGTCAGAGAGCTAACTTCGATCAAAGTGTGACTTTGGCTAGCAAAGCTGTAGATTATAGAGCGACCCCTGAAGATGTGGTGGCGTTCTTTGAGCACGCAGCTGGAGATGGTCGCTCTGTTAGTGTCGCTATGGCTAAAGTGGCAGAGCAGGCTAAAGACTTAGGCAATGTGCCTATGGAAAAGTTGATCAAAGAGGCTTTTAGAAGTTCGCCTGAAAGTATTGCCACTCTTAAGGAGGGAGTTCAGCTAGCAGAGGCTGCCGCTAAGAACAATGCCAGCCCACTTGATGTTTATAAGCTTTTAGATTACGCCTACGGCCAAGGTCGTGGTGCTGAGGTGCCACTGCGCATGGTGACAGAATTAGCTGGTGATCGTGAAGTCAATCAGATCGTGCAAGAAGCTTATGCTGGTTCTGGCAATCTAGTGCGGGTAATTAATAAAGTCGATCGTTACACTGAACCAATTCCGCAAGAAGTAAAGGTATCTTTCGGTGCTTTAATGAAAATGCCAGTGACCAGTGCTGCTGAGCATTTGCAATTTAGGGAGAGCGTTAAACAATGGGTCAATGAAAACCCCGGTTTCACAAAACTGATGGAAGCCTACGGCAATCAGACTCGTTCTGGTGTTCATGCGGCAGTGATTGATGCTGTGCTACATACCAGTATTCTCAGCAAATTCCCAGAGCGCAGTGTTACCACGCCCAACTTGTTAGAGCAACTTGAAGCTGCCACTGGACGCCGTGCTCTTGATGGAGACGAGGCGGTTGCGCCTGAGGTTACTCCACCACTTGAGTCAACTGTGAGAGCCCAGCCCGAGGCCCTGGCTCAGGCACAAAAAACAGAATATAGTGCTGATCAAGCTGCTGGCGACCGCCAAGCAGCGGCTCGCTTGCAAGCTGAGCGTCTTGAGCAAAACCCTGAAGCTGCTATTACTCATCAAGGCGGTCGAGCTGTCATAAGTCCTGAGGTCCTGATCAAAGAATTTCAACAGGCAGAAGGCACTGCTAAGGTCGTCAAAGGCACCATTCTCAGTGAATACATTGGCAAGATGAGTGATGCTGACTTTGCTGATTGGTTGGCCCATGCTTATCGGCCGGCAAATCAGCCTGGCATGCACCCGGATGTAAATAATTTAGCTTTGATGCATATAGGTAACGGACGCGTACTAAATCGCGCTGAAGTACGCGATGCCATCAGTGACCCAGATCATGCCAAAATAGACATTCCTACAATACGCAAGTTTCTTGCTGCTCCCGAAAAAACAGATCCTGGACCAATTTCAGAAGCCGAGTTGTCCTATATAGGTAATCGCTTACAGCTTGCCTACGAGCGCACCCAAACTCGAAATGACATGAATCCGGAAACTGCTGGCAAGCCGGTTGATAATTTAGCTGTACTGAAAGAAGCATTACCTAGTACTTATCTAAGAAGTCTCCGTGATCGCTATTCGACTTTAGCTACTGACGGTAGTGGTCAGTATGAGTATCGTCCCGGCTTCGATCAAAATCTTGCCAACTGGCTTGAGACCAGTCGCATGGTCGAAATGCAAAGTCCGAAATATCGTCCGCCGCGGCCTGTCAACAATCAACTGTCTGATCGATTGAATGTTCTTGACCTAGCTATAGACATGCAAAATACTGCTGCCAATCCGCAATTAGTCAACAGACTGCTTGAATTGGGTACGCAGAACCATTTTGCCGTGAAGAACATTCTCACGAAATTAGACCCTACTACCTCAGCACCTGAGCATACTGAACTGCTCAATTTAGTGGTGCCACGCACTGGCTCGCTTGAAGATGTTAGAGGGCTGCTAGATGCCATTCAGTTTGGTAATAAGTCTAATCAGAACGCAAACAAAGCAAGAGAGCAAGGCAAAGATGCTGCATATCACGACACTGCTCGTGAGACCAATGAAGCTTTTGCTCTTTCCATTGTTAATCGCTTAATTCCTCAAAGTGAACCTGGTTGGCAGCGGGCTCAGCAGATAATTTCAGATATGGTTTCGGGCAAGATTCGCGATCCTCGTCCTGAGACTCCTGGTGGATTTGGTGCTGCAGCTGGTCGTGGTTTTGACCGCAACGGACCAGGCGGTGGTCGCGGTAATTTCCGCAGTAACCGTGGGGGCGATAGCCCTCAAGAAAGACCTAGGGCAGAGCAGCCTTTGCGTGGTGCAGAGCAAAACAACTTCAGGCCCAAGGGCACAGACAAACAGGCTGAGCAAGATTCTCGCCCTGCTGACGAGCCTGTAGCTGAACGCGTCGAATCAGTAACTAAGCCAGTAACAGAACTAGTCGTTGACCCAGCAGCTGAAGTAATTAAACCTCAGCAGGAAGCTCCTGTAACTCTCGAGCCACCGACAGACGCCTCCATTTCACAAGGTCTGGCTGATCTGCTGAAGCAACCTGTACCAGAAGAATTCACGGCTCGCCTTGTAGAGCAAGGGTTGGTTCAACCTGACGGAGCCAAGCCAGAAGTTGCTGCCAAGCCCGAAGTAGTTACACCGCCAGAAATAGTCGCGCGCCAAGAGTTTACCAGCGAGCCACCGGTCACTTATGACCCACAGGTCTATATTGCTGAAGGTGGCAATAATAGTAATAATGGGGGTCGCAATGCCGGAAAGACTAGGCAGAATCGTCGTGCCGTAGTTGAAGAAGATGATTGGGGCGATGATGGTGGCTACAAAAAAGGTAGCAAGCGCGACAAGCAACAGCGCGGCGGTAAGCGTGATTACAAACGTGGCTTTGACGACGAATAACTAGGGCACGTCTTGGTTTGCTCAGCTGTCACAGGGAGCTGAATCTAGTGTGCTCTCTTCCTTATATATCGGCCAGCACTGCTTTGTAAGCATCGTATGTAACATCATCAAATAAGACAAAACGTACTTGTTTCAATTCAGTGTCTTTGTCCAGCTTCTCTATAAAGTCTTTTATGGTAGAAATTGCTACCTTGGCTGCTTCTGCTACAGGGTAGCCATAAGCACCAGTGCTGATTGAGGGAAAGGCGATCGAGGCAACTTGATTGTCGACGGCCAACTGCAACGAGTTTTGGTACGCATTGCTGAGAATTTGATTTTCATTAGTCGTACCTCCTCGCCAGATTGGTCCAACTGTATGAATGATATATTGTGCTGCTAGCTTGCCACCGCCGGTAATGACAGCATTGCCTGGGGTGCATGGGCCTTGTATTGCTTTGATTTGCTTGCATTCTTCTAAGACTGTTGGCCCAGCTGCGCGATGAATCGCCCCATCAACGCCACCTCCTCCCATAAGCGAAGAGTTGGCTGCATTAACAATAGCTTCTACAGTTTCTCTGGTAATGTCTCCTCGATGCAGAGAAATATCGATGTTGTTAATTGCTTTGCTGTAATCCTCAGCCATTGTTCAAATCAGAATACGGCAAGGTGGTTTTGGCGATCACCATACCTCTGCTGTCTAAGCTAATTTCGGTTGTTTCGTTGGCTGTTCTAATTATTTTTTTTGTTGGGATGGCGGCATTGGCATTGGTATCGAATAGCGAGGTAGTCTCGGAGACTATCTTGCCGCTGACGTCGAAACGGCTCTCGCTAATTGGCCTTCCAAGCCGGTCTGTGTAAGTTGTTGATGAGCCTTCTTGTGATTTGATGTGAATTCTTGATGAGGACAAATCACTCAGCGTTGTAATTGTTTTTGTAGAACCCTCTTGAGGATTGATCTGAATAGTTTGATAGCAATTGGCTGCTTCGAAAGCGACATCACGAGCTGCTATTTTTTCAGCCTTGGTCTCGTCGCTAGGCGCTGACAGCTTGTGCATACTTTTGAATGGGCTGCGGAAATCTTCCATGACTGAAGCGGCAAATGCTTCTTTGCTTCTTTCGCTTGCACCAGTCAGAAACGAATTTTTGTCGGGCGCGGGGCTGAAAAGATTGCCGAGAGCTTTTGGTTCTGCAAATTTTGGCTTTTCAGATGCGTCCCATTGTTCGGGAAGCTGCTGTGGTCGCTCATTTTTGTACTGAGTGGGGCGTTCACTTTGACTTAGATTTTGACGCTGAGTGGGCTCAAATGTCAGGGCCGGTAGTGTTGCTGCATCTACTAGACCAGCTGAATCTACACGAGTTTTTGCTTCTTGGCTCTGCTGGCGGGCTCTTTCGCCTGCGCCCCAGCCGTTGCCCCAGGCATTGCTAGCACTAGCGCCTTCATAAGGTGATGGCACATTCAAGTCGTAGCGATTGGCTGGGCTAAATTGATCGTGTATAAATCGAGCAAGATTACCGCCGGCCTCGCTCTTCGGCACTGCTGTGAGCTGTGCGTCTGCGGCGGCCACGCCATTGGTATTAGGTTGTGCGGAATCACCGAAGTGCCGCATTCAGTCACCTGCCAGAAGTTACTAGATAAGTTGCTATATAAAAAAAGAAAGACCCGCTAAAGACGAGCGAGAACTCTATATTAGCTCAGTCTAACTTGATGTCAAGCGATTCGCCTCAGATCTAATCTAGAACTGTAATTTAAAACTGTTGAAGCTAGCTGCCTGTGACGTCCCGGGCCAGAACAATGCGTTGTGTTGTTTTCGACATGTCGCGAGCACCTTTGGCCGCACTGAGCAGCTTGTCTAGTTCTTGGCTGTCTTCTGGTACTCCGGCTACGCCAAAGGCGAACACCATACCTTTAGGATCCATATCAGCTGTGAGCGGGGCTTCTCTCAAGACGTCGACAATGCGGTGAGCTAAAGCGCCTGCTGCCTTGGCGTTTGAGTTTGGCAGAATCAAGCCGAAGTCAAACGTTTCATAGTGGCCAAGCATATCAATTGGTCGCTTCACTAGGCTGATTCTCTGCATCGCTCTTTTTACAGCGAGGGTTTGCAATGCTTCAACCGGTCCTGCGGCTCCACCTTTTCTGTGGCCGAGACTGAAGACAACAAGCGAGAAAGGGAAGTTGAAATATTCGTAGCGTAAATACTCTTGCTGCAAGAAATAGAGAAAAGCAGGATAAGTGAGAATATCGGTTTCTTGGCGAATCAGAGACTTATTGACACTTTGCAGGGTGCCTTCATCAATACCTAGGCCGCGACCGGCTGAACGAGCCTGCTGATCGGTTACTTGCACCAGGCCACAGCTGATCAGGTTGAAGAGTATTGGCACATACTCTGGTTTGCGCATGGGGCGTTTGGCTAGAATATCGAAAAATTGACTGTGATTATCAATCAGCTCATAAAAATCAATTTGCGGCTGCAGGGCTATTGGTGCGCCTTTTTGTAGCCGTGCTGCAAACTCTTGTTCTGAAATAATGGCATTGCGTTTAACCAGGCACGATTCAAGCTTGAGACCTGCTGAATCAAGATACTGGCTTTGGTCTAGCAGTGACACACCTTCCATAAGCATGGCGTCCAGTCTTCTTTTGACAGTTGTCTGCGTACTTTTTTCGTCTGGCCAAAATCGGAACTCACCTGCGGTCCAGGTAACTAATTCAATTAATACGGTGTCGCCTACAGCCTCTTTCATCTCGGCGTGAACGGCTGTGCCATCGTTAAAATAGACTCGGCAAGATTCTTGTTTATCTTTTACATCTAGTCTGCCGGTCATTTTTGCCATGGCTAACGATTGTAAAAGGTTCGGCGCTTGCATCTTGGTCAGGTCGCCTTCAAGAGTGGCTTTAACTCCTGGTTTCGGTGCATCGAAGACAACCTCGTTTTCTTGCGAGTGGCTTTGATGGCTTTGGTGGCTTGCTACTGGTGCCACTTCTTGCGACTGAGTGCCGATGGGGTTGAGGTTCGAGATTGTATCGCGGCCCATCATCTGTTCTGTGGATATGTTGTCTGCGAACAGATCACAGCCGCAGCCGCTCATCACTAGATTGGTGACCATGCTTAGGTCCGGCTCTGGATGCTGGAAAATTTGCTGGTGGCCCTTGGAGGTGACGGCAGTCAAAGTCCAGATTGGATCCATTGAGATGCCATGGTCAACTTTTACAGTGACAACAAATTCTTGCGAGCCTTCTGTTACCGAAAATGGTAATTCAACCTGCCTGCCCGCCTGCTTGTTAGCTTCTTGGGCCAAAAATTGAATATCGGTGTAGTTGGGTACAACCGATTGCTTTGGCAGGCGAAAATTTCGCGGTGCTGGTGTATTTTGTTTCCCGGCTTGAGAACGCGATGAGAACATGTGATTACCAATAGACTTATAAACGGCCAAACCGATAGGCCTCTTATCTTATCTGTGCCACATTCTAGACTTGGTAAATCAGAAAGTAAGAAAAAAAGAGGCACTGGCCTTATTATGACCAGTGCCTTTATCAGTCGCTAGGGCCTTTGTGTTATGGATAAAGCCCGCGCAAGCGCTTGGCTTCGGCAATTCGCGAAACTCCGATACGCAATGCGGCCATTCTTACGCTCAATTTACTCTTTGTTGCTAGCTCCAAAACTTGATCGCAAGCACGGCCCATGATTTGTTCTAAGCGTTGATTGACTTCATCTTCGCTCCAGAACAAGTGCATCATGCCTTGTACCCATTCAAAGTAGCTGACCGTGACGCCGCCGGCGTTGGCAAGAATGTCAGGAATGACAATAATGCCGCGCTCATGAAGCATCAAATCTGCTTCTGGTGTGGTTGGCCCGTTGGCGCCTTCAATTACAATTTTGCAATTGAGTTTTTTGGCGTTTTCTTCAGTGATTTGGCCACCCAAGGCTGCTGGAATGAGCAAATCGCAAGGAAGTTCAAGCAGATCTTTGTTGCTTACTGGAGTTGAGCCAGTGAAACCTTCCACCTTGCCCATTTCTGACAGATAAGCAAACAATCTTGGAATATCGATACCCTTAGGATTGTAGATGCCGCCATGGACGTCGGAAACACCAACAATTTTGTAGCCAGCTTGGTGCAGCAGTTTGGCTGCAATAGAGCCTACGTTGCCGAAACCTTGAACAACTACAGTGGGTGAATCGCCTTTGATGCCGTAGTGGCTCACAGCCCGTCTGGCACAATAAGCTACACCGCGACCAGTGGCCTCTGTACGGCCGAAAGAGCCGCCAATGGAAACCGGTTTACCGGTTACCACTGAAGGCACGGTATGACCGACGTTGATGCTATAGGTATCCATAATCCAGGCCATGGTCTGCTCATTTGTGTACATGTCAGGAGCAGGGATGTCCTTGTCTGGACCAATCAGATTAATGATTTCGGAGGTGTAGCGCCTGGTTAGTCGCTCGTTTTCACCGATTGAAAGCTTCCATGGTTCGCAGCGAATACCGCCTTTGGCTCCACCATACGGAAGGCCCATTAGGGCGCATTTCCAGGTCATAAGCATGGCTAAGCATGAAACTTCGCCCAGATTTACCTCGGGATGGAAGCGGATGCCCCCTTTGGCTGGTCCAAGGGTGACGTCGTGGTGAACGCGGTAGCCAGTAAATGACTTAACTGTTCCGTCATCCATGCGCACCGGCACAGTCACAATCAGCGCTCTTTTGGGGTAACGCAAGCGCTCGTGAAGCTCTCTGTCTAGACCCATTTCCTCGGCGATTTCGTCGAGTTGTCTTTGGGCCATCAAAAAGTGTTCGGTTTCGCATTCCATTGTCGGCACTTTCGCCGACTTGACCGCTACCATCACTGCTACCCCCTGAGTGTTGAACCTTATAGACTTTCTCTGGAAGGCTTGGCGTTCTTGGGGGCTTTACAGCATTTCCCGCGAATTGGTCAAGGCAATTCCAGTCGACAGTCGTCTGTCGTTGCAATATGTTAACTCCGATATCGAAACGATATGGTCAATTTGGGGGGGGCAAGACCACTTAATTTTTTCTCAGTACAATTTGCTGACAGAATTATTTGGACACTTGTCTTTAAACATCCAGCATTCATATAGTGTAGGGATGTGCAATTTTTGTTTGCCTTGATGTAGATCGGGCAATTTCGGGTAAGACTGAGACAAGGCTTAAAACCACAATAGTCTAGTTGGTATTAAATATGGTGCCGGTAAAATAATCGATGAAATTCTCCTTTGAGAACATTCTCAACATCTTTCTAATTTTCATTCCTTTGCCGATTATTGGTGCTTATTTGCACTGGCCGGCTTACATCATTTTCTTCACGGCCTGCCTTGGCATTGTTCCTCTGGCCGGCATTATGGGAAAGGCCACAGAGGTCCTGGCTGACCGGGTCGGCTCGGGAGCTGGCGCTTTACTCAATGCTACCTTTGGTAATGCTTGCGAATTGATCATTGCCATATCGGCTCTGCGCGCGGGCTTAATCGATGTAGTTGAAGCTTCGATTACCGGCTCGATTATTGGCAACGTCTTACTGGTCCTAGGGGGCGCCATCCTGGCCGGTGGCATCAAATACCGCACACAGTATTTCAATCGCACTGCAGCTTCTACATCGGCCACTTTGCTGGCGCTAGCGGCCATTAGTTTGACCGTGCCAGCGGTCTGTCAGTTAGCAAACAAGCATCACGTTGGCCACGGCGACTATAACTTGGCACTCTGGATTGCTGGTGTGCAATTCATTACCTATATATTGAGTCTGGTTTTTGCTCTCAAGACCCACAAACAGCTCTATCAGGCATCTGATGATGACAAGGGTGAAGACCTCGGAGTGGGCGGTTGGAGTGTTCGCACCGCCATAATTGTGCTTCTGATGTCGACTGTGGGCGTGGCCATACTTAGTGAATATCTCGTTCATGCCGTGGAAGAAGCCGCTGTCACTCTTGGTTTGAATCATATTTTCATCGGCGTGATTTTGGTGGCTATTGTAGGTAACGCCGCTGAGCACAGCACAGCCATTTTGATGGCGGCCAAAAATAAAATGGATCTGGCTATCAATATTGCTTTGGGCTCAGGGGCTCAAATCGCTCTCTTTGTAGCGCCGGTGATTGTTTTTACTGGTCATGTTATCGGCCGGCCCATGGACCTGTGCTTCTCAGAAGTAGAGATACTTTCAATCGTGGTTTCTGTAATCATTCTTTCGTTCGTGGCTACTGATGGTGAATGTAATTGGCTGGAAGGTGTTCAACTTCTGGCCGTATACGCCATTTTAGGTGCGGCCTTCTTCTTTGCTCCGGGCTAGGAATAATTACTGATTGAGCCACTAAATGCCAGAATTACCCGAAGTTGAGACAGTAAAACGAGGTTTGCAATTGGCCTTAGCAGGCGATGCTATTGTGGCTGTTGAGGTTTTGCGCGACGCTTCTATTGCGTTTCCTGATGTTGATGCCTTTATCTCTGCTCTTCCCGGTCATAAATTTGGTCAGGTTTTGCGCCGTGGCAAGTATCTTTTAATTGAACTTGATCGTGGCGCCGGTTTGGCTTGTCACCTGCGTATGTCGGGGCGGCTCATCGTGCGCGAAGCTAGCGAGAGTGGTGCTAAAGCTTCTAAGACAGCTAGAGCAGCTAAGGCTGCTACTAAAGCGGCTACTACCTCTACTAAGTCGGAAAGAACGGCAAAAACAATAAGAGCGCCACAGTTTCTGCGGGTGCGCATTATGCTTGCTAGCGGTCGGGAGTTGCATTTCGAAGATATGCGCGTCTTCGGTCGACTCTGGTTTAAACCTAAAGGAAAGACATTTGAAGATGTTATTCCCAGCCTGGTGCAATTGGGTGTGGAACCTCTTGAGTCATTGACTAGCGCTCATTTGTCCAGTGCCTTCAAAGGCAAAAATCAAGCAGTGAAAACAGCGTTATTAGATCAGCACATACTCGCTGGTGTCGGCAATATCTATGCTGATGAGTCGTTGTTTCTCTCTGGTATTCATCCCACCATCGCCGCTGGCAAAGTCTCAGATGAACAGCTGAATAGGCTGGTTGAGAATGTGCAGTTAGTGCTCAGTCGTGCTATCGAGTCTGGTGGTTCTACTTTGCGTGACTATACCGATAGTAGTGGTGTTAACGGTAATTATCAAAATTTGGCCTGGGTTTATGGGCGAGAAGGTGAGCCCTGTCGCCAGTGTTCCAGCTTAATTGAGCGGATCAAACTCAATGGTCGTTCCAGTCATTTTTGTATTCAATGTCAGCCGCTCAAGAGAAAAATAAGCAGACCTATAAGGAAGCCAAAAAAATGAAAACTTCTCCCATCAAAGTAATGACGAGCTTTTTTTGCGCCAGCGTTTTACTTAGCCCGATTTTTACTCAAGACCCAAGTCAAGCGGCTTTCGCGGCCAAAAAGAACGAGAAAGTAAGCCTGCCGGTGACAAGCCGTACTGGGCTTGATTCGAGCAAACTCGATAAGCTCGATGACCTTATGCTCAAGGTGATGAAGGCAAATGACATTTATGCCGGGCAGCTGGCTGTGTCTAAGAATGGCAAGCTCGTTTATTCTAAGGCTTTTGGCTTTGCCGACAAAGAGCATAAAGTTGATACCACCTGTGATTCGCTTTTTCGCATTGCCAGTTCGTCTAAGCCAATTACCGCAGTGGCGATTATGACTCTGGTGCAGCAAGGTAAATTGACCGTAGAAGATAAAGCTCTAGACATACTGAAAGATTACAAACCTGTTGCCGGTGAGCCTTTTGATCCCAAGTTGCAGACCATAACCGTGCGGCATCTGCTTGAGCACACTTCTGGCTTTTCTAATGAGAAAGGCGATCCCCAGTTTGAATATTTGCGCCTCGCTGCTCAAAAGTATAGTTTGCCGCAGCCGGCTTCTCCCCAAGCGATTGTTCGCTATCGCTTAACCAAACCGCTTGATCGCGATCCTGCGACTAAGTATGAATATTCCAATTTTGGCTATAACATGCTTGGCCGCATAATTGAAAAGGTCAGTGGTGAAGACTACGAGATTTATGTCAAAAAGAATGTTCTAAAGCCTGCCGGTGCTGATGCCATGGCTCTTGGCCACACCCGCCTGGTGGAGATGTCGCCCCTTGAAGTTTTCTATGACGATAGAGGCATTGGTGACAAAGGCTGGTCTGTGTACGCCGCTGAACCTGAGCAAGTAGCCGCTTCGTATGGTTCAAGCTTTTCCCAAGAAGCAATGGATGCCCATGGCGGCTGGTTAGCTAGAGCCGAAGATCTCGTCAAGTTTGTGGCCGCCGCTGATGGCAGCAGCAGTAGCTGTAAGCTCTTGACTCCGGATACCATAAATTTGATGTTGGCACCACCAGAAGTGGCGCCAGTCAAAACCAAGAAGAAATCTGGCGCATATTATGCTAAAGGTTGGAACTTCGCGCCCAAGACTGGCCAGTGGGCCCATAGCGGAGCTCTTACTTTTGGCACGGCCAGCTTTGTTTGTCACCTTGCTGATGGAGTGCAGGTTGCCGCTGTCTTCAATCATCTCCCCGAGAATTTCCCTAAGTTTTTCGAAGAAATGCAGCCCAAAATTATCGATTTTGTGGAGAAGCGCAAGAGCAAGATTTAAGCCTTGATGGCAATGATACGGGCTCCACACATTTCTATGCCGCCAACTTGAGCTAGTTCTTTTTCCCAGTTGTAAATCAGGCTGGCCCTATCGGCACCAGATTTGGTGTGGGGTAGAAGATCGCAGAGATAATGAAAAAGATAGGGTACTCTGCGCTCTTCAATGATTTCAAATTTGTCTAAAAGGGCGTTTTTGACCCTCTCGAAAGAACTGACATGGTGCTCTATTTCATGGTGGTGGCGCCAAAGAGAAATCGCTTCAGATTGCTCATGGCCAGGCCCGAGTGTATTGCTTTCGTGGCGCTCTGCTGTAAGCCAGCTGTGGCGGTGCTTTTCTGCCGCTTCGTCTTTGCTTTTTTTGGGCTTCTCCTCAGCCGCAATTAATTGGGCCAAGTTAAAGAGCCAGATTGCTGTTTTCTGATCGACTCGTTCGTAACCAAAGTCGTCGACCAGAAGTAAGCCGTTAGGCTTAAGTAAGCGATAGGCCGCAGCCATAGCTTTGTCTAGTGGCTGCATATGATGAAGAGAGCGACTGCACAAAAGAGCGTCAAACTCTTCATGTTCAAATTTTTCCAATTCAGTTTGGAAGCATTTGACCCCTAAGGCGGTGCTTTTTTCAACAGCTGCTTGGTTCGGGTCTATGGCTGTGACTTGCAGGCCGCCTTTGAGCATTGCTGCGGCAATGGCTCCGTCACCAGCGCCGACATCGAGTACTCTCGATTTTGGTTTGAGGCAGCCGAGGGCAAAGCTGGCAGTGATTCTAGCGGCGAAGCTATGAGGGGTTTCCATGGTATTTCCAGTTATCTATATTATGAGGTGCTAATTGGCTTTTTCTTTCTTGGCAAAAAATCGCTCATAGAAGAACAATAGAGCCGCAGGTATGCAGCTTATTGCTACGAAAGTGAGAAAGTGTAAAACGGTGGCGAAGGCCAATGCTTGGTCTGGCGGGATGTGCGCTGTCATCACCGTGGCTTCTTTGACCAAAAGGTGGAAGGTGCCCACTGAGCCAGGAGTTGGAACAAGCACGCCGGCCGAACCGATGGTGAAGATTATCAGGCACTGAAGTGGATCGATTTTACTTTCGAGGCCGAAGCCGTACACCATTTGATAAAAGTTGAGCCAATAGGTGCTCCAGATGGCAACGCTAAGAAAGGCTATGTAGGGGTACTGAACTGGGCTTTTGAGCGCTTGAGTGCCAGTGTCGAATTGCTCGGCTAGCTGATAGAAACGCTCTCTCAGCTTTTCAGGTAGTCTGCTTTTGGCCAAGTTTAAGCTCAGCAACTTCTTTAAAATGGCGCCAACATTGGGCAGTACTATTAGTCCAACTACCACTCCTGCAAGTAATAACAGCCCGCCGGGCTTGAGCCACGGCATCGAGGCTAGCAAGTCTGGAGGCAGAATCATTAAGGTTGCGCCGAGAAACGATACCAGAAGAGCGATGTCGAGCATCCGGTCTATCAACATGGTCGATAAAACACCAGCCCAGGGAAGATTTTCTGATTTGCAAATTGAAAGTAGCCGTACTACCTCGCCCCCTCGTGGGATGGCAACGTTTACTGCGTAGCCAATGATGACTGCGTAAAAGGAATTGTACTGACTGATTTTTTTATCGGACAAAGGCCGCAGCAAAATTGTCCAGCGATAAGAGCGGAGAAAAGTACCAAATATGCCGGAGACGAATATCAGTACAACAGCAAAAGGTTTGACGTTTTTGGAGTATTGCCAAAGTTCGGCGAGGTTGGTGCCTTTGAAGGCATACCATAAGAGGAAAATGGCGAAGGCTCCAGCTAGGACCTGCTTGAGAAGGTTGTTCGGTCTTGAATTCTTGGCTGCGGGTTCCTGCATAACTCTCTGTTTTTGTTTGTTAGTTTGAGGTGCTGTTGAATGGGGCATCTAGGGGATACAAAGCTCTGAAAGTGAAAGATCACTCTGCCGTTTTTAGAGCTGAGCCTAGAACTCCCAGTAGGGTCTCCCCATGGTACTAGACTCAAATGCCCGAACTGAGATTATCGAGAAGTTTTTTTGCTATCAAAAAAATCGCTAAATATCTTCTTGGGCGGGCACAATACATAAAGAGATATGTCCTCGGTCGGCTGACACTCGGTTTTACTAGGGTCAAATCTCCCCCACGAGCTCTATTCACAAGCACTTCGCCAGGTTTTAACTTGCCTGAATGCTTGGCAAGCTCTAGTTAGCCGGATCTGATAATGCGTGACAATGCGGGACAGATAGGAATATTAGGAATAGTAGGAATGTTTCGTCTAATTCTTGGAACGCTGTCGAAAAATGAAATCGATGTTAAATTAGGAGGTTCTCGCTCTTGAAAAATCGTTCTCGGGCGTGGATAGGAATCCCAGATAGTTCGGTGAAATGATGGAAGCCAGGAAGACCAAAGTATTGTTAATTGAAGACACAGCTGGGGGCGCGTTCGCCCTTAAGGATGTGCTCAAAAAAGTTTCGGGGCCTGATGCCTCCATGGAAATCTCCATGGAATTCACCGAGAATATCGCAAAAGGTTTGAAGCGCCTTGGCGAAGGCGGGGTCGACGTTGTTTTGCTTGATTGCTCTAAAGATGGCGCTGGCAACGATGGTGCTGATAAATTCCGCCAGCTCAGAGCTCAAGACGCTAGTGTGCCGGTCGTTGTAGTGGGCAATAGCAGTAAAGATGATATCGCTGGCCAGACGATGGGCTCTGGTGCTAGAGAATTTTTAGTGAAAGACGAAGTAGATGCTCGGGTCTTATTGCAGTCAATTCGCCATGCTATGCAGGTGAAGCAGCTCGAAGATCAGTTGCACGAAGCTAATCAGAAGGTTCTTGCTGCTAATCAGCAATTAGATACTATCGCTAACGTTGATGCTGCTACTAAAGCTCTTAGCCGTGCCGGTCTAGAGAAAGCTCTTGAGGCAGAATATGTGCGGGCCCAGCGTGGTGGCTGGAATTTAGTGACAGTCTTGATCGATTGCGATGATTTTGATCGCATCAATCAGCAGTTTGGTCATGCTGTGGGTGACGTTGTTCTTCACGAAATAGCAGACCGTGTCAGGGAGACCGTTAGACCGACCGACCATCTGGCACGACTTGGTGGTGATGAGTTCCTCTTGATTTTGCCTGATACTCGTTTTGCCGAAGGTATGCTGGTTGCTGAAAAAATCCGTTTAGCGGTGGCTGAAAGCCCGCTGCGATTAGCTTCCGAGACCGTTAGAGTAACCGCCAGTTTAGGCGTCTTGGCTCTTCCCTACGAGTTTTGCTCAATAGAAGAAGTACTTTCTTTGGCCAGATTGGCCGTGCGTGAGTCGAAGATGCTCGGTAAGAACCGCGTCTCTTCCGGCGAGAAGCATAAGCAAGCTGGCGCTGGACAGTCTCCTGATAAGGCTGCGCTAGAAGAGTTGACCGAGAAGTTGCGTCGCGGCGACTGCTTCCGTGCTGTATCCATGCCGATTTTTCACCTTAGTGATGAAAAAGTAGTCGCCTACGAAATCTTAAGTCGTGGTCCTGCCGGTGCTTTCGAGATGCCGGATGACCTCTTCCGCGTCTCTGTTGAGCACAACTTGCTCACCATTGTTGACTTGCGTTGTTTGAAAACTTGTCTCTCGGCTTGTCCTGATCCCAAGTTCGATCAAACAGCCAGGTTCCACGTAAACCTCTTCCCATCAACGATCATGGATACTCCCATTGAGCGCTTGATGACCCTTTTCCCTGCCAATAAAACTGATGGCAACTATGTCATAGAAATTAGCGAGCAGCAGTTCATTGGTGACCCAGCTTATCTACGCGATCACGTTCAAGCGTTGAAAGAGCGGGGCTTACTGGTGGCAGTAGATGACGTTGGCTTTGGTCGCAGCTCCCTTGAGAGCTTGATTATTCTTGAGCCAGACATCGTCAAGATCGATCGTAAGTATGTCTCAGGAATTTCGGAAGAACCGGCCAAGGCTCGTTTGCTCAAGCGGCTAGTGAAAGTTGTTAATTCGCTGGGTGCTGAATTGGTTGCTGAAGGCATTGAGTGCCGGGAAGAGCTCGATCTATTAGTCGAAATGGGAGTGCCATTTGGTCAAGGTTGGCTTTGGGGCAAACCTGCTTAAGACCTATTGGCTAAGAATTCTTGGAAGAATTAGTCTTGCTTTGGTATAGCTAATTTGTAGTACTAGTTATAGAAATAGCATTAGTCTTGATGGTACTACTGGTAGTGTCGGCTCTGTTCTGTCATTGGTTGTCGGCCAATGAGAAATTTTTGGGGGTCAACACAAATGCCCTTTTTCATGTAGCAAACAAGGCTGGTACGCGAGCCGAGGACATAGTTAAGTTTACTCTTCTTGGTTTGTTTGGCCGGTTGGACCACTCCGTTTAATTGCGCTTGAACTGGTGGGCCAGCATAGGCAATAATTTGAGCTGCTGTTTTACCTCTGGCAAATTTGCTGATTTGATCTGCTCGCCAAACTTGATAATCAAAGTCTAAATCATCGCTATGACGCTTTGCCTCTACGCAACGGTCATTGCGGAAGACCAAGCTAACTGGCGCACATTTCTCGCCAAAAGCATAGAGCCAGATATCTTCTCCCGGTTTACAAAAGCTCCAGCAGTCTATTTTGCCGCCGCGGAATCTTGGTGCTCCGGCACAGGCTTCAACTTGTGCTTTAGTCATGCCTTTGGCAACGCCACAAAACTGCTGCGCCGCTTCTTCTTCGGCATTGCCAAAGTAAGTGGTCCAGACGCCGCGATGATTGTCGTTGGACACCTGGGTAAGTGCGCTCAATTCTTTGAAGACCTTGCGGTCGAGCTTTTTGCCTTCCAGGCCATGGCCAGCTCTGGAGTTTAGAACGGGATGCAAAATTGTCTCTTTTGCTAGCGTGTTACTGGGCTTGAAGATTGGCTGCTTTTGGCCAGTTATGTCTCCGTTTAGATTGCTTTGTTCTATAGCTTGCGACCTTGCTTCTGCTGCTTTTGCCTCAGGGTTTCGACCTTCTTTTTTGAGGATTTCCGCCAAGGCATCTAGGGCGTCGGCAACATTAGAGCTATTGATGCCATAGATTTCTTCTGATAAGGCTAGAAGCCGACGGCAATACTGCTCCGCCACGGCGTAATTGCCCAATTTGAGATTCAGCTGGCGCAGTCTATAGAGATCGCCCTCTTTGTTGTAATAATGTTGCCCCTGAAACTTGTCATCGAGCTTAAAGGCGCTTTCCTCTAGGGCCGCGGTGCTTGCGATATCGCCCTGGCTTTCTTTCTTCAGAGCTAGTTTTCTCAGGCTCTGGGCCTGTTTCTCTGGTGAAATCTCCTGCCGCGTTTTTAGCGGATTCTCTTGTAGCTTTTGCTGCCCATTGTCCTTTGCCCAAGCACTGCAACAAGCTGTGGTCAAGATTGCTAGAGCTGCGGTGCATTGCAGTGCCCGTCTTTCTGCCGGCCTAACAAATTGAACTGGAGCCATGATATTTGTCGTTTCCCGTGCTGAGCTTCGCTTTCCTGCTGGACTTTAATAGGTGAGATAGAGTCAAGGCACTGATGCTGGGGTGATGCCATAATGGGGCATTTGGAAATACTATGCCCCGATTAAAGCAAAAAAAATTCTGGCTCTACCCTTGCACTATGGCAATTCTGGCACTAGTGCTAGCTGTTCCTGCTGGCTATTGTGCCGCGGCAGAGGCACAGGGAGCTTCTGCCGATCAAGATAGCTATCCGCGCATTACGGCTATGGAGACTGCCATTCTAGGCAAATCATATATTGGCGACGTATTGCCGGCGCGCTTGGCGCGTATGGAAGCCAAAGCCTTTGGCAAATCGTCTGATGGCGCTGATTTGAGTGATCGCACCGACAGTTTGCAAAGCTATGTTGAAACTACTTTGCATAAACAGATGGTTGTTCCTGGGCCTGGTTACCAGGGGCCAGAAGAGGATGATGCCCAGCCATCTCCTGCTGGCGCCTCGGGCCGCGTGGAGCAGACTGACTCGGCTGGTGCTCCTGAGGCTAAATCAGCTTCTTACCCCCGTGTTACGGCTCTTGAACAGGCCATCCTAGAGCAGACCTATGACGGTGAGGCTCTGGGCGATCGCCTCGGCCGCATGGAAGTTAAGGCTTTTGGTAAAGCTATGCCCGATTCAGCATTGGGTGATCGCACCGATGCCTTAGAAGACTATGCCGAAAAGAAATTGCACAAGAAGATTCTTGGCCAATCTTCAACCACTGTCGACAGTGCTCAGTCTGGAGCCGCTTCTGGGGGCGCCGGGGCGGGTGGCGGTGGCAGCTTCCTTTCTAAAATGGGCAGCGCCCTGCTCGGTATTCCTATGAATGGCATGCCAGCTTCTGGCGGTCAGTCTTTCTTTGTCCCGGGCATTGGCCCCTTCGCTGGTGTGCGGGCTCGTCCCCGTAGCGCTGTGGAGAAGCAGTCTCAAGGGGCGGCTCAGGCTCCCCAGGCTAGTCACCAACCGACAGCGGCCGATCAAGCAATTATTGAGGCGGCCACCCCTCCGGCTCCAGGTGTACGGCTGGCTACTAAAGTTGCCTGGTGCGAGCACAAAGTATTTGGACAAGTGGCTTATGACAAGCATTTGACCGACCGATTGAACTTGCTCAATGGGGCTTTGAAGTTTGATCCAGGCAAAAAAGGCCTAGATTTGATGGATGACATCGATAAAATGATCAAGGCTACAGCGGCTATTGACCAAAGTTCTGGAGCAAAGTAGTTTTTCGAATTAGAACTCTCTTGACCTTTTCTTTACTTCGCTAGATATAACTTTGACACCTTCTTTATGTCTTTTGAGCGATTATGTTGTCAGTGGATCTGTCGTATTGCTCAGCAGAAGTAGGTAAGTTCAATGGATACAGGCTCTTTATCTTTATGTCTGGTTTCAATTGCTTGCGCCATGGCGACTTTGCGCGGCATTCAATGTGCTTGCAATAGCGCCGTTGATAGTTATCTTAAGAGCCACAGGAAATGACACTAAAGTTAGCGCCAGTTTTTGTCGCCTGGTTTTTTTCGGCTTCCATGTTTCTGCTGCACGCGTTTGGCATCTTCTTCAGCCATCGCGGTTTTTCGCAATTGAAATATTTTGTCTTTTGCTACTTTCAATGCTTGCTCGTCGACAATGGGGGCGGGATAGTCTTTGCCAATAATGCAGCCGTGGAATTGTTGGAAGAGTGGTGGCATTAGCTCTGGCTGATGGAGGAACTCGATGGGAACTTTTGCTAACTCAGGGACATAGCGTCTAATGAAACTGCCGTCGGGGTCTTGCTCTCTTCCTTGCTTTGCTGCGGAGTAGACTCGAATATCGTTGATGCCAGTGGTACCAGATTGCATCTGAAATTGCGGGTAGTGAATACCCGGCTCGAAATCTAAAAAGTGACGAGCGAGATAGACTGCAGTGGGCTGCCAGTGCAGCCAGAGATTGTAAGAAGCAAAAGAAACAAGCATTGCGCGCATGCGAAAGTTAATCCAGCCCGATTCTTTTAGTGCCCGCATGCAAGCGTCTATCATTGGGTATCCGGTCAAGCCCTGGCACCAGGCTTCGAAGTAATCTTGCCGAAAATTATCTTCTCTGAGGCCGTCATAGACCCGGCTAATGTTGCGAAATTCTATTTGCGGCTCGTCTTCGAGCTTTTGCATAAAGTGGCAATGCCAAATCAGACGCTCTTCAAAAGCCGTCAAACTATTTTGCCATTTGCCGTTATTCGGTTCTTTTGCTAGTTGCACCCGACGCATCACGCTCGCTTGATAGGCCGTGCGCAGAGAGATGGCTCCAAATGTCAGATATGGGCTCAGGCGGCTACAACTAATGCTGCTTGTGATCGGGCTTGAAATGCCGCTGCGATACTGCTTGCTTCTGTCAAAAAGAAATGAAGCGAGTTCAGCCTGAGCATTGGCTTCGCCACCCTTTTGCGCTAGTGGCTTCGTCGATGGCGGCAAGCCCAACTCGGCTAATTGCGGGATTCTACCAAAGCCGTGCAGCTTTTTGAGATAGTCTTGACCGTTTTCTGGGCTCGCTAGAGCTGCTTTGGGCTCTTGAATGCGCTGAGCTTTCATGCGCGCAAACCATTTCTCACTCCAGCCGTCTCGGTTGCGCAGCCTTCGTATTACTCCTGTCTGGGGTAGCTCTTCATAGGCGATGCCGTTTTTCTTGCACCAGGCTTGGAGGCGCAAGTCGCGCCTATATGTGACTTGGTTGCCAATTTCTTCATGACACCAAATTTTTTCAAATGGAAGCTCTTGTTTTAGTTTCTCAAAAACTTCTGGTAGATTGCCCCGCAGAACAATAAGGCCGCTGTTGAGTGTCAGTAGCTTATTGTGCATCTCTTCTAGGCATTGATTGATGAAGACTTGATGGCTAGAATCAAACTCCGAACTACCTATAACTTCTGGCTCGATTACATAAACACAGAGCACTGGGCCTTGCTTGGAGGCCAAGTATAGGGGCTGATGATCGGCTAGGCGCAGATCTTTTTTGAACCAGACAAGTTGAACGGCCATCGAATTTTGCTCCGCTCGTCATTGTTGCTTGACAGCGTGAACATTGCTGAAACATCAGTTGTTGCCTTAGTAAAAAACAGTTCTACAACGGTGATATGGTTTCACTTTTGTCTTATCGAGCTTCTGAGACAACTGCCAGAGCTGGTTGTCGATGGCCGCAGCGTTAGAGGCAAAACCAAGATTCTCTAGTTCCTGTCGAATTAATTCAACAGCGATTATTGTTGCTGCCCTGATTTCTACTTCTTCTTCGCTGCCCGCCTCTAGTTCAATTTGCTCGTCAATTCGCTTCGCTAGAGCCATTTCGTAAGTCAATACTTGATCGTGGCGCAGTAGCTGCGGCAGTTTGTAATCGGCGAAAGCGGTCAGCTCTTCTATCTTATAAATTGCAGTAGCGCCGCTTGATACCAGGGTGTGATTGAGGTCAGAAACTAGAAGCTGAGCCCGTTTGAGAAAGAGAATTTCTTTACCATTGTATTGAGCAACGTCTAAATAGCCAGGTAATTCATGGGCAAATTTGAGGGCAAGCTCTCTGGCTGAAGCTGTAGCCAGTAGCGGCAAAAGTGCCTGCAGATAGTTTTCACCACTGAGCTTCTGAGCTAAGGCGACGATAAAATCATGGCGTTCTTTGAGCAGTGCTAGTGCATCGATATTCTCACTAGCTTGGCCCGCTAGCAATGTTTTGAATTGCTCTAGGTTCAAGCTGGCTAAATATTCTAAGTTGAGAAAATCCGCATTGGTAGCCATGCTCAAGAGCAGTGCCATGGCCCCGTTATATTTTCTTTCAGAGAGAACTCCGTCTGCAATCTCAATTGCCCAGGGTTTACTTTCTTGCTTGGCCCAATAGCAGAAACCAATGGTATGAAAAACTGTCAAAAATAGGAGGCGATTTTCTAGGCTGAGACTTTCGAAATAGTTTTTCACTAGGGTTGGTGCGCTTTCTAGCCAGTGGCTAGCGCCATCGCCAATGCCTAATTTGTGACTAAGGTCGACGGCCAATTTTTTTAGTGCGGCCAAGTTGATGCCGACATACTTGGCTTGACCGGCAACGTACGCTGCCGAGTGCAAGAGAGGCTGGGCTTTTTTGTCGATTGAAAGAGTGATGCGCGAATGCTGGTTGTTCATATTTAAGTAGGCAAGGGCCTTTAGTATACAAACAGATATATCGTGTGAAGTATTGCTTCTTGTAACGGTGCAGCTATGGCATGCCCTGGCCTGCTTTCGAGAATGTGTACGAAAACGCTCTTCAGCTTTACTTAACATTTTCTTGCCATCACAGTAAGCATGGCTAATAATCGAAGACTCGGAGCTTACTAAAATTTGCTCAAGAGCCTTAACCTGCGGCCAGCAATGGCCCGGCTTTGCATTGGAAAGATATGAACGAAGCTAATACCACCTTTGAGAAAGATGCTTGTGGCGTAGGTTTCGTGTATCGACGGCAAAGTAGCAATCAAGTCATACGTGAGGCGCTTACGGCCTTGAGTCGTATGGAGCACCGTGGTGCTTGCGGGGCCGATGGTGTTACAGGTGATGGCTCGGGTATTCTTACCTCTATTCCCTCGGCTTTATTTGCCCAAGAAGGTTTTGACGCAAAAGCCGTAGGTATGGTCTTTCTACCGCAAGCCGGCGCTGATTTTTGTCGTCAACAACTAGAGCGTTTCTTGCTGGGTGAGGGCTTCGAACTTCCCGCTAGAGCCTGGCGGCAGGTTCCCATCAATAAAGATGTTTTGGGGCCTTTGGCGAGGGCCACATGTCCAGTTATCGAACAAATATTTGTCAGTCACCCGCCTCAGTGGTCGCAGTCACTAGTTGAGCGCAAGCTTTTGTTTGCTCGCAAAAGGACAATGACCTATTTGCGCAGTTATGGCGATCAATATTCGGATTTTTATATTGCGTCTCTATCGGCCCAAACGATTGTCTACAAAGGCATGGTGCGCTCTTATGAACTGGAGCTATTTTATCCAGACTTGCTCAATCAGTCGTATGCGAGTCAGTTTGCTGTTTATCACCGCCGTTTTAGTACCAATACTTTGCCGAAATGGCGCTTGGCCCAGCCTTTTCGATTGTTAGGCCACAACGGTGAAATCAATACGCTTTTGGGCAATCGCAACTGGATGAAGTGCCGAGAAATGGTGCTTGAGCATCCCGATTGGGCAAGCGACCCAGAGGGGCTCTATCCTGTCGTCAGTGCAAATACCTCAGACTCAGGCAGTCTAGACAATGCTCTAGAATTGCTTCTGCGCCTCGGTCGCAGACCCGAGTCAGCTTTGATGCAGCTCATTCCTGATGCCTCGAGCAATATAAAGAATGATATAGCTGGCTTCTACAAGTATTTTGCTGCCATCCAAGAGCCCTGGGATGGGCCGGCCTTGATTGTCTTTAGCGATGGCAAAACTGTGGGGGCCAAGCTTGATCGCAACGGTATGCGTCCTGCCCGCTTCACCGTGCTGGATGATGGCACGGTCTTTTTGAGTTCAGAAGCCGGTGTTGTCGATTTCGATCAGGCCAGAGTCTTACAAAAGGGCCGCTTGGGCCCGGGTCAGATGATTTCTGTTGATATTGCTAGTGGCAAAGTAAATACTGATTCTGAAGTTAAAAGAGAAATTGCTCTTGAGAATGACTACAGCCAGTGGGTTGCTAGTGAAAGAGTGGAGTTTTCAGCTGAACCATTTGCTGAGCAGATTAAGTTGGCTGATAGCGATCTGATTGGCTTGCAGACAGCCTATGGCTACGGCAAAGAAGATATCGCTCAAATATTATTGGTGATGGCTTCTACTGCTCACGAAGCTATTTATTCGATGGGCGATGATACACCGCTGGCGGTGCTATCTAGTCAGCCTCGCCTGCTCTACGATTACTTTAAGCAGCGCTTTGCTCAGGTAACTAATCCGCCCATAGACCACTTGCGCGAGAAGTTGGTGATGTCTATCGATTCTTACTTGGGGCGGCAGAGTGGCTGGTTCGTCCCCAACCAGGAGGGGGCAAAGTCAATACATCTAAGCAGCCCGATTCTTAATGAAAGAGAGCTAGATAAACTTGTACACCTTGGCACTGAAGACAAAGCATTTGCTTCAGAAGTTGTTTCGTTGCTCTTCTTGCCCAGTGAAAACAACTTAGATAAGGCCCTCAGCAATTTGTGCAAACGGGCCCTTGAGGCTGTGCGTGATCACAAGTCGATACTAATATTGAGCGACCGTGGTGTTAACTCTGAAAGGGTTGCTATTCCAGCTTTACTCGCTGTGGCTGCTGTGCACCATGAGCTTATTCGACAGGGCCTGAGGCTAGATTGTTCGATTGTGGTAGAGACTGCCCAGGCCTGGACGACCCATCACTTTGCCTGCCTCTTTGGCTATGGTGCTCAGGCTGTCTGCCCTTATCTTGCTTTAGAAATAGTGCGTCACTCTTGTGCCGATAGCGCGGTGATGAGTTTAGTTGAACTGTCTAATGAGACGGCCCAGGCTAACTTTAGAGCGGCGATTGAAGAAGGCTTGCAAAAAGTTCTATCGAAGATGGGTATTTCATCTTTGTCGAGTTACATCGGTGCCCAGATATTTGAATGTATTGGTCTGGGCGAGAACGTTGTTGAGCGCTGCTTTGTTGGCACGCCGTCGCGCATTGGTGGCCTGGAAATCGACGATATTGAGCGCGATGTTCTTGATTGCCATCGCCGTGCTTTTCCATTTAGTCATAAACAGCTAATCAACTACGGCATGATGAGCTCTCGCCCTGGCGGTGAATATCATGGCAATAATCCAAAGATCGTTAAAGCTTTGCATTCGGCTCTCGGCATCAGCCGCAAAGTTGTAAGCATTCAAGAACGGCAAGAGCAGTTTCGTCAGTACTCGGCTCTGGTGCGGGAGCGGCCGCCACTGGCTCTGCGCGATATGCTCACTTTTGTTTCTGATCGTTCGGCCATAGCTCTCGATCAAGTCGAACCGGCCGCTGAAATTGTAAAACGCTTTTGCACCGGTGGTATGTCACTGGGGGCGCTCTCCAAAGAAGCCCACGAAGTCTTAGCCATCGCTATGAACCGGCTTGGAGCTAAGTCTAATTCTGGTGAAGGGGGCGAAGACCCCTTGCGTTACTATGCCATTGCCGACGTCAATGAAGATGGCACCAGTCAAAGCTTCCCCGGATTGCGCGGCCTTAAGCCTGGTGACAGCGCTAGCTCTGCCGTGCGCCAGGTAGCTTCTGCTCGCTTTGGTGTGACGCCAGAGTATTTGGTCACCGCTCAGCAGCTCGAAATCAAAATCGCCCAGGGAGCGAAACCAGGCGAGGGTGGTCAGTTGCCAGCCCACAAAGTGTCGCCTTACATTGCTAAGTTGCGTCGGGCTAAAGAAGGCATGCAATTGATTTCGCCTCCGCCTCACCACGACATTTACTCTATTGAAGATCTCTCGCAGCTCATTTATGACCTCAGACAAGTGAGCGCCCAGGCCCAAATTTCAGTGAAGTTAGTAGCGGAAGTGGGCATTGGCGCTGTGGCTGTTGGTGTGGCTAAAGCTAACGCCGATATCGTTCAGGTCTCGGGCAACGATGGTGGCACCGGGGCATCGGCTTTGAGTTCGATTAAACATGCCGGCGCGCCGTGGGAGCTGGGTCTGGTAGAAGTTCATCGCGCTCTTATAGGCAATGACTTGCGCCATCGAGTCTTGTTGCGGGTCGATGGTGGCTTGCGTTCGGGCTGGGAAGTGGTGATGGCGGCTATGCTTGGTGCAAATGAGTATGGCTTTGGTTCGATTGCTCTGATTGCCGAAGGCTGCATTATGGCGAGGGTCTGCCACACTAATAATTGCCCTGTTGGTATCACCAGTCAGAAAGAGAAACTAAGAGAGAAGTTTACTGGGGTGCCAGATCAGATCGTTGACTTCTTTCTCTTCATTGCCGAAGAGGTGCGCATGACCCTGGCGCAGCTTGGTTATAGATCGCTGCACGAAGTGCTCGGTCGGGCTGAGTTGTTGAAAGTTAAGCCTGATGTTAAACCTCATAAGGTAGAACAGGTCAATTTAGATTTCCTGCTAGAGAAAGCTGAATTTTCTTCTCTGAGCAAAGATAGCAAAGATAGCGAGGCCTGGCGATTACCGCAGGTAGCGCCCCACGGCGATATCAGTGGCCTCAACGATCACATACTGGCAGACGCTGAAGTGCAAGCGGCAATTGCTGAGCATGGTGATGTGGTCAAAGCTTATGCCATTAAAAATACAGATCGTAGTGTGGGGGCTCGCATTGGCGGCACTCTCGCTAAGCTCTACGGTGATACTGGCTTTAAAGGCCGTATTGCCTTGCGCTTTAAAGGCTCAGCTGGTCAGAGTTTTGGTGCCTTCATTGTCGATAACATCAAGCTTACTCTCACTGGCGAAGCCAACGACTATGTAGGCAAAGGCATGAGTGGCGGTACTATCGTTATTAAGTTCCCGCAGACGGCGCCAATTTACGAGCATTCTTGGCAGAATGTCATTGCTGGAAATACTTGCCTCTATGGAGCTACTGGTGGCTACCTTTATTGTGCAGGACAGGCCGGTGAACGTTTCGCTGTGCGCAATTCCGGAGCTGTGGCAGTGGTTGAAGGTAGTGGTGACCACTGTTGTGAGTATATGACTGGTGGTGCTGTTGCCGTGCTTGGCCCCGTTGGTCGTAATTTCGCGGCGGGAATGACTGGTGGTCTGGCCTATGTACTTGATAGTGATACTAACTTTAGGGCCAACTACTGTGGCGAGGCCGATAAGCGTCTGAGTGCCGTGACTGGGCCAGCCGCTGCCTATCTGCGCCAGTTGATCGAGCGTCATCATCAAGCCACGGCTAGTCAAAGAGCCCTGGATATTTTGCAGAACTGGGAGGCTTACTTGCCGCAGTTCTTGCTGGTTGTGCCAGTTGGTGAGGAAGACAACCAGCTATTGAAGGCCTCAGATGATCTGCTCTTGGGGATAAGCTAATTTGATGAATACTGGTGACACTGCTTGGGTTTTGATGTCTTCGTCATTGGTGATGCTAATGACGCCGGCGATTGGTTTGTTCTATGGTGGCATGGTTGAGCGTAAGAATTTGCTCTCCTGCATCATGCTTACTTTTGGTAGTCTCTTGATTGTCACTATGCAATGGGTTCTGTTTGGCTATTCCCTTTGCTTCGGCAAAGACGTTGGTCATGTCATCGGCGATCTTTCCTGGTGTGGTCTGGGCAGTATTGGCATTAATAGCGTGACCAGCTACGCTCCCAATATTCCTCATTTAGCCTTCATGCTTTTTCAAATGAAGTTTGCCATCATCACGCCGGCTCTCATTGCTGGCGCTTTTGTGGAGCGGGTGCGTTTTAAGTCATTTATGCTCTTCACCCTTTTGTGGACCACCTTGATTTATGACCCTGTGGCTCACTGGGTTTGGGGCGAGGGCGGTTGGTTGAAGACCCTTGGTTCGCTAGATTTTGCCGGTGGAACAGTTGTGCATATAACAGCAGGAGTAGCGGCCTTAGCTATTTGTATTGCTCTGAGGCGCAAGAAGCGCGCTATTGATGGTCGCTTTCAACCCGATAGCGTCCCCCTTACTTTGTTCGGTGCTGTCTTGCTCTGGTTCGGTTGGTTTGGCTTTAATGGTGGTAGCGCCCTTGGTGCTAATGCTGCCGCTGCTCAGGCCCTGGTGACGACCACAGTAGCTGCCGCCGCTGCTGCGCTGACCTGGATGGTAGTAAGCAGTAGAGAAGGCAAGAATACCGCCGTGGGTGCAGCCACTGGTGCGGTGGTTGGTTTAGTGGCTATCACCCCAGCTTGTGGTTACGTTGATGTTGGTTCTGCCATTTTCATTGGTGCAGTTGGTGCCATTGTTGCTTTCTTCTCAATTAAGCTGTCGGAGCATCTCAAAATTCAAGACTCGCTTGATGTTTGTGCTTGCCACGGTATGGCTGGCACCTGGGGCGCTTTGGCTACTGGTATTTTCGCCAGTAAGGCAATTAATCCGGGTGGTGCCGACGGCCTGATTTACGGCAACACTCACTTATTTTTTGCCCAGTTGGCTTCTGTTGTAGCCGTCTGGATTTTTACCTTTGTTGGCACTTATCTCATAGCCAAGGTCGTAGACCACTTTATCAATTTCACTGCTAGTCAATCAGAGCAAGAGCTGGGTCTTGATCTGTATCACTATGGCGAAGAGGCCGAAAGACCACTGATTTTTAACTAACTAATAGTAGTAATATCAGTTGTACTAGTGGAGTACTAGTAGGAGTTGGTATGTCAAAGGCTGAAACAAAAACAATTTTGATTACAGGGGCATCCAGTGGCATTGGCGAAGCAACTGTGCGCCTGTTTTCTCGCAGAAAATGGAATGTTCTGGCGACAATGCGCAACCCGGATCACGCCGGTGAACTGGCTACTTTGCCGGGAGTGACTGTGCTGCGGCTTGACGTCACTGACCTGACCAGTATCCGCCAGGCGCTCAGTGATGGTCTAGCTAAACATGAAGCCATTGATGTCGTTGTCAACAATGCCGGCTACGGTATGGTCGGTGCTTTTGAGGCCAGTTCGTCCGAGGGAGTGGAGAGACAGTTCGCCACCAATGTTTTTGGCTTAATGAATGTCACCCGCGAAGCTCTGCCAGCCATGCGTGAGCGCAAATCAGGAACAATCATCAATATTTCTTCGGTTGGTGGTCGCGTCACCTTCCCCCTTTATAGTGTCTATCATGCTTCTAAGTTCGCTGTGGAAGGCTTCTCCGAGTCTTTGCAGTATGAGTTGAGACAGTTCAATATTCGAGTAAAGTTGATTGAGCCCGGGCCGATAAAGACGCCTTTTTACGACCGCAGTCAAGATTTGGTGGTGAAAGAAGGGCTAACTGCCTACGATACTTTTGTCGCTAAAGCTCTGCCCCTTATGCACAAAGAGGGGATGTCTGCACCGGGACCTGCCGGGGTTGCTCATGCGGTTTATGATGCGGCCACCGATAACTCATGGCGGATGCGTTATCCCGTCAATGCTGAAGCGATGCTGGCCCTGCGTAAAATGCTGCCAGATCGCGCTATCTTCAAGCTTGTGCGCACCATCTTATTAAAGTAGGTTAGCCGTGGTTTAAGTACAGAGCTGATTCTAGGGGCTTGTCAGTAGGGCGGCGCTGATATAGTAGTGCATGTCTTTTTCGAGGAGTTTTTTGTGAGACAGCTGAAAGCCGCAATCATTGGCACTGTCGGAATTGCCGCTCTGTTGGCAACTGCCAATTTGACCGCGCACGCTGGGGCTGTTGAATGGGAAAAACTCTTAAACGATGCCCAGAGTGCAGCCCAGAGCAAAGACTATGACAAAGCCGTAAAGCTATACGGCGATGCTGCTGACGAGTGTCTCAGCTCTAAGCTTGAAGATAAGTTTTTGGCCAAAACCTACAACGATTTAGCCTTGGTCTATGAAGCTCAGGGCAAGTATGCCGAAGCTGAAGCTAATTTGAACAAAGCTCTAACTATTAAAGAGAAGTTAGGCGAAAAAGGTGACTTTTCTGTGCCTGCCACTTTGGGCAATTTGGCCCAGGTTTATCGCCGTCAGGGCAAGTTCGATTTAGCTAAGGTTCAGTATGAGCGTGCCATTGCTATCATCGAGAAAAATACGAGCGCCAGCGACCCTAAGTTGGCCCCCTTCCTTACTGGTATGGCCTCTATGTATTCAGATGCGGGCCAATTGGCCGATGCAGAGAAAACATTGCGCCGCGTAATCAAACTGATGGAAGACACTAAGAATAAGTCAGGGCAGACTGTAGCCATGAATAACTTGGCTGTGGTCTTGCGCAAAGAAGGTAAAGCTGACGAAGCAGAGGCTGTCTATAAGCAAGTGAATGAGCTGGCTGACACTGCCGACAGCAGTGGGCGCGAACAAAATGCCGCTCACAATAAGGCTGCGGCCTTGAATAATTTGGCCCGTACATACCGCGAGAAACAACAGTTTGATAAGGCTGAGCCCCTGATGAAACAGGCTGTTGATGTGCTTGTTGCCGATCCGACTGCAAATCCGGCTGATGTCATTATTGCCGTAGATAACTTGGCTATGGTTTACCGTGAGCTGGGCGATTACAAGTCGGCTGAAGCTCAGTATCGCAAAGCCCTAGAGCTGCAAAAAGGCATTGCTGGAGCTAAGCCAGTGGCTTTAGCTGATCGCATGCAAAATCTTGCTTTGGCTTTGATGCCCCAGGCTAAATATGACGAAGTCGAGACTTTGCTCAAAGGTGCCCTTGAAATATACGAGAAAGAAGAAGGAGCCAACGGCGTAGATGTCGCTAATGCTCTCACTAATCTGGAAGAGCTCTATCGTGAGCAAGAGAAATTTGACCTGGCAGAGCCGCTGTTGACCCGAGCCCTCTCTATTCGCAAAGCTACCCTGGGAGCCAATAGCCCCGCTGTAGCAGTAACCACGAACGACCTGGCTTTGCTCTATAAAGAACAAGGTAAAGATGATCAAGCTCTGGGCTTCTTCCAAGAGACCGTGCGTATTCGCGACCAGGGCCAAGAGTCTGAAGAGCTTGCTACCGCTCTCAATAATCTGGCCCGCGTGCTGCGCGATCAGAAGCGCTACAGTGAGGCCGAGCCTCTCTACAAGCGCGCTTTGGCTATTCGTGAGAAAGCCTTTGGCCCTAATCATGAGAGTGTTGCTGCGGTCTTGCGCAACTATGCTATTTTGCTCAAAGCTGATAACCGGGCGCCCGAAGCTAAAGTTTTAAATGCTCGGGCACGCAAAATTGAAGATGCATCGCCGGACGGTCCCAATCAGTGAAATTAGCCGCCCCTTTGACTGACTCGGCTCTGCGGGCTTGCGCGTTAGCCCTGACCATAGCTCTGACGTTTTCTGCTAACGCTGGTAGCACTAAATCTAGTGCCAAAGTTAACAATAAAACAAATACAAGTAAGGGCGACTTCGGTACTGCTGGTTATTGGCGTACTTTCTTAGAGCAGGGGCGCAAGCAGCTAGCTTCTAAGTCACTGCCGGAAGCCGAGGTTTCTTTTCGGCAGGCCCTGCGTTCAGTTAAACGTGAGCCCCATAGTGTCGATGACTTGGTCTTGTGTATGCAAAGTCTCGCTGATGTCTTGCATACAGAAGATTATCAGGAAGAGCCGTGGAAGCTTTATCGTCAGGCGCTCAGACAACTTGAGCGCCAATACGGCAAGGAAAGTGTCAAGCTCATACCACTGCTGCTCACCATGGGTAGTGTCACTGAGGTAGAAGGTCAGTATAAAAAAGCAGCTGAGTATTACCAGAGAGCTGCTAATTTAGCCCAAAGCAATATTGGACCCCAGAGCTTTGAACTAGCCACATGTTTGCATCATCTTGGCCATGCTTTGTCTCAAGATGGCCCTTACCGTGATGCTGAGGACAACTACCGCTCCTCTTTGGGCATTATGATGGCCCAGAGCGCTCTGCCTTCAAGTGAGCCCTTGCTAGAGCTTCTCAGCGATTATCTTGATCTTTTGCACAAATATACCGGGCCAGCCAAAATATTAGCTTCGCAGTACGAAAAAGAATTGCTCAAAGATCAAGTGCAAGAGCTTGGTAAGACCAGGGCTGTGCCTCAGTCGGCCTGGCAGCAAGAGTTGGAGCGACAAAAGCAGATTCAGGCTCAGCCTAACAGCAACGCTAGTTTCAATAACGGACGTATTGTTATTGATAATAACGGAGCAGTAGAGAGCTTCTCTACCGTGGCGCAGCTGCTTTCTTCCTTGCCTTCTACTACTACTTCTTCTCCTGCTGATCTTTCCAACAGTGCCAATCAGGGCGACCAAATAGAGTATTACGAGCGCATGGTGGCTATTGATGTTAAGACCCTGGGGCCTAAGCATCCTAGTGTTGCCCGCGACTTGAAGGGCTTAGCAGCAGTTTATGTTGAACAGCATCGCTACAGCGAGGCGCGCCCGCTTTTAGAAAGAGCACTGGAAATTTATCAATCGGTTTATGCTCCCGATGATTTATCTGTGCAGCGTCTGAAGGTCTTACTTTCGCTGATCACTGAACAAGCTAAAGCGGCAGGTGATACTGCCAGTGGTGTAGATGATTCAGATCTGGCCGCCATTCCTTTGCAGGCACAAACTTTTGAAGTGGCACAGCGCTTGAATGAATTGGCTTTTCTTGATTATTCGCAAGGCAAGCTCGAAGACTCGCGTAATCATTACGCTTGGGCCCTTTCTAGCATTGCCAATGCAACCGGAAGGCGCAGCGTCTTTGTTGCTGCCTGCTTGCAAGATTATGTGCTGGTGATGCTTAGCAGTGGTCGCAAGTCTGAAGCTGAAAAGATGCAGATGCAAGCTCGAAGCATTTTGGCCGAAGCTTTGTCGGCTCAACTATTGCGGGCTTACAAGTAAAGTTAGTCGTTATCGTTCCAGGGGCGACCCCGTTGGATGTCAACGTGGCCATTGAGTTTATATGGCACCGGAGAGCCGTTGTCAGGGGCGATAGTGAAGCCACCATTCGAGATTGGGTCTAGCTTGTCAGGCACCCAGTCGCCAGTTACTTCGATTACCCGGCCCGGTAGTTTGGCTCGCTCTTTTCTCTTGGCCCAGCTGTCACTGTCGCGGTCAAATTCATGATCGTCCACCTCGCGGGCCCGAGGGAAAAGCCCTGAATTACTACGCATTACCTGCAACCAGTCAAAATCGGCGGTTTTAAAATCAGGCTTCATATCTGTGGCTGAGTCTGGCTTGGAATCTGTGCTGTGATCGGAAAATAAATCTGATTGCAGCACTTGCTTCTCAAAATTAAAGGTAAAGTCGTTGTCTAATATTGGTGTTGAGTAGCTGCTTTCGGGCGAATCGGACATGCTTGATGTCTTCGGCAAGTCTTCGGAGCGGTCAAACATATGTTTATTTCGTTCAGCTCTTTCAAGCTTATCTTTTTCTTCATTTGCATCTTGTTGGCGCCGTAGCTCTTTTTTCTCAGCCCGTTCTTCGGCCAGCTTACGCTCCAATTCGGCTAAGTCGTCCATGTTTGAGCTTTGTCTAATTTGTTCAGAGAAAAAACTGTCACGAAAAGCTTGCCCAGAAAATTGGCCAAACTTGCGATCTAGGGCTTCTTGATCAGCGGCCAAGAGAGGCGCACAACTTAGGTCAGAAGTGAGCACAGATAAGAATAATAAGACAATCGTCTTGTATGAATGAGGCACCATAGAGTGCATTATATAATCTCTTTGGCTAAGACTATTCTTTAGTGCTGGCGTTATCCGCCTGCCAAGTGCTTGGCTGGGTTGTGGGCATATTCAAGTGGTCGCCAATGGCTGTCTGCGGTTTCAAAAAAACAGAGTGGCTAGCTCCATTTCTATTGGTTGATATTCGCCTGCGTCGTCTCTTCGCTCTATTCGCATGCATATTTTTTCTCTGCACTAGTTCAGTTGCGCCAGCTCTTGCCACTGGTCGTGAAACTGCCGTAATTGATTTTCAATTTCAGCCAATCAGACCAACTTCTGCTGTCAGTATTCGTGAGGCCGTTGATGTGGCCTTGCGCAATTATCCAACCATTGCCTCAAAGCGCTTTAAGCTCAAAGCCTCAATGGCCAACGTCACTCTTGCAAAAACTCAGTACTTGCCCAACTTAAACATTGATATTCAAGAGTCAGCTATTACGGGTAACCGTGTGGCCAGCACCGTTATGAACAATGTCTCAGGCTTTGATACCGTGCCAATTGATTCTGGTCCGGTTTCGCAGAAATCTAGCATGCGACCTCTAGTCAATAACTTGCAGGGTGTCAACTTAAACTGGCTCTTGGTCGACTTTGGTCTGCGCCACGCCAATGACAATTTTGCTTACGCTGACGCCCGCACGGCTCGCGCTGATGTTAACTTGACTCAGCTTGATGTGGCTTACGATGCCGCTGAGGCTTTTCTTGAAGCCGTCGCCGCTAAACAGATTATTTTGTCGACGGAGGCTGCCCTGCAACATATGCGCGCTGCCAATGTGCGGGCTAAGACATTAGTTGCCGAGGGTCTTAAACCTGGTGTAGAAGCGGCTGATTGGGACTACGAAGTAGCCAAGGCTCGCATTGCTTTAATCAAGGCTGAAAAGAATACCCGCTTAGCTCTAGTCGGTCTCGCTGAGAAAATGGGCACCGCCACTGCTGATATTGATATTGTCTCTGACCCTCTGGTGCGTAGCCCTTCTCAAATTATGCCTACTCGTGCTATTGATTTGAGTTCACACCCTTTAGCTTTGCTCAAAACTGCCGAGATTGGTCGCTGGAAAGCCAAACAGATTGTCTTAGACAAGGCCTATCGTCCCCACCTCTGGTTCAACTCATCGGTTTGGGGCAAGGGTAGCAACGATGGTGTTAATCCTATCCGCCCCGTGGGTGGTGGCGCCCTGCCTCAAGTTTTCAACTATATGGTCGGCGCTTCCTTTAGTTTTCCTGTGATGGAATACTTCCCTCTCAAAGCCCAAAAGCGCATTGCCTTAAACAACGAAATGGCTGCCCGGGCCGACTTGAACCTGGCTATGCAAGTGCTGGAGAAGAAAGATGCTCGGGCAAGAGTAATGCTTGAGCAAGCACGAAAGATTGCCGATGAAACCCCGCTGTTAGTTCAAGCCGCGCGGGTACGCGAGTTAAAAGTGAGTAAGCGCTACAGCACTGGTCTGACTGATATGGTCAGCTTGGCCCAAGCCGAGAAAGCCCTTGCAGAAGCCGAAGTAGAAGACGCCGTGGCACAAGTCGAAGTGTGGCGGGCGATTTTGCTGCTCTCGTATGCCCAGGGAGATTTGAAGCCTTTCCTCGATATCGTTGATATTGTCGAAGGTCGAGCCAGTCGGAAGTAATCCGACGCTAGAGATAAGAAAGAAAACAGGATAGCTCAAAATGTGGATCATCAGCTTTGCTCTTAGACGACCGATTTCAATAATCGCTGCGGTTATTAGCATTGTTTGTGTGGCCTTCTTAGCTGTCGGCACCATGAAGCGCGATATCTTCCCTGATTTGAAGATTCCAGCTATTTACGTCATTCAGGGCTATGGCGGCATGTCCCCTGAGCAGATGGAAGGTTACATCACTTCCACTTATGAGCTTTACTTCCTCTATGTGCCAGGGATTGAGCACATTGAGTCGCGTACTATTCAAAACGTCTCTGTGATTAAGGTCTTTTTCCAGCCTGATACAGACATGGCGAGCGCCATGGCCACCATTGTCGCCATGGCCAACCGTGCTACTAGTTTGATGCCCCATGGCACCTATAACCCTTTTGTCTTGCGCTTTGACGCCGGTAGTTTGCCGGTGGGACAACTGGTTCTCTCTTCGGCCACGAAGACAGTTAAAGACTTAGAAGATTTAGCCTATACGCGCATACGACCGCTGCTTGCCACCGTGCCTGGTGCCGAAGCGCCGCCGCCCTTTGGCGGTAACATTCGCAGTATTGTGCTCAGCGTTGATGCTGACAAGCTCAAGCAATACAATATTTCGGGCGCCGAAATTATTGAAGCCCTGGCCACAGGCAACAAAGTTTTGCCGGCAGGCAACGTACGCACCGGCGATTATTTGCGCATTGCCCCGGTCAACTCCGATTTGCCCGATATCCATCAACTTGATTATTTGCCAATTCGAACTGGTCATGGGCCACAGATATTTGTCAAAGACATTGGTAGGGTCGAAGATTCGTCTGATATCTTGGCCGGTTATGCTCTCTTCCAAGGCCGGCGCACAGTCTATATTCCAGCGGTAAAACGGGGGGATGCTTCTACTGTTTCGGTGGTCGATGCTCTCACTTCCGCTTTGCCCCGCATGCAGGCCGTGTTGCCGACTGATGTCAAAATTAGTTATGAATTTGACCAATCAAAATATGTGCGTGAGGCCATCACCGACGTCTTTCACGAAGGTGTACTGGGAACAATTCTGCCTGGTTTGATGATTTTGCTTTTCTTGCGCGACTTGCGCAGTACGGCCATTGTCGTTACTACCATTCCGCTCTCGTTGATGTCATCAATAGTTGGTCTCTGGCTTTGCGGCCAGACCATTAACATTCAAACATTGAGTGGCCTTGCCCTCTCTATCGGTATTCTTGTCGATGAAGCCACTGTTTGTATTGAGAACATGCACAGTCACCTGGCCAATGGCGTGGAGAAAACCCGCGCTGTTTATGAGGCCTGTGTTGAGACCATGGTGCCGCGACTGCTTGCCATGTTGTCAGTGGTGGCGGTATTTATTCCTTCATTCTTTATGGTCGGTATAACCCGCGAGCTGTTTATTCCGCTATCGCTGGCCGTGGGCTTTGCCATGATTGCCTCCACTACTTTGGCTTCAACCTTAGTGCCAATTATGGCTATCTGGCTTTTAAAAGACGAACATAGCGGTGTGCCCGACGGCGAAGGTGATGAGGAGGCGGAAGCCCATGCCACGGCCATTGGTCGAGGACCGAAGAAAGAGCACAAGCCTGACTTTATCGACAAGATGAAAGACGGTCTAGCTGGTGTATTGCACCTGCTCATGCCTATGCGTTTTGTTGTGATTGGTACTTATCTCACTGTTAGCATTTCGCTGGTACTCTTCCTCTACAACAATATTGGTAAAGAGCTATTTCCTGATTCTGGTAGCAGTCAGTTTCGTATGCGCATTTCAGCCCCTACAGGTATGCGTGTAGAAGCATTAGAGCAGCGTGTGCTCAAGACCCTTGAGCTGATTAAAGCTGAGGCCGGTGAGGCCAATGTCGAAAAAAGCCTTGGTTATGCCGGGCAGCAACCGCCAATGTTCCCCATCAGCTCTGCTTTCTTGTGGACCAGTGGCCCTCACCAGGCCGTAATTGATGTGCAGCTCAAAGAAGATGCTCACATCAATATGAGCGTCTTCAAAGACAATATGCGCAAGCGTCTGGCTAAGGCAATTCCCGATACTAAGTATTCTTTCGAGCCGGGCGACATTGTTAGCCAGATCATGAACTTGGGCTCACCCACACCTATTTGTGTGCAGATATCAGGACATAATTTAGTCACCAATAAAATATTTGCCGCCAAAGTCTTGAAAGAGATGGCCAAGATTAGTTCTCTGCGTGACTTGCAGTGGGGGCAGGCCCTAGATTACCCTTCTTGCGAAATTGATATTGATCGCGAATTAGCTGGTCAGCTTGGCCTCACCCCTGAAGAAGTGGGGATGTCTCTGCAACCAGCCTTCTTCTCGAGCCGCTTTGTCAATTTGAGTCTGTGGCGCGATCCAATTAGTGGATTTTCTTATCAGGTGCAAGTACAGGTACCTCAAGACCAGATTAGGTCGAAAGACGATATTGCTAGCTTCCCTGCTATGAATAGCACCCGCAAAGAGCAGATGGCGCCCCACGGCATTATGGAAGACCCTGATATCGCCAAGCTCTATCCGGGCAGCCAGACAAGGCGACCACAGCACCCTCTCATTGGTGATGTGGCGACAGTGCAGTATGGCGTCACTAATGGCGAATTTGATCGCTATAACATGATGCGCATGGTCTCGCTTACTGCTAACTACAGTGGCGGCGATCTCGGCCGGGTGGGCGAAGAAGTGAAAGCCGCCATTAAGCGAGCCGGTGTTCCGCCCCATGGTGTATTTGCTGATGTTACTGGCCAGGTGCCTTTGCTCAAAGATACTTTTGCCCACTTACTTGGTGGCTTGGTTCTTGCTGTTTGTGTTATCGCTTTGATGTTGCTTGGTTACTTCCAGGCCGCTCGCATTGTGCTTGTGGTGATGTCGACCACACCAGCTATTTTGCTTGGAGTATTGACCATTCTTACTTTGACTAATACTACCCTCAATATTCAATCGTTTATGGGAGCGATTATGGCCACCGGTGTCGGTATTGCTAACGCTATCTTGCTGGTTGTATTTGCCGAGAAAACCAGAGAAGAAGGCAAGACTGCTTCTGAATCGGCCATTCACGCTGCCCAGATGCGAATGCGACCAATTCTAATGACCTCAATTGCCATGGTGGCAGGTATGGTGCCTATGGCTTTGTCTAATGGTCAGAGTTCTTCTCTAGGTCGCGCCGTTATCGGTGGCCTCTGTATGTCCACCACCTCGGTTTTGACTCTACTGCCTTTGGTGTTCTCAATTATTCAGACCGGTGCTCGCACTGGCACTCATTCGCTGCATCCGGAGGACCATGGTCACTAAATCTTCGAAAATCTGGTTGGGTATCATCGTTCTAGCGCTTGCCGTCGGTGGCTATTTCTTGTGGCAAAAACTTGAGCCTAAGAAAGTCGAGGAAGTCAGTGGCGATGTTGTTGTTTCGGTGCCTACCGTATCGGTTGTGTCTAAAACACTATTTCGCGAAGATCAGCTGCCTGGTGAAATTGAGGCCTACCAAGATGTCTTGATGTATCCCAAAATTAGAGGCTTCATCAAGTCTATTAATGTCGACCGCGGTTCTGTTGTGAAGAAAGGCCAACTGATGGCCACTATGTATGCTCCTGAATATCTTGCTTCGCGCAATGAGGCTTTGGCACGTGTAGCAGCAGCAAAAGCTGCTGTTGCTTCAGAAGAATCTGATTTGCAAGACTTACAAGCTGATTTGAAAAAGCGCCAGGCTAATTTGCTGGCCGATCAGTCTACCTACCAGCGGGTTTATGCTGCCTCTCTAGTGCCAGGCGTGGTGGCAGACAACGACGTGGTGCAATGGGCCCAATCGGTGGAAGCTGACAAACAAGAAGTAAATACTTTCATCAAGCGAATTAATGCCAAGGCCCATGAAGTGACCATGCGCAAAGAAGAGCTAGCTGCTCGCATTAAGGGCTTCGAAAACTATGCTGATTTTGCTTCTTATCTGGAAATTACAGCACCCTTTGACGGCTATGTTACTGAGCGCAAAATGCATGTGGGCAGTTATGTCGGCCCTGATGGTAGTGGCGCTTATCCTCCTATTTGCCGTGTTAAACAGCTAGATCTGTTGCGGGTTGTGGCACCGGTTCCTGAAATTGATACGGCTGGAGTTGTGGTTGGCTCACAGGTGCCTTTCACTGTCTCGTCTTTCCCCGGGCGTAAATTCGTTGGTACAGTGGCTCGTATCAGCAATAACCTCGACAAAGATACCCGTACTATGCCAGTGGAGCTTAACTACTTTAATCCTGACTACAGCATCTTGCCTGGTATGTTCTGCAAAATCTATTGGCCCACCAGGCGCCATCAAAGTTCACTGTTCGTGCCAATCTCAGCCGTTGTCTCTACACCGCTCAATACTTTTGTCTGCAAAGTAAAAGATGGTGTGGTGGAATGGGTGACTGTGCGTAAAGGCCAAATTATGGATGGCATGGTGGAGATTTTCGGCAATATCAATCAAGGCGATACTGTGGCAGAGAAAGCCAGCGAAGAGTTGCAGAATGAATCTAAAGTGATTGCTCAGCCTGTTAAGTAAGAGCGATTACTGGATCGTGTAAATTCATTGTTTCGCGCCCATAAAATGCCAATATTCAGGACGTATCATCTGCGTGTCGGCGGAAACCCCTTTGCCAGACAGTTTTAATTCGAACTTAGTATGAATCAGCGCAATTTGCACCCCTGTTGCGCGAGTAAGTCGTAAGCCCTGGTACTTTACCGGGCGCATATATAGAGGTGTATTTTATGGAATTCGAATCTCGCCAAGTTGAAAATAGAAATTCAGTCAAACCAGTTGTGTCTGAACTGAATGCTCTTGATCTGCTTAAAAGCTCTCCGGCGGATAAACTTTACTATAGACCAGAAAAGAAAGATCCCACTGTAGACCCGTTCCTCCCGGTACTAAAGGATTTTGATTTTTCAATTCCGCTGGATAAAAGTAAGAGCAAAGCACCGCCTGAGTTTATCTCATTGACTCCTAACTCTGGCAAAGCTGGAGTTGACGGCGTCCTGGAAACAATCAAGGACAAGCTCTCTGGTGTTTTTGGTGAGAGGGACACATTGCACGATCATGTGCGGCTATTGGCTCGCTCTGGTATGTCACCGAGTGAGCGCCAACAGTTGGCGAAGGAAGAGCAGCAGGTTAAAGAATACAACAGCGCAAGAGCAGGCAATCCGTTGGCTGCCTATAGCCTCGAAGCTCGCCCTAAAACACCAATGCTTGACGAGCTAAACAGACGCACCACAGCCCTAGAGAAAAACATTTCTGAGACAGCGATGAAAGGGTTGACACCTCTTCAGATTGCCCAGCTTGAGTCAGGTACAGCTAGTTCAGCATTGAAGACACAGTATGAAAATCAGTTGATTGCCACGGTAGCCCAGTATGAACGCAATGGTAGTGTACCGAAAGACGTTTACGCTGCGGTGATTGCTGGAGCCAAGCAAGAAAGGATTTTGGATGAGCAACAGGCGGCAAAAGATAAAAAGGCGGGAGAAAGACTCTTGAGCGGCTTTGTAAGTGAAAGGTTGCCACTAGTAACTATTTTTGATGATCGACGTCCTGCTAAGCCCTACGGTGACCAGATTGTAGTTGGTCGGCCAGGCAACGGAGAAGATCACTCTTGGCTCCGTGGCCTAGAAATATATAAGTAGAGTTTTGTTGAAACACGCGAGAAGGGCGGAAATGGATGGTTAGGCAATTTGTGAAGCGAAATAATGTGGTGAAGGCTGACTAAATTGATAAGCAATTTAGTCAGCCTTCACCACAGGCAGTGTCACAGTGTGGCTGCCTCTTTGTTCATATGCTTTTTGCTTTTTTACTTACTTTGTCAAAATCAGCTTGGCTTTGTCTTCTGCTGCTATCGATTCACTTTCGCTGCCCAGGCTGTGCAACACTTGAGCATAGTCTTTGAGACAGGCCGCTAAGAGTGGATCACTTTTGCCAACGGCTCCTTCGGTGCTAGCTAGAGCCCACTGATAGAAAGTTTTGGCATCCTTCAGTTTGTCTTGCGAATAATAGAGAAAAGCCAGATCGTTGAGAATTCTAGCGGTCTCAATATTGTTAGGGCCCAGAGCTGTTTGCGAGAGTGCTAGAGCGCTCTTATAGAGTTCTTCGGCCTGTTGGTTTTGGCCAAGATGCATTTTTGTTGATGCCAGTGTGGCCATGGTGCGAATGGTCAATATGTTGTTCGAGCCATAGGCTGCTTTATAGATGCCTAGTGCTTTTGTTAGCAGAGCGTTGGCATCGCCGTAGCGCTTCTGGCCGATATAAAAGAGCGCCAGACCACTGAGATCATTAGCTGTGGAGGGATGATTGGCTCCCAGTGAGGCAATATCGGCAGCGATTTTGCGCTGATAAAAGTCTTCGCCTTTGCCATAGTGATTTTGATCGAAAATGGCTTCGTTCATTGTTTTATAGGCTGGATTTAGAGCCTGCTCTGAGTAGTTTTGATTCAGTCCTCTTAGCAGAATCTTTGATTCTTCTTCTGTTTGAAAACTATGGTCGCTTGCTAACTTGTTTGTGCTTTGCTCTTGCCAGGCTGATTGGCTTTGATTGCTTGGCACAGTTCTAGTTGTTGCTTGCTCTGGTAATGCTGTGTCTTTCTTGAAATCTTTGAGCAAGTCTTGGCTTGATTGGTCGTCGCCTTTGATCAAGTCTTTGTAGTCGCTAATTAGCGATGGCAGTTGCCGGCTGGCTTCTAGGCTGGGTTGGTCGAGCAAAATAGACATTGCTCTTTTGTAGTGCTTTGCCGCCGGTTCTCTGAAGCCCGCTTTGTAGGTTGAGCGAGCCAGTCGATGAAGGCTAGCGACTATTTCAGGGCTGTAGGGGCCGTAGTTTTTTTCGTTAAGTTCAAATGCCCGCTGGTAGTAGGGCATGGCGGCAGAGTGGTCGCCTTCTGATTCTTGCACCGAGCCGAGAGCAATGAGTGCCGGAGCAGTTTTGACGCTGTTCTTACCGTATTTCTTTTCTAGAACAGATAAGAGTCGTTGATAGGTGGCCTGGGCTTCAATGGTTTTGTTACTCAAAGCCAGAGTATCGGCCAAACGGGTCAGGCACTTGGCTAAGTCATCAGCACTGTGTGATTGTTTTTCCACTTGGCCTAGGGCGTGGCGAAAATATTCTTCAGCCTTAGGCAAGTTTTGCTCGCTCAGTGCTGTTTGGCCTTGCCCGTAGGTCGATTGCCAGGTTGTTGCGGCCCAGCTTGGCAAGCCTGTCTCGAGGGCAAGCAGAAGGCTGATTGCGACTAAGAATTTCACGGTCATGTTGTCACCAATTATTTTGGCCCATTATAAATAATATCGGCAAAATATGGTGGTGCCGCGCATACGTAAATGAATTAACTAGTCGTCGTCATCGTCAACTACGGTACATTCGACGAAGGCGACACCTCTAGAAATAGTGCCAAGGTTGGTTGCTGCTTGTTTGGAGAGATCCATTACCCGTTTGCAGGCGTAGGGGCCGCGGTCGTTCACTTTTATAACTACTGTTTTGCCGGTTTTGGGATCTTCCACCATCACTCTGGTTTGGAAAGCTAGTTTGAGATGAGCTGCTGTGAGCTTGTTCATGTTGAAAATTTCACCTGAGGCGGTCTTGCGCCCATGAAAGGGCACGCCATACCAGGAGGCATTGCCTTTGAACTGTTTGCCCCCTGCCGGTGCGGCGGGCTTGGCTGCTTTGGCGGCGGCATTACTTCCAGCGGCGGCAGTTGAGGCTGGTGCGAAAAGTGAAGAGCCAACCAGAGCCAAGGCCAATGACAGAAATAATTTATGAGACATAGACACCCCAGATGCGCAATATTCAATTACTATGTGCCCACTGGCTTATTAACCAATCTATTAGTTGGGCGGCTAATAAATCTGTTTTCTTCTTCCAAAAACCTGCAATCGATTTCTGGCTAAGGGCTAACAACGACTGCGATGGGCCCGTTTTGTTCCCTTTCGACGACAAGGGCTATAATTGCCTAGGGTTTTTAGGTTGCCTGTGGACATTATTCACTTCTTTCTTTTTCTTCTGGTCTCGGCTGTCTGTGCGGGTATAGCTTCGCGTGTGGTGCCTGGCATCGGTCGCAATGGCTTCTTGGCAGGGGCTTTGGTTGGTATAGTCGGTGCCTGGATAGGCGAGTCTGTCATGGGTTCTGTTGGCCCCAAGGTTGAGGGTGTGCCAGTCTTGCCAGCAATAGTCGGCTCTGGCATTTTTATTTTTGGCCTTTCTTTGATTTCGCGCCTATTTAAAATCGGGCAGAAGAAGGGCTAGTTCTTGCTATGGGCGTTGAGCCAGCCGACGATACCAAGGGTAATGTCGTCTTTGAACGGATTGGCTTCAAATATAAGATGCTCTCGATCGCCAAGTAGTACAAGGGTTTTGTCTTGGGTGCCCACTGCTTCGAATAGGTCGTAAGTTCCTTCGCGTTTGACCAGGCGGTCTTGATTGCCCTGGAAGACAATTACGGGCGACTTGGTGATTTTGCGGGCGTACTCAGCATTTTGACGCATGAATTGTTCAAAATTGAGCAACTCTTTGGCTGAGAGATTTAAGCGCGAATTAGGGTCATCACTCCAACGCATACGCTCTTGCTGGTCTGAAGTCGAGCGGTTGACCACTCCTTTACCGATATTGAGCTCTTTGTTTTTGTTAGAAACTAGATTGAAAGCGACTTTTAGTTTGGTACCAGTTTCGCGGTAGCGCTGACCGGCTGGCACTGAGCAGACAACACCATCGATTAGTTCGGGTTTCTTGGCCGCTACTCTAAGTGCGAGGGCCCCGCCCATTGACTCTCCCAAAAGGAATATGGGCAGGCCTTTATAGTCTTGCCGCAATTCGCTCAGTACGTTGACGATGTCGCTTACGCAGCCGTCCATGTTGAGAGTTTCGTTGCCTTTTGATTCAAGGAAGCTACCGAAGCCACGAACGTCAAAAGAGACAACCGTGATTCCTTCTTTGCAGATGCGCTGGGCAAAAGACTCGTAGGCTTTGTGGTGCAAGCCGAGGCCATGAATGCAAACAAGAATTGCTTTTCGTGGCACGCGTGGATCAACCCAAACCCAGCCGGGAGCATCGCGATAGCCACTCGGTTTGAGATTCCAGGCTCCTAGCTTCTCGCTAGCCGGATGTCTTTCGCAGTGATCAAAGACAGAAGAATGTCCGGTTTGTTGTTGCAGATTTTTATCGCCGTCACGATTATTAGCACTAGCCTCTGAGCCATAAATAGCAATGGTTAGTGCATGCGCTAGCTTCGTTTTCTTCTCTAATTCTTCGGCTGATTCAGTTAGTGCTGCCTGTTTTAGTTGCTCGTCGTCGATACCGTATTCGGTGGCGATGCGTTCGCGATTGTTGTGGCGAAAGATATAAATGGCTTTTTGATAAATAGGCAAGGCTTCGTCATTTCTATGGCAAGCCTTGAGTGCTTCTGAAAGGGAGAAAAGCGACCAGCCATAGCGAATATCAGTGTCGCCGAAATAGTTCTTATCGAGCAGTGCCATGGCTCTGAATATTGGCTCTGCCTTGTTGAAGGCACCAAGGTATTGGTAGCAGCCGCCAAGATTTTCTAGCACCATCTTGTTGAGATCGTAAGAAAGATAGATAGTGTTATCTTCGGTCAATTGTTCCAGGGCAGCTTCAAAAACTTTGGCTGCACTGCTGTAGTTGCGCTGTCTATAGAGTACTTCGCCTCTGTAAATTTGCACCAGAGTACTAATGCGGCGCTGATAAGACTTATCGAGTTCTTTGCTCTTTGCTAACTCGGCGCAGTGCGGCAGTAGGCGTTCAGCTTCTTTGTAGTTGTGCTCATGAAAGTAACAGCCAGCCACTGCCAGTTCGCTTTCTAGCTGGTTTCTTGCACCAATGGCACAGCTTGGTTGCTTGTTCCAATAGCTTTGTATTTGTTCGTAGATGGCGCGAGCGCGACTGTATTGTTTGGCTTGGCAAAGGCAATCGGCCAAATCGGTCAGGGCTTTGAGTTGCTCTTGACTAAAGTTTTTGGCCGAGGTCATTCGGCTTTCGCAAGTATCAGTATCTAGTACTAATTTTTCATATTTTGGCAAAGCTTCTTTGAATTGACGCTTAGCATAGAGGGCATCAGCCTCAGCCTGGAGGCTTGCCGGGGCCGCTGACACAAGGCTTTCTTCTGGCGCTTGGGCCAGGGCCGCAGGCCAACATAGTGGGGCCAGCAGAGTCGCCACAAGGCTTGCTGCCAAAGCCGATCTTGTTTGCCACGGCCTGATTGTCATGTCGGTTCCTCTTAAGCCTAGTAATTTTGCTATTCTTTGCTGATCATGGCAAGACCCCGCCGCAAGCGCGCCGAAATTGATGCTGCCCTAGTTAGTGCTGAACTGTCTCTCAGGCACTGGCTTAAGTCTTGTGGGGATTTTTCTTTAGCTAGCCGTGAGGGTACGGAGTGCCTGGTCGAGCTTATCGAAGCTCTTGCTCTGGCCATGGTATCGCCACAGAAGGCACTTAGTGCTGAACAACAACAAATTTTAGAAATGGCTGAGCAATTTGTTGAGCGACAGCTCGAGAAGCTCAGGCAGCAAGGCTTGGCCTTTGCTAGCCCCCAAGGGCTGCGGGCCTTCTTTCTTTCGCAGCTATTTGAGCGCCTGCACCAAGAGGTTAGCGCTAGTAAGAAAGAGCAGTTTGAACGCAGAGCAAGTGGCGCCTACTTTACACCAATTGGGCTGTCTTACTATCTCGTCCAGACAGCCTTTAGCAGCGCTCAGAGCGGGTGTCAGAATCTCCGCATTTTAGATTTTTGTGCCGGTAGTGGATGCTTGTCAATTGCAGCCCTTGACTATCTTGCGTCATCATCTTCTTCTTTGCTCGAGACTGAGCGGCTTAGCCTTCTGCGAAAACATATTTTTGCCGTTGAGATTGACCCTTTGATTTTGCGCACCTATATTGCCTGTCTGGCGGTGGCCTGCTCAAGCACTGTTGTCGAACTCAATAGAGACGGAGCTGCAAACTTCACGCAGGCTGATGGCTTGAGTGCGGATTTGTCTATTTGTGACCTATTGCTTGCCAATCCCCCTTGGGATGGTTCTTCTTGTTGGCAATTTGTAGAGCGGGCCGGGCGTTTGCTCGCACCTGGTGGTGTAGCCGCCATATTGTCTCCCGCTGGAATTGCCAGCGATCAAGGGGCAACTGAGTGTCGGCGCATGCTCTTTGAAAATTATCAGTGGATTAGCTTAGAAGGCTTTATCAATGAAGACCAGGCTTTTGCCATTCATCCATCTTATAAGTATGCTCTTTCTGTTTTTTCCAGGCCAGCTCTTGTGGGGCAGGCCAAGCCTTGTACTCGGGTGCGCTTCGGCTCCCAGGCCACTGACCTCCTTGTGCCGCAGCGACCTTGGTTGAACTATAGTCTTGCTTTGGCTGGTTCACTTAGTCCGGGCTCGTATGCCATTCTTGAGTGCGATAGTGCCGAGCAATTCGATTTGTTTAAGGCCCTTGCTGAGGCTAATATTCCTCTTCATCAACTGCACGCCGATGGGCAGATGCAGATGGATAGAGGGCGCTATAAGGCGGTGCAAAAGCCTCTTTATTCTGGAGTTTATAGTCTACGCTTTGCCCGCGATTTTGATCTAACGATTGACAAGAAGCTCTTTATTAGCTCGACTGCAGCCCGGGCCGCAGGCTTCAAAGCTGATTGCTACGGCCGTTTTCTTCAAGGCAGGTGGATTGATATCGGCTCTGCTCATGAGCGAAAGACTTCAGCTTTGGCCGGAGAACGAGAACTAATTTTGTCTCAAGATCGCTCTAGTTATATTGAGATTGATAGAGTAGAAGATTGTTTATTGCCTTTGCTTGAAGGGCGCATGCTCAGCCAGTTTGAGATAGCATCCAAGGCTTATGTAAGTGGTAGTGGTCGACAGGCGCTGTGGCATGAAAATGCTGGCGAGAATTTAAATAGGCCGAGGCAGGAGCAGTCGGAGCCAGTATTTTCATCGCAGTATTTAGTGCGAGACTGTGATTTTTATCAGCGCCGCACTTTGCTAGATAGTGCTCGAATTGGCTTTGTCTCTGTGTCTGCGGCCACCAATACTCGCTCGATGATGGCGGCAATATTGCCCCCTTATCCGGCTGGCAATTCGGTACCTTTTCTTGCCCTCTCGGCCGCAGAAGCAGGTGAGCAGGCCTACTGGGCCATGATACTTGTGGCTGTGCTTAATTCGTTTGTTTTTGATTTTGGTCTTAGAACCAGATTCGGTGGCAATAATCTAAATTACTTTCTCCTTGATCAGTGCTCCCTGCCTAAGGCTTTGCTGGCCACTGTAGAGCAAAAGCCGGCTGGCCTCTCTTTGCTGTTGCTCAATTTAATTGCTCAGGTTAGTGCTGTTCTATCCTTCACTCACCTATCTCAGGCTGCTGTGGTTTCGCACTATTTGACTAGAGCTTCGCAATCGCAATTAGAATCTAGGGGGCTCTTTGCTGCTGAACTGGTATACTTCCGGGCTAGAGCCAGTGAAAGTAGCTTTGTTCAAATACCAGTAGAGCGTCGTCGTCAGCTCCGTGCCTTGCTTGATGCTCTTTTAGCGAAGCTCTATGGCCTAGATTTGTCGCAGTTCGCCCAGGTTCTATCGGGCTGCGTCACTGGCGGCTCTAATACCAGCCAGGAGCATAGTCGGGGCTTCCATCGAGTCGATAAACACCTGCCTGTTGCCCAGCGCTTACCTAATCTTGCTTATCAAATCTTTCAAGATATTGAGACGAATCGTCTTGATTTGAATCATTTGGCAGCCTGCGGATTTGCTGCCGGAGATGGCTCAAACGGCCATGGGCTTAATCTTTTGGAAGATTCACTAAGTTGGTTAAAATTGCATCAAACTAGATTGGAGGCATTTCATCAAAAATCTGGAGTAAAATAGCTGACTGCCCATAGATAACTAAAAGGTTTCACTATGAATTCGCCAGCTCCGGCCCCATCTCCAGCTACAGCCAAGTCCTCTGATTTCATTAGAGACATCATTAACGATGACCTTGAAGCTAAGCGTCATGAGAAAGTAATCACCCGCTTTCCTCCGGAGCCGAACGGCTTTCTCCACATCGGTCATGCTAAGTCTATTTGTCTAAATTTTGGCTTGGCAAACGAGTACCGTGAGAAATTGCCCTCATCTGGCACCCGTTGTCACTTGCGTTTCGATGATACTGATCCTGCTAAAGAAGACACTCTTTTTGAAGATGGCATACAAGAAGATGTGCGCTGGTTAGGTTTTGAATGGGACGGCTTGTATCATGCCAGCGATTATTTTGAAAAAATGTATGAGTACGGCGAGCACTTAATTAGCGCTGGTAAGGCCTATGTCTGCAGTCTTAGCGATGCTGAGATCAAAGAGTATCGCGGCAACGTCACCACCCCAGGTAAAAATAGTCCGCATCGGACACGCACAGTTGAAGAGAATCTTGATCTCTTCCGGCGCATGCGCAAAGGTGAGTTTAAAGAAGGCGAGCATGTTTTGCGGGCCATCATTGATATGGCTAACCCCAACATGAAGATGCGCGACCCGCTGCTTTATCGCATTCGCCACACTGCTCACCACATGACTGGCGATAGCTGGTGCATTTATCCAATGTACGACTATGCTCATCCAATTTCGGATGCTATTGAAGGAATTACCCATAGCATTTGTACTCTTGAGTTTGAAAATAATCGCGAACTCTATGACTGGGTGATTGACAATCTCATCGATTACGCTAAGTTCCCCAGCCGCCCGCACCAGTATGAGTTTGCCCGTCTTAGTCTTAACTACACAGTGCTCAGCAAGCGCCGTTTGTTAGAGTTGGTTGAAGGAAAGCACGTCAGTGGTTGGGACGATCCGCGTCTTCCTACAATTGCTGGATTGCGTCGTCGTGGTTATACACCAGAGAGTATTCGCGCTTTCTGTGCCAGTGTTGGTATTTCAAAAGCCAATAGCACAGTAGATATGGCTCAACTAGAATTTTGTATTCGCGATGATCTAAACCAAAAAGCACCAAGGGTCATGGCCGTTTTGAAGCCACTAAAAGTGGTGATTGAAAATTATCCAGATAATGAAGTCGAAGAGCTTGATGCTTCTTACTGGCCTCACGATGTGCCCAAAGAAGGCACGCGCAAAGTGCCATTCTGCAAAGAGATCTATATTGAGCAAGATGATTTCATGCTTGAGCCAACGAAAGACTACTATCGTCTCGCTCCTGGCAAAGAAGTGCGCTTGCGCTATGCCCATCTGATTACCTGCACTGATGTAGTTAAAGATGCTGCTGGCAATGTTGTTGAAGTGCGTTGTACTTACGATCCTGAAGTTAAACCAGGAGATAATCCGGTTGGTCGCAAAGTCAAAGGCACCATTCACTGGGTCAGTGCTCGTCATGCCGTCGACACCGAAGTGCGCCTCTATGACCGCTTGCTATCTGAAGAAGCGCCTCCCGCTGGAAAAGATAGCGAGTTTCTCAACTCAATCAATGCTAATGCCTTGCAGGTTTTGAAAGGTTGTAAGCTCGAGCGCAGCTTAAGCGCTGCAAATGCTGGTGACAGCTTCCAGTTCGAGAGACAAGGATATTTTGTTGCCGACATCAAAGACAGCAAGCCAGGCGCTCCGGTGTTCAACCGTATCGTCACCTTGAAAGATTCTTGGGCGAGAGCAAACAAGAAATAGATATAGTAGCCTTTGTCTAAGGTCTTAAATAAAGAAGTCGCTACCGAAATGTAGCGACTTCTTTTGTTTCAGGATAATTGGCCATATCTATTTGTTCGTTTTTTATTCATTCATGGCCATGGCCAGTAGGTTATGGAATGTAGTGGTTTTCATGCGGCGAAACTTGTAGACAATGGCGGGAGCTGGTGCTCCTGATGGCAGCTCTGTATGACTTTGCGGCACTCTTTCTGATCCTTGTTCAGTTGACTCAGTCTGTTTAATTGCAGCTATTCGCTCTGGCTGAACCAAAGGGATAGCTTGGTGGTGCGAGCCAGTTATGAATGATTGGAGGTTTTCACCTTCTAATCCCATGCCTGGAGATTGTGTCGATGTGCCGTAACCAGCGGTTGACCGTTGCACCTGATTGCTGGCTCCGCTTGCAGGTCTAAAGCCAGCGTGCTCAACTTGTTCAGTGTAATTATGAGAGTCGCGGCCGTTTCTTTTCCAGCGGGCTAGACCAGATCGTCTCGATACATTTTCGTGTTCAACTCTATCTGTTCTGACACTACCGCCGAAGAAGTTGAGAATGGGATAGTCCATTTGGCTGGTTAGTCCCAGGTCTATTGCTGAGACATTCTCATAGTTTTGATTGTTTGGTGCTTCGGTTTCAAACTCGTGTTCACTGTTTTGCTCGTTTACATGATTATTTAAGAACATGGGAACCCCCAATAATTATTTGCATTTAGCTAGGTGTTTACAACTACAGCATCGTTGCTGCAGCATCAAGGAAACTTCCTTTAGGTAATAGCTGACTGCCTTTTGCGAAGCTAACGCAATTGGCCGTATGTCTGCAACTATTTCTAATTACTCGCCGAACCGAAGTTGTGTTTGGGCTTGACGATATTTTGCCGTTTAGGCATTTTATTGATCTTTGTGTCAGACGCAATGTCTAGCAACTGAATGCATACTACATCTGGCTCCCAGCAATAGCAAGCACTACTTTTGTGAGTTTATATGTTTAAAAACTGACACTACCGTGCTTGTTTCAGTAAGGGCTTTATTAAACTTTGAAATTGGACCTCCAGCTCTAGATTTCTGGTCGAGCAATCTCAAAACGATCTTTGATGGTGCTATATAGATTGCCACTAAGGCGGCCCACTGGTTGCAATACATCCAGGTCTATAGATATTTGGCCGTCTCGCGCAGCGTTGATCTGAACGACCTCGTCTTTGAGGTGCATACAGACAATCTCACCCAGTACCAGGGCTGATCCGCCTAAGTCGTGAATATGAAAGACTTTGCACTCCATACTAATTAAGGCCTCACCAACCCGAGGTGGTTTGACCATGGTGCTGGCTGTTGCCGTTAAGTTTACGGCGGCAAATTCACTTACATCTGGTGGGTAGTCAGCGCTCGATTGGTTCATCTGCTCGGCCAAGAACTGACTGACAACGTTGACTACGAATTCGCCTGTCTCGCGCACATTAGTTAGGGTGTCTTTAGCGATAGCTTTTGTACTAGCTGTAGCCGGGCGTTTATATCCTGGGGAGAATCCGAGCATGGGTGGCTTTATGCTGAAGACATTATAGAACGAGAAAGGTGCGAGATTGTCTACACCGGTATCGCTGGTGGTGGACACCCAGGCAATTGGCCGCGGCACCACAGTGCCAATGAGAAGGCGATAGAGTTGCTCGGTTTTTGTTTCACTGCATTTGATGATCATGATAATTGAATCAAGGCTATTGTAATTTGACGCTGCGGATAGTTTGCATCAGCTCAAGAAGCGGATGATCCATTTCGGATACAACGGCGCGCACGTCGTGAAGCATGGCAGAGCGGGCATCAAGAAGGTCGATGCTGACAATGGGCTGCGCATGGGTGCCAGTGATATGACCAATAGCTTCTCTTCGTTGCCTTTCGCTGGCCTTGGTGTTAATAACCTTGAGGTCTTGCCAGCGCTTCATCAGCGTTTGTTGTCTGGTTAGACCGGTGGCGCTGTTTTCAGGCACGCTGGTCAAATAATTCCAAACTGATGGCGGATAGTCTCGTTGGGTGTGGCTGCTGTTGATGTCGAAAAGCTTGGTTAACATGTTTGGTGTGCCTTCGACAATTTTCTTCTCGCCAGATTGCTGCTTCAGGGCAAGCAATGCCAGCGCCGTCTGGACAATACCTTCGCCGGTGTCGATGCCGTTGGCGCTTTGTTCATTGGCGCCGCCAATTTTTAGGGCACCACCAACGATACCGGTTACGCCACCTGAAACAAAGTTGGCAATAGTGTTAAGGCGAATTACTTTGTCTCTTCGCTCTTCTAGAAATGCTTGTAAATCATCGGCCTGGGCTATTTCAGTTTCGAGATTGCTGAGGCAGCTTCTGACTTCAAAGCTTTCGTATACTACTGATTCGGTTAGAGACTGTTTAAGTAGAAGTGCCTTGAGTAAATCGCTGGTAGAGCTTTGAAGAGCACTATGGTCTGCCCCCTGGCTCAGTCTAAGTAGCTTTTCTAAGTCACTGTCTATGCCAATAGTGTTGGCCAGCCGGAGGGCTTCTGCTGTTAACTCGGGGGCGCCAGCGATAGGCTGGGCTGGAGTTTGGCGACTGGAATTACTGGGGCGGCTAGTTGTTGCCGATTCAACACCGATGCGTTCTGGGTCTATTCGCCGGTTGTGCAGCTTGCCGTGAACATGCTTCGCTTGCACTGCTGTCGGTTTGAGCGGCGGTAGTCCGCCGGTGCTGGCGATGGCAGAGCCAAAAGTATTAGTGAAGGATATAGAGAGAAGTAGGCCTAGTAATCTTTTGCTCTGCAATTTCGGGCTCCCGTCGAATTTACTTGAAAAGTAGCATAATTCGGTTGTCGAGTGCAGGAATTGAACTATTCAGGGAATAGGAGTTATCGTTTTTTAGTAATTATTGACTAATTTCCTCAGGTCAGCAATTCAAGCTCGTACCAATCTATCCAGCCTTGGGCAAATTCATAGCAGTCTGCCAGTGCAGCCGCTACGAACTCTTGCTTCTTGGTTTCTCGCTACGCATCTCAACGAGTTTCGTGAGAGCTTGTTAGCGTTCCATCTGCCTCGTTAACTTTATGAGCCCAGTCTCGACTGTACCCTCCGGCAAACACGAGAACCAGCTCATTGACTTCGTAAATGAAATAATACGGGCCTAGTCTTGATTCCTCACTATATGGATTTTCTATTTTGCAACGTAATGAACCATCAGGATTGAATATGTAAGCTTCTTCCTCATTTTCTGCTCCAGTTGCAATCACTGCAATGCCAAAAACGGTGGTAAGAATAATTGAGTTCGAAATTTTGCTAAACGTAGTAATTTCAATATGTTTGCCATCGTATATCCAGGTAAGTTTGTTCTCGCTGGAGGCAAATTCTGTGATTGGAATATTCAAGTTCTAGCCCTATTGGAATCGCTAGATGTTATCCCAGCAAGGGGGATAGGGTTCTTTAAAAATTGGCCGAGCTTAAGAGAATGGAGTTGCAGCAACATTAAGAGAGGTTCTAAATTTTGGCAGGGCGTGTTTTCCGTTCGAGCTTGAGAATATTGTGTTCACCATCGATTGAGAAAGTGAATCGATTCAAGAAGCTCATACCGAGAAGTCCGTCTGCGTCAAGGGCTTCAGGCATGTCGTGAAACGCGGCGGTAATCCATCGCTCTTTTCCGATCGACTTTCCTTTGTCTAATCCAATCGATTCGATTCGGGTTTCATAGCCGATACCCTCACCGGTTGCCGATGTCACCGCTATAGGTGTCATACTCTCGATGTCTAGCCCCAGCCTACGTGCCACCGAAGGTTTTAGTGCCACTACCTCGGCTCCAGTATCAACAATCAGTTTGACGTTAGCTTTTCCATTCAACAAACACTTTGCGGTGTAAGAGTTTCCGCTGCGTTCAAGTGGAATTGAGATTGTATTTTTGCCACTACCGGCGATGTCGGCAATCAACAAACTTGTTTCATCGGCTGAATCCGAATCCAGGTCGATTGAAGTTTCTAATGCGCGAATAGCGCGGAGCTTGTCTCCATTTTTATTGAGCATAAGACCGAGCTGGTAGTATAAAAAGGAGCTGTCAGGAGTTTTCTTTATGCCCTGCTTAAGCGTGGCAACAGCTTCTTTGACTTTGCCTTGTTCCGACTGGCACTGTGCGATTCCGTCCCATGCGCCGTCGATGTTGTCTGGATCGCGTTTGATGAATTCCCGGTAGGAAGCGATCGCCTCATCGTACTTCTTCATTCGCTGATAACAGGAAGCCGCCCAGTAGCGTGGGTTAGGCTTCTTCGGAAAGGCTTTAATAACTTTTTGATACTGTGCCAAACTCTCTTGATCGCTGTCGCCATTTCTATCAAGCATTTCGGCATAATGTTCCTGCATGTCAGGGTTTTCAGGGCAAAGCGTGGCTGCGGTTCTTGCGTGATCTAAAGCTTCAGTAATGCGGTCGTTGTCTTCAAGCTCGGTAGAAAAATCGTAATGCAGAGTGCCTGAATTAGGTGCACAGTCAACTGCGGACTGACACATTTCAAGCCCTTCTGCGATCTTCTCTTTTTCGAAAAGCTTTCTCGCTTCATGCATTTTTTCATTACCGAGTTTTTCGTCCGGAAAATATTTATGCAGGTTGACTCTGGAAATACCATACACAGTGCCGAAGATCACAAGCGCTGCGACACCGCAAACGATGGCTATACTGCCAGTGCTGGTTGCTTTTTTTTCTGGCCTTCTCCCGCAGTCGGAGCACTCCACTCCACCATTTAGAGGCAAGCCGCATTCACTGCAGTAGCGAAGCTTGTTGCTATTGAAAAACACCGAATTAAGTTTTTTTTGTTTACCCGTGGCGATGCGTGGTTCGCCGTGTGGCCCATCGGGTTCTGGAAGTGAGGCCGCAGATGATGGTTGCTGAGGGGACGAGTTGGCCTCGGCAGCTATTTGAAACAACTTCTGCAACTGCAAGGATGGTTCCTGAGTCGGAGGAATGTTGTGCTCGTTCTCCCGAGCTTCCACAGCTTGCGCCGGGTTGTTATCTCTCTCTTCAACCATTTCGCTTCCCTTGAAGGTACACTGCTAATGTGCCCTGTATCTGTGCCTGACAAACGATTGGTGTGGCTTAGTCGCCCTTCGACGCAAGTGGGCTGTAAGAGTGGCTATTTTGAGAAAATAAGTTAGTGTTCCTAATAGTTAGCTATACTAATGTTATTAGATTTAGGCTGGAGGGCTCGTGAAAGCAGCAGACACAAGACCGGCAAGCGATACACGAGACCGAACAGACAAAAACAGTCTGGTTGCTGCCAAGGTTATGGAGACGGTCCCATACATCATGTATTACATCCGCAGCCATGTGCTGCGTCAGGCTGAGACTCCAGCTTCCTTGCCGCAGTTGAGGGTGATGGCTTTTATTAAAAATTGTCCAGGCTCTGGTCTAAGCCGCCTGGCCGAATCTCTAGGTGTTGCTAACGCCACCGCATCAACCATGGTTGATCGGCTGGTTAAGGCCGGCATGGTCGCTCGTACCAATGACCCCACAAGTCGTCGTAATGTTATCCTCAGTCTCACTGTTGCCGGTGAAGAGCATCTGCTCGGTAGCCGATCTGTTGCAATAGAAGAGTTGTCTCGTGTGATTGCTCAGCTGCCCCCAGAAAAATTGGCCAGCGTTGAAGAGTCGCTAGCTTTGCTCAAAGCGGTATTTACCGAAGCTAATGCCAAAATATAGCTGTTAAGGGAAGAGATGAAAGAAGAATTGGACACTAGCATTAAACGCGACACGCCATACGCCAAGGCGGTGGGTGAGCTTGAGCAGCCCCCAGCGGCGAAAATGCAGTCAAGAAAATCAAATAAAGCTGTTTTAGTCAGTCTGATAGCCTTGCTCCTGGTTGGCAGTGCGGCAACTGTTTATTCTCTGCGTCACGGTAAAGATAGCTCGGCTTCAGGGGCAGCTTCTGGACCCGCTGGAAAAGCTGGCAAAGACGGGGCGGGCGCTAAAGATAGTAGAGATGGTAAAGGCGGCAAAGACAAAATAGTGCCAGTATTGGTCGCTGTGGCTGGTGAACAGGCACTGCCCATTGAGCTGCGTAGTATCGGTAACGTCGCTCCGTTCTCTGTGGTCAACATTACGCCACAGGTTGGTGGTCAGTTGCTGAAAGTGCATTTCACTCAAGGTGAATTTGTCAAAAAAGGTCAGCTCTTATTTCAGATAGATCCGCGCTCATATCAGGCATCGCTGGCTCAGGCTGAAGGTAATGTTGCGCGGGATAAGGCGCAGGTCGAAGCTGCTCAGGCAAATTTAGCTCGCGACGAGACTATGATCGGCCAGGCCTATGCTAATTTGCGCAGAGACCGGGCTCAGTCTCAATATACTGATGTGCAAGTGACCCGCTATGCAGAATTAGTGCGGGAAGGTGCGGTCTCTAAAGAGCAGAGCGATCAAATTAGCACCAGTGCAGCTCAAGCTCAGGCTACCATCGATGCCGATATGAAGATGGTGGAAAACGCTAAGGCTGTTACTCGTGGCGATAGAGCTGCCATTGATACTGCACGCGGAAACCTGCGAGCTGACCAAGGTCTGGCTGATCAAGCGCGGCTGCAGTTGAGTTGGACCAAAATTTATTCACCCTTAGATGGTCGCACTGGCAGCCTCAATGTCTATGAAGGCAATGTGGTATCACCCAATTCTTCAACTCCATTGGTGACGATTGCTCAGGTTAATCCTATTTATGTCACTGTAACAGTGCCAGAACAGTATCTCAATGACCTGCGTCGCTCTCAGGCTGATGGCACATTGAAGATTCGAGCCTTGGTTGAAGGCCGTAAGGCTGAGGCGGTTAAAGGCCATATTTCATTTATGGAAAATACAGTCAACACCAACACCGGTACAATTTTGTTGCGTGCTAGCTTCGATAACGCTGGGCATAAGCTCTTTCCTGGTCAGTTCGTTGATGTGGTAATTTCGATGCCACCAGCGGGAAAGTCAGTGGTGGTGCCGGCTCGGGCGGTGCAGACTACACAGCAGGGTCATTCTCTCTATGTGCTTAAGCCAGATAATACCGTTGACTTGGTGAAGGTAAAACTTGGTCAGAGTTCTGGTGAATTTATTGCTGTATTAGATGGTCTCACTGTCGGTCAAACTGTTGTAACCGATGGCCAGTTGCAGCTCAGTCCTGGCTCTAAGGTCAAAGTGCAACGTGACACTCAGGCTCCTGATGTTATAGGCAAATGAACCTGTGAATCTCTCGCGCCTCTTCATTATGCGTCCGGTGATGACGACACTATTGATGGTGGCACTGGTAATTTTTGGTCTGATTGCTTATATCACTTTGCCTGTTAATGATTTGCCGGCAGTTGACTTTCCTACCATAACCGTTAGCGCCGGATTGCCCGGTGCTAACGGTGAAACCATGGCCTCAGCTGTGGCTACTCCTTTAGAGAAACAGTTTAGTGGCATTGCTGGTTTAGAGTCGATGAATTCTACTTCTGCCACTGGTATTACTTCGATTACTTTGCAGTTTGCTTTAAACCGCAGTATCGATGGTGCAGCTCAAGATGTGCAGGCCGCTATTGTGGCTGCCCGGCCCTGGCTGCCGGCGAGCATGCCCAGTCCGCCTACTTTTCGTAAGGTAAATCCTTCTGATTCGCCGATTCTTTTTGTTGCTCTCAGCTCTAAGACTCTGCCGCTTTATACCGTTGATGAATATGCTGAAAACGTCATTGCTCCTCGCCTTTCAATGACTTCTGGCGTGGCACAAGTGCAGGTGATGGGCTCGCAAATTTATGCGCCCCATATTCAAGTAGATCCGCGCAAGCTAGCTGCCTACGGCATAGGCATCGATGAAGTGGCCGCGGCTGTGCGTCAGGCCAATGTCAATTTGCCTACGGGAACACTACACGGTCCTGATACTTCGTATAACATTCGAGTGAACGGGCAGCTCTTTAACGCTGACGCTTTCAAGCCCCTCATTATTGCCTATCGCAAGGGCGCGCCGGTGCGTATACGCGATATTGGCACTGTGATTGATAGTGTGCAGACCGATAAAGTGGCAAGTTGGTATAACGGCCATCGTGGCATCATTCTTACTGTGCAGCGGCAGCCGGGCACAAATACTATCGAGATTGTCGATGATATAAAGAAGATGATGCCTAACTTTAGGGCAATACTGCCTGGGGCAGTCAATCTTGAAATTCTCTATGACCGCAGTATTTCTATTCGACGCTCGGTGGGTGATGTCAAAGCCACTCTAGTGATTACCGTTTTCTTGGTTGTCTTAGTAATAGTGCTTGCCCTTGGTAGTTTGCCTACTACACTAATAGCCAGTGTCACTCTGCCCATTGTCTTGATGGGTACCTTTGCTGCTATTAAGCTCTTTGGCTTCACCCTAAACAATATTTCGCTTATGGCACTTACCCTGTCTGTTGGTTTCATTATTGATGATGCCATTGTGGTATTAGAAAATATTGTCCGTCATATTGAAGCTGGCGAACCGCCCTTGCTTGCTGCTGTTAATGGTTCGCGTGAAATTGGCTTTACTGTTGTATCTATGACAGTATCTTTGATTGCTGTCTTTATTCCAATATTGTTTCTTGGTGGCATCATTGGCCGTCTATTCTTTGAGTTCGCTGTCACGATTTCTGTCGCTATTTTGATTTCCGGCTTTGTCGCTCTCAGTCTTACCCCTATGCTCTGCGCGCGCTTCTTGCGAGCTGGCAGTAAGCAAAATTGGCTGCATAGAATTTCAGATAGTTTGTTTGGTCATTTGCAGGCGGCCTACGATTTTACTTTAAAGCCAGCTTTGCGTCATAAACGCTTGGTTCTGCTTAGTTTTGTTTTGATGCTCGTGGCCACCGGGTATTTGCTTAAGGAAGTACCTAAGGGTTTCATGCCCACTGAAGATACCGGCCAGATTTTCGGTATGACTCAAGCAATTGAAGGTATTTCATTTACTGAGATGGTTAAGCATCAGCAGATGCTAGCTGATATTGTCCTGAAGAATGACAGCATCCGTGGCGCTATGTCTAGCGTTGGTGCCAGTGGCCCCAACCAGGCTGTCAATCAAGGTCGTATTTTTATGGTTTTGAAAGATAGGGCAGACCGGCCTGGTCATGCCTCTCTTGATCAGGTTATTCAAGAGTTGCGCAAGAAAACCGCCAATGTTCCAGGCATCAATTTGTTCATGCAAAATCTTGGTGGCATTCGCATCGGTGGACAGCTAACAAAAGCGCAGTATCAAGTAACTCTCTCAGGTTCTGAGTTGCAGGAATTATATAAAGCTTCCCGTGATTTTGAGGCAAAGCTCAAGGCTATGCCCAATTTGCAAGACGTAAACAGCGACTTGCAAGTAAAGAATTTGCAGCTAAACGTCGAGATTGACCGAGATAAATGTGCTCGTCTTGGTATCAATGTTCAGCAAGTGCAGGACGCGCTCAATAATGCCTATTCTGCCCGGCAAGTTTCGGTGATTTATACCCCAACCAATCAATATTGGGTAATACTCGAAGTTGAGCCCCAATATACTGAAGACCCTTCGATGTTGCACTGGTTCTTTGTACGGGCCGGCAATGGTCAGCTTGTGCCACTTGATACTCTTGCTACTGTTGATCGTGGGGCTGGGCCTTTGCTAGTTAATCACTTAGGTCAGTTTCCTTCGGTGACAGTATCGTTCAATCTTAAGCCTGGAGTGGCCTTGAGTGAGGCTGTTGCTCCGGTTAAAGAGCTGGTGGCAAGTGGTTTGCCTGAAGATGTATCTGGTAGTTTTCAGGGAACAGCTCAAGCTTTCGAAAGTTCTACTCAGAATTTAAGCGTACTGTTGCTAATTTCTATCATCGTTATTTATATAGTTCTCGGTATCCTCTACGAGAGTTTCATTCACCCAATTACCATACTCTCAGGTCTTCCTTCCGCTGGTTTGGGTGCCCTTTTGACTCTGATAATTTTCAATATGAATCTCGACGTATACGGATTTTTAGGTCTGATTCTGTTGGTTGGCATTGTCAAAAAGAATGCCATCATGATGATTGATTTTGCCGTCGATGTTGAGCGCGAGCAAAATCTTAAGGCAGAGGCTGCTATCTATCAAGCATGTTTAGTGCGCTTCCGCCCTATCATGATGACGACCATGGCTGCTATTTTGGGCAGCTTGCCAATTGCTATTGGTTTTGGTGAAAGTGGCGGTTCACGGCAAACGCTAGGGATGACAATTGTGGGCGGCTTACTGGTATCGCAGCTGGTGACTTTGTATATCACGCCAGTATTTTATATCTACCTAGATCGCTTCCAGCATTTTATAAAAGATAAGACTGTCTTTCGCCTGCCCCGCAAGCCCAGGCTTGATGGCCCCGCCAGTCAGCTTGAAAAGTATGAGGACGCCAAATGAATCTTAGCGCCATCTTTATTAAGCGGCCAGTAATGACCACCCTGGTCATGATAGCCATACTTTTCTTTGGCTTGATGGGCTATCAGGCTTTGCCTATTAGTGACTTGCCTAACGTCGATTTCCCCACCTTGCAGGTGACCGGCACCCTTCCTGGTGCTAGCGCTGAGACCATGGCGTCTGCCGTGTCAATGCCCCTAGAAAAGCAATTTGCCACCATCGCTGGCTTGACGCAGATGACTTCTACCAGCACCCTCAGCCAGTCGCTCATTACTTTACAGTTCGACCCTTCCCGCGATATGGATGGCGCTTCTCTTGATGTGCAAGCGGCAATAACGGCAGCTTCTAAACAACTGCCACCGCAGATGACCATGCCGCCGACTTTTTCGAAAGTGAACCCAGCCAGCCAACCAGTGATTTATTTGGCCGTAAGTTCTGATAGCTTGCCCCTTCATCAGGTTGATTATTATGCCGAAACGCTAATTGCCCAGCGCATGTCACGCATAAGCGGTGTGGCCCAGGTGCAGGTCAATGGCTCTCAGGCCTATGCTGTTCGAGTACAGGTAAATCCCCAGAGACTAGCCACTTATGGCCTAGGTATCAATGATGTTATGGCTGCGGTGGTGTCAGCAAATCAAAATCAGCCCACTGGCACCCTTTGGGGCAAGCATCAGGCTTTCACCATTCAGTCTAATGGTCAGCTGCTCAGTGCCGATGCTTACAAACCGGTCATTGTTGCTTATCAAAACAATGCTCCCATTCGCTTAGAGAACTTGGGGCAAGTAATAGATAGTGTGCAGAATGATAAGTCGGGCGGTATCTACAACGGCAAGCCAGCCATCATTTTAGCGGTGCTGAAGCAGCCTGGCGCCAATACCATTCAGGTAGTCGACAGCATCAAGAAGCTATTGCCATCATTTAGAACACTGACACCAGAAACTGTTCATTTAGATGTGCTCTATGACCAATCGCAGACTATTCGCGAGTCGGTCAAAGATGTGCAAGTCACCCTGTTGTTAACAGTGGCCCTGGTTGTTCTGGTGATTTTTGTCTTTCTTGGCAATCTCTCCGCCACAGTCATTCCGAGCTTGGCTTTGCCGATTTCGGTGGTTGGTACCTTTGCTGCCATGAAATTATTGGGCTTTAGCTTAGACAACCTATCGTTGATGGCGCTCTCGCTTTCTGTGGGCTTTGTGGTGGATGACGCTATTGTTATGCTAGAGAACATTGTGCGCCATATGGAAATGGGCGAGACGCCTATGGAAGCGGCACTAAACGGCTCCAGAGAAATTGGTTTTACAATTCTTTCGATGACATTGTCACTGGTGGCAGTGTTTATTCCCGTTTTATTGTTGCCAGGAATCGTCGGTCGGCTCTTTAATGAATTTGCCGTGACCATTTCAGTTGCCATTTTAATTTCTGGCTTTATTTCCATTAGCCTTACACCCATGCTCTGTAGCCGTTTTCTCAAAGCTGAGAAGAAAGAGGAGCAGAGCATTTTTGTTCGTGCCGCAGAGAAAGTCTTTAAGCGGGCTCTTGAAATTTATGATTGGTCGCTTACTATTGCTCTCAATAACAAGGCTTCGGTGCTTGTAGTCTTTACTATGATGTTTCTGGCCACAGGCTATCTCTTTGCCGTCATTCCAAAAGGCTTTATGCCAACTGAAGATACTGGCCAAATTGTCTGTATGACCGAAGCCGATCAAGGCACTTCTTATGATGCCATGGTCAAATTGCACAAAACCCTGACCGATATTATTGCCCAAGACCCCAGTGTGCATAGTTACATGTCCAGTTTGGGGGTGGGCAACGGTAGCCCGAATATCGCTCTCAATCAAGGGCGCATCTTGATTGTGCTTAAGCCGAAAGAAGAGCGCAGCGACAAGATGTCAGTTCATGATGTCATTGCTGAGTTGTCTACCAAGCTTGCTGCTGTGCCTGGTATCAATTCATATTTGCAGAACCCGCCGACTATTACCATTGGCGGTCAAGTAACTAAGTCACTTTATCAATTTACCTTATCAAGCCCGAACCGTGACGAACTCTATGCCGCTGGGCACGCCTTGCTAGACAAAGTAAAAGAACTGCCTGGTGTTGTGGATGTTGCTAGCGATATGCAAGTAGACAACCCTGAAGTGCATATTGAGATCAATCGCGACAAATGCTCACAACTTGGTCTGACTATGCAGCAAGTGGAAGATGCGCTGTCTAGCGCGTATGCCACGCGGCAGATTTCAACCATGTACACTCCGGCCAACCAGTATTGGGTAATCATTGAAGTTGAGCCCCGCTTTTACCGCGACCCCTCTGTGCTCAAACAGCTTTTCTTGCATACACCAAGTGGTCGCTTAGTGCCGCTTGATACCATCGCCGAGATTAAGACTGGAATAGGCCCATTGTTGGTAAACCACCTTGGCCAGTTTTCATCGGTGACGATTTCATTCAATTTGCTGCCAGGTAAATCTCTAGGTGAAGCGGTGGGTGAGATTAATCGACTGGCCTCGACCACTGTACCCAAATCAGTAACAACGGCCTTCCAGGGCACGGCAGAGGCCTTCGAAGATTCATTCCAGAATCTTTGGATGCTCCTTGCCATTGCCATACTGGTTATCTACATTGTGCTTGGTATTCTCTACGAGAGCTTTATCCATCCCATTACCATTCTTTCAGGCCTGCCCTCGGCCGGTCTTGGTGCCCTGCTGGTGCTGCTCATAACAAAGCACGATTTGGATATTTATGGTTTTCTTGGCTTGATCATGTTGATTGGCATCGTCAAGAAAAACGCCATCATGATGATTGACTTTGCTTTAGATGCCGAGCGCGAGCAGGGCAAGCCGCCAGAGCAAGCTATTTACGAAGCCTGCCTGACGCGCTTCAGGCCCATCATGATGACCACCATGGCTGCCCTCATGGGGGCTGTGCCAATTGCTATTGGTCTTGGCGCTGGATCGGAATCGCGGCAACCCTTGGGCTTAACTGTTGTCGGCGGTTTGTTGGTATCGCAAGTGGTGACACTGTATATTACTCCCGTGTTCTATATTTATCTTGACCGTCTGCAAACGCGCTTAATGCGAAAGCAAGAGAAGCCTCTGGTTGAAGCCGTGGAGCCGAGGGTTTAGGGGTTTTACCTACTCACCACAAGTTCTTCGAGCTCTTCTGGAGCCATGCCATACAGCGCTCTTGTTCTAGCAACTTCTTCGGTGGGGCTATTGCCGAACATTCGTTTGAATTCACGACTGAACTGCGAGAGGCTGTTGTAGCCAACTTTTTCAGAAGCCTCTGAAGCATTCAGGCCATCTTGCACCATGAGAATTTTTGCTTTGTGCAAGCGTAGCGATTTGACATATTGCAAGGGCGAAGTTGCTGTCAGATCTTTGAAATGCTGGTGAAACATGGTGGCGCTCATGTTCAACGAACGAGCGAGGTCATCTACGCTTATTTCTGTGGCGTACTTTTCATGAATGTGCTCAAGCACGCTATTCATATCGCTCAAATGCCCTTGCCGTGTGGCTAGTGCATAAAGGGCGCTACCATGCGGCCCCCGGAGAACTCGGTAGTAGATTTCGCGCAAAATTTGGCCGCTTAATACTTTTAGATCGCACAAAGCCTCTGGTGAACCTTCGCTCGCGGGAGCAAGAATTGCCATCAAGCGCTCAACTGGTTCAAGAATTTCTTCTGTCAGGGGAGTGGCGTAGGATGCCTCTGCTACCTTGTCTCGCCTCGGTTTTATGTCCATCTGTAGCACTAGCTCTCGGAGAACTGGCAGCTCTATATTGATAGTGATTGCTAAAAGCGGATTTTCCTCGCTGGCAAATGTTTCGCATTCAAAAGGCATAGAAATGGCAGTAACAAAATAGTTGTCTGCGTCATAGATACAAATGCGATCGCCGATGTAGCCCCTTTTAGTGCCCTGTAGAACAATGACAATGCTTGGCTGATAGAGCACAGGCGTTCGGGGTAAGTGCTTCTCTACTCGCCCCACATGAACGTTTGCTAGGCAGGTTTTGCGTACGCTCGGGGTTGTGGCGATGCGCATGGCATGTTTAATAGTTGTGGTCAAAAGTTGCTTAGGCATAAAAAGATTATACACCGTGCCCTTTGCGCTTTTGGACGGTCGGCCGGAGGATTAGGCAAACATTGCGTACTTTTCGGCGTATTCAAAACGGGTGGGCGGAGTTTTAATAAAGGGAACAGAAACCACTTCGTTGCAGTCAGCCCTTTGCAGTCAGTCGCACAGGCTGAGCCTGGCGTATCCGGGCGTAACGTAATTAGGAGAGATAGAGTAATGACTAATGCTGTAGCGACAAAACTAGTGAATGCCTTTGCGGCCAGTGACCCCAAAGCCGCTTTGCAATCAATGAAGATTCCACGCCGAGAACTATTGGCCGATGATGTACAGCTTGAGATACTCTTCTGCGGCGTCTGCCACTCCGACCTGCATATGGCCCGCAATGAGTGGAGTATTACTCAATATCCGGTTGTGCCTGGCCACGAAATGGTGGGCAAAGTCGCAGCTGTTGGTTCAGCGGTGAAAAAATTCAAGGTCGGTGACCTGGTTGCTGTTGGCACCACAGTTGATTCTTGTGGCCAATGCGCTGACTGTAATGAAGATCTGGAAGTCTATTGCGAGCATAATGTTGGCACTTATAATGCCGAAGACAAGCATATCGGTGGCACCACATTTGGTGGTTACTCACAGAGCATTGTTGTGCGTGAAAGATGTGTTCTTCGTATGCCTGATGGTCTTGATTTGGCCAGTGCTGCACCGCTACTGTGTGCCGGTATCACTACTTATTCACCACTGAAGCACTGGAAGGTCGGCCCTGGTAAAAAGGTCGGTATCGTTGGCCTTGGTGGCCTCGGACACCTTGGCGTAAAATTCGCTAAGGCACTAGGCGCTCATGTGGTGCTATTCACAACTTCGCCTTCAAAGGTAGACGATGCTAAAAAGCTTGGCGCTGACGAAGTAGTGCTCTCTAAGAATGCTGATGAAATGGCCCAACATGCTACTTCTTTTGATTTCATTCTTGATTGCGTTTCGGCTGACCATGATTTAAATGCCTATTTTGCTTTGCTTAAGAGAGATGGCACTCTAACGCTCGTTGGCGCGCCAGAGAAGCCATTGTCGGTGCATGCCTTTGCCCTGCTGCCCAAGAGACGAAATTTTGCTGGCTCTGCCACTGGTGGTATCAAGGAGACTCAAGAGATGCTCGATTTTTGTGCTAAACACAATATCGTTGCCGAAGTCGAAATGATTGAAATGTCGCAAGTGAACGAGGCTTTTGAGCGCTTGCTCAAGCAAGACGTTAAGTATCGCTTTGTCATCGACATGAAGAAATCTAAGGAAATTAGTGCTTCTTAGCTGAGCGCAATAGATTGACAGATCGCGAGTCAGTTTTGAATTGACTCGCGATCTAAGGCGAAATAATGGAGAAGCGGAAACTTGGGAGTAGTAACTTATTTACCACAACCGATAAGTTGCGACTGGGTCTTCCCAGAAGCCACGAGCAGTCCAGGTTTCTGTACCATCTTTCAGTCTAATATTTCGGACGGCAAGTCTCTCTTGTAGTTGGCGGAAAGCCTGGGCAGAGAGGCCGATTTTGTCTCGGCTTGTGAAAACATATCTGAGAGAGCTGTTGTTTGCTATCTGCTCTAGTTCACTGGCATTGATGTAATTATTAGTAAGGTCAATTGCCTCAAGGCTTTGCATGCTCAAAAGCGTGTCTATCGAATTTTTCGTTAGTCTTGCACTGTCGAGAATTAGCCATTTCAGTTGTTTAATCTTAGCTATTTGCTGGCAGTCGCTTTCGCTAAGTTCTGATCCAACAATCGCCAGGTATTTGAGATTCTTGGAACTACTCAATCTGGTTATTAGTTTTGTTGGTTTTCCGATTCCAACAACTTTAATAAATTCCAGTTGGGGCAATATTCTCAGTTTGGCAATTCGCTCAGCTTCAACTTCTCCAGATAACGCGGACTTTTTTGAGTCTTCGAGCAGGGAAAGATTCTCGTGGAGCACCGTCAGATATCTAAGCTTTGCAAGATTGTCAATTTCTTGGAATACGCAAGACTGGGTCCTTTCATCGCCATAGAGTTCGAGACTCTCGAGGTTTTTCAAGCGACCAATTGCTTTTTGAGCTGCTTTATCTGAGCTGTAAAATGCCCGCAGACCAAATAGGGGTAGTTTGTTCATTTGCTCAATATAAGTCGCCATTCCTGGTTGGCTGACTGAGCTGCGGAGTTCGATTGACCAGAATAGTTTTCCTTGTGTGGGAACTATTGCTACTTCGTTAGTCAGTGGTATTTGTTCGGTAGCGGCTTTAGATCGAACCACTTGGAGAAATCCAAGTGCAATTCCTCGCGGCACCGAAATTGTAGTTATGCCGTTTCGCTGGGTGATTTGGAGCTGACTAAGAGTTCCATTTTTCTTTCCGTTCCGGAGTGTGGTGGATACGGCAATTTTCGATAACTTTGACTCGAGCTCGTCACCGTTCGACATTGAGCCGGCTACGCCCTTTGGTAGGTTTATGTTATCAAAATCATATATAAACTTTCTCGATGGTGGGCTTTGGACCGTTGGCAGTTTAGCTGTCTTTTGCCAAAAGAAAATTACTGCTGCCGTTACTGTCGATAACAAAATTGCTGCTGAAATGGTTAATGCTAATACCTGCTGTAGAGAACGAGGCCCGGCGTCATCGTGGGTCACGAGGTGCTGCTCTTTTTTGAGAATTTCGCTAAGGCTGTTTATTACTTCTTGGGCGCTGTGGGGGCGCTCATCTGCATCCTTTGCCAATAAGCTTTTCAATAGTCGCTCTAGCTCAATTGAGTAGCCGGGATTAATACTGTTGCTTGTTAGGCCTTGATACTGTGCCCTGATGTGCTGTTCTTTGATTTCCTCGATGCTCTCTGCTTCGTAGGGTGCGTGACCAGTTAGAGCTTCGTAGAGTGAGCAGCCAAGGGCGTAGAGATCTGTTCTCGGAGTAATTTTTCCCGATAGCCATTCTTCTGGACTCATGTAGCACGGTGAACCAGTGATCTCAGATGTTCTGGTCGGAGCCTGGGCGCCATATTGGTTGAACTGGCTGATACCAAAATCGAGTATTTTTACATCAGGCTCAGTGGTTCCTCTTTTCGCTTTTTCAGTATCACTTTCGGTGGCATGTATCAACATGATATTGCCAGGCTTTAGGTCTTTGTGCACGAGGCCTTTTAAATGAATGTATGCAAGTCCCTCGGCTACCTTTTTGAAGATAGATAGAGCTTCTTCTGCTTGTATTGGTCCAAGTCTATCGATTCTGTCAGCTAGAGTTTCTCCGCTGGCTAATTCCATGGCAATGAGCGGCCACTTACCTTTGTGCAGGGCGAAGTCAAGTACTTTGATGAGGCTTTGATGATTGAGCAGTACTAGCTTTCTTGCCTCTTCACGAAAAAGCTCTTCATTGTTTTCAAATGCGAGATCGGCCTTCATGATTTTGAGGGCAACAAGGCGATGCAAGCGCATATGCTCGGCTAGATAGACGAAGCTCATGCCACCTTCACCTAAGCTGTCAATTAGCTTGTATGTGCTAGCCAGAGTTTGAGCTGTCTCTAGTTCTTGCTCTAGTTGGGCCTGCATCACCGCTTCTTGAGCCTGTTTACTATTGTTGGTGAGCTGTGATGCTTTGAGCAGAGAACTAGTCTTTTGCACGATAACTGTGCGCTTACAATTACAGTAATTTTGATTTTGCAAAAAGGCAGTTAGCGAGGCGTGCGATTTATTCTTTATTTTTTTAGAGCAGCGTGAGCAGTATGAAATCTCAAGTTTGGCTTTGGCAATTTTTGCTAAATTAGGAGCTGATTTATTGCATGAGCAACCGCTTTTACCGAGAACAAACTGAGTCAGGGAGCCTGCTTTGGTCGAAGCTATATTGTTTCCGCAACTGAGGCAAGCTGCCATTGATTCTGACTTCCCGTATTCTTAAACTAGTGTTGCTTTGTAATTGGATCCGCTTTTAAATTTAAGCAGCCCCATCTCTCATCTTGAATATTGATAGCACGGTGTCTCTTGTTCGGTGGAGCATCTGACGAAATATATAGGGCGCTAATTTCGCCGTGTTTGTCGACTTCAACAACTGTGTGCGAGCCATCTTGGTGAGCTTTCCATTCAACCTTTGTACCGTCTGGCCTTAGTTCTGTAACTATGCCATTTTTCTGTTCTTTATACTTTAATCCATCTAAGTAAGTTACTTCTTTTTCGCCATTGGGGCCAAGCTTTACTTTAAAGTTATGGCTGGCTGTGGGGCCCCACGATTCAAGTGAGCCGTCAGCGTGGCTAACATGCCCTGTGCCATCTTGGTTTTGGACCCTTTGGGTGCCATCGCCCCAGCAGGCCGATTTGGTGCCATCCAGCTCCACTTTCTGGCCGTTTCCATTTTTGTCAGTTGTGATTGTGTAATTGTCTTTTAGGCTCGGACCCCAGTGTGTTATTTTCCCGTCTACGGTGCTCACATAGCCCGTTCCGTCACTGCGCTCTACTTTATAGCTTCGGTCGGGATAGCCGGTCTCCACGCTATTGTCAGCGGCCTCTGGCCCCCAGCTTTTCACCACCCTAGTGCCATCGGGTTGATAGTAGCAGCTGTAGCCTCTGCCAGTTCGCGAGTTTTCCATCTTCATGCTGCCGTCTGACCAGTACGTATATTTTTCTGTGCAGCTGTCCCTATTGTAAAAGCTAAGTGAGCCATCCGCATTTTTGACTGGCGATACTATTGATTTGAGCTCCTGCTGCCGATTGGACTGCATGCCGTTGATTTCTCTAATCATCCGACTGCATTCTTGTATCGATTCTTTGGTTGCTTTTGGCCCTAGTACTTCTTTGGCTAGGCTATTGAGAGTGTCTGTTGGCTTCACAGGGCGGACTGAGCAGTTGTTGAATACGAGCTCGGCAAGGGCATCGTCTGGTGCGACAGTGTCGCGGGCTGATCTGTTCACGGTGTCCGATTTGGCAGGCTTTTGACTGGAGATCTCTGTATAGTTGAGCTTGGTTCCACTGGTGACTGCTCCGTTGTCGGCTGTGGCGCTGCCGGTCTTTTCGAATGTCATTTCAAGAACTCCTCTAAGTGCACTCATTTGCGGCTTGTATAGTTTTGCCTTCGATGTTGCCATGATATTCATTCGAGTTGAAAGAAACTTGAAAGCTAGAAACTCTCACTAAAAAGCAGAGAAGAAGTCGCGTATCAAACCTCTTCTCTGCTGAATTTTAATTCTGATGAATCCAGGAAAATTATCTTGTCATTCCTCCAATTACTGTGCCTAGCCCTCCGGGAAGCACGACTGGTAGGGCCTGGCCGAGAACTACTGATTGTATGATTTTCGTTTTGATTTCCGCTGGATTTGTTAATACTAGGTGGCCGTTGCTATCTGGTTTTAAATTGATCGTGACTTCAGATGGAGCACCAAGAATATGGGCTAACACTGATTTTTGAGCTACCTGGGCTTGGTAGTGCAGGCGATCATCAGCGCCTCGCACCAGAGTGATACCCTTAACGGTGCCGTCGAAATCGTAACCCATTGGGCCTTCGAACTTCAGATTCATTCCCTTTATGTTGACGAGTTGTTGTGCGCCGTCTCGGGAAACTAGATCAAATGACACTTTATCCATTTGCATTTTTGAGAGTTCTACTAGTCCGCCTGTGCCAGGGACATTTTCACCTACTTTGATGGAGGCGGTATTACTGAATTCGACTTCGAAGTGATTACCGCGTTTTTCTATAGATTGAACATTGCGTAGGAAGTTTGCGGTATCTCTATCCAAGCAGCCACCGGCGATGAGGACGGCCTGATCTGCCAGTCTGGCGGTTTCGAATTTTCCATCGGGCATCTTTGCGGCCATGTTTAGGATCTTGTCCATGTTATTGGTGGCAAGATCTTTCGCGCCACTCCGGCATGCGCCACTAAGGATGCTTTCTATCTCAACTTCTTTGGTGAAATCAGCGACTTGATTGATTTTCTCACTGATTGTGGCCTTGCCTACTGTGGCAATTTCTGCCGCGCCGCTTCTTACTAAGTCCATGACCTGCTGGCCTAAACTTCTATCTGCCTGAGCATCTGTCTTTGGCAATATGTACGGAATTATATCTTGACCAGCATCTTCAAATCTCATTTTGATGAAACCTCATTTTATTAGTAGTATGCATCGTCGGCATTGCCTTCGATGTCGCCATATTATTGAGGTGAGTTGAAAAATTCTTGAAATCTGAAAACGCATTCAGGCTTTGCGTTTCGCTAAGTACTAGGGCTTTGGTGGCGGCATAAAGAAGGGTGCTTGCGTTTCTTCTGCAGCTCCTTTCTTTGTTGTGTTCTTTTTCTTGAGGCTCTCATTTGTTGTAGGCAAAGGTTTAGTCTGCAAAAGTGCTGGCGGTAAGAACGTAGGAATAGGGACGCTCTGTGCTTTTGGCATGTCCTTACCTGGTAGCGGTGGAACAAACAGCGGCGGTGTCAGTTTTTCTTTCACAGCATTGAAGGGTGGTGGAATAAATAATGGTGGCACAAGCTTGTCTGCCTTTGGTGGCAGAGGTGGTGCAAAGGATGGTGGCGGCGAAAACACTACAACGGCATCAGGTGTATTGGCCTCCGGGTTCGGGGCGAAAGTAACACCAGGGTGGTTGCCATAGAGAAGGGCTATGGTAGCTCTGTCGCGCTTGGTGGGAAGACCGGTTTGTTTGGGGAAAGCGCGAAAATACATAACGTCGTAAATATAATTTGAGTGGTCGAGGCCAAGTGCGTGGCCAATTTCATGCATGGTAGTAGAGGCCATTTCGCCATTTCTTACAAAGGCACCAGCGGTAAAGGCGTCAGTTGTGCGTAAATTGACAATAGCTTCGCTTAGTTCGTTTTCGCTTTGAGTCAAGCTTGTCACGCCCGCTGATACTCTTGTCTCAGAGGAGGAATCGAGAGCAGCATCTGTCCAGCGCACTTTTATGTCAGCATCAGAACTATTTTTGACAATGACATATCTGATTTTTTTACCTGATGCTTCACACCAGGTGTCTAGTGCTTTGATGACATAGTTGCGAAAAGCTGAGCGATAGCCTGCTACACCTTTGGCCGAGCTAATGAATACTTTTAGTGGAAGGTTTTTACTTGACCAAGTCCAGAGGTGGTCTTTTTCTTTCAAGATCTCTAAATAGTCTGGGCGACTATTATTTGCACTCTTCAGCTTTTTGAGATCGTCTTGTAATTCAGAAATCAGTTGTTCTGCCTGGGTACGTCTATTGCCATCGCTTTCTAGCTCAAGGTAACGGCGTAACCATGAAATAGCTTCGACAAAATTGGCCTGATCTTGATAGCTTATGGCCAGGTTGTAAGTGACGCTGCTATCTTTAGCATCATATTGTAGGGCTTTCTTGCCCTCGGCAATGGCTTTGTCTAGCTGCCCAGACTGGCGATAGGCGTAGCTTAAATTAGCGTGCACACAAGACGAATTGGCAGAAGGGTCGGCACTGCTCGCTAGCTCAAGATATTTGATTGCTTCTTTCACCTGGCCTGAGCCAAGCTTCGCTGTGCCTAGTTTGGCACAGTCATATGATTTCACCCGCACCAGGAGCTCTTGGGCTTGTGCTCGTCCTGCCGGGTCGGCTACTTTCAAATAGCTATTCAGTGCGGTGATGCAGAGGTCAAATCTCTCCGCCTGATAATAAATCAGAGCCAGCATGTATAAGGCATTGCTTCTTTCTGGGTTGAAGTTGGCGGCCGCTTTTGTCTCGACGATGGCCTGGTCGAGATTTTTCAGCTTCTGGTAACAGTCGGCCATATCTAAGTGAATGCGTTCCGAGTAGGATGTCGGATCATAGCTTGCAGCTTGCTTCAAGAGCGCTAGAGCACTTGGATAGTTGCCTTGTCTTGACAGCTCTTCGGCCTGGGCCGAGAGTGTGTAAGCTTGGTTCTCGATGGCGTAGCTTTTGACCAAGCCTTTTCCGTGGGCCACCTGGCTGGCGGATGCCAGCCAGGTGGTCAGCAAGAGAGAGACTGTGGCCACAGCTTGCAGGTTTTGACGGATTCGAGATCTAGCTTTTTCCGTCACTTAGGTGCCCCTTTTATCTCTTAATTTTATACCTTGCGAAGGATAGTATTAGTCTCACTGCGGGGATAAAATGGAAGGCAGATTCTTGGGGGTGGCTAATGGCAGATAAGCCAGTTGTGCAGGCTGTAAAACAGAAAGGCAATGAGTTGGTCAAAGCGATGCTTGATTTGCTCATTCTTGCTTTGCTAATGGGTGGTTCTGGATTTGGCGGCTATTTTTTAGGCATACATGAGCGCTTGGCCCCGGTGCAGAGTGTTCCTCCAGGCACAGCTAATGCCCTTCCACCAGCGGCGGCGACAACTGCACCTCCGGCGAAAGCCGATGGTAAAACTGAGTCTAAAGCCGCAGAAGTAGCTGATGAAAGCAGCGCTAAGGCCAAAAAAGCCAAAGTTAAATATTGGATTTCATCTTCTGGCGTGGACTATACGGGCTATTCAATTACCGTAAAAATCAATGATACGCCAGTCGATAATTTCTTTGGACCTGGCAAGAACGTTGATATTACACGCTTTGTCAAAGAGGGCGATAACGAAGTTACTTTCGAAGCCAAGGCACTTGGCGCTCAGTACAATAAGCACCCTGGTGATTCTGCTTCGGTTTTGACTGTGCAATTGGTCTCCGGGCCTCATGTACAAGAAAATTTCGAGCCTTCATCAGTGGTATTGAGCTACGCTCGCAATGCCTCTGAAAGCGATGATGTTAGTGACACCAAACATTTCACTGCGAAATAAGCATGAAAGCTAAGGGCAAATTTATTTCATTCTTGCTGGTGGTCGACACTTTCTTTGTGGCGTATGCCTATGGATTTCATAGTCGCCAAGTTTTAGTTGTCGATCCAAAGCTACCGCCAGTGGTGCAAAAGAAAGATGCGCAGAAGAAAGAAGTGCAAAAGAAAGTGATTGAAAAGACTGAGAGTCCGAAAAATCCTAAGAATATTAAAGGTGCCGGTAAAGCTCCTGCTAGCGCTGCAAAAAATGGAGCCTCAGCGCTGACCAGGAAGAATGTTTTGAAGCAATCCACGGCTAAAGATAAGACGTCTGGCAAGTCGACTTCAACTAAGCCCGGGGCAAAGAAATCTGTCAAAAAGTCTACTGGGCCAGCTGCAAAGGCAAAAGACCCATAGTCTGTAGTAATTATTTTGTCAGTCTAAGGCGCAGGCCTCTAATGCTGTAGCGTCTCCGGCCAGTGCTAGAGCGGGTTCTGGCTTCGGTCCACTTTGGGTAATCAACCAGACTGCCCCTAAAATTACTCCTGCTCCTATAAATGTTTGCATAGAAATGGTTTCTCCGGCAAGCCACCAGCCAAGAAATATCGCTACCACTGGGTTGACATAAGCGTAGGTGGATACATGGGCGGGATTGACTTGTTTGAGCAGCCAGATGTAGACCGAAAAGGCTATCATTGAGCCAAATACCATGAGATAGAGCCAGGAAAGGCCCGACACCAGTGAAATATGTAATTGCTGTATCTTGCTGAACTCGCCGGCGCAGGCCGAGCAAATAAACAGTACAAGTCCAGCAAAAAGCATTTCCATTCCTGCTGCTAGCTGCTGTGAATCGGGGAGGTGGGCCGATCTCGAATAGATAGCACCCGCAGCCGAACCCAAGCAGCCAAATAGAACGAAAGCTACTCCGAGTAAATCAATACTTTCGGCACCAGCGAATTTTTGCGGTTCGATTAAGAATACTAAGCCGCAAACACCGGTGATTAGCCCCATTATCACTCGCTTTGTTGGCTTGATTCCTTTGGGCTTAAGCCATTGCAGCAGTACTATGAAAACCGGCACCATGGCGACCAGTAGTGATACCATCCCCGATGGCACTGTTTTTTCTGCCAGTACCACCCCCATGCTTCCCACTACTAATAGTAAGGTGCCGAGGGCTAGTGTCGGCAATATGTGTGTGCGATTTGGTCGAGGGTTGCCACGAAACAGCATCCAACTGCACATGATTAGTCCGGCTGTGAAAAAGCGCGATGCTCCCATCAAGAATGGTGGAAAACTTTCAAGGGCAAACTTAATGGCAATGTAAGTTGATCCCCAAATCAAATAAATAGTAAGAAAAGCAAGAATGATACGAATTCTGCTTGGTTTTGTTGATTCCAAAGTGTTACCTGGCGGGGTGTCGTTCATGGCAACTCTAATTCTACTGTGAAAAAAGCAGAGAAGACCTAGGTCTTCTCTGCCAGTCGAACTCTAAATTGTTGCCTTTGCTCTCTAACTAGAGGCTGAGAGTAGCGAACTTAGCTTATTTGAGGTCTGTGAAGCATCTTCTTTTTCAACAATCTCTGCTGTGCCAGGCTCAAGGTCGTGGCCAGAGAGCCAACCATTGGCTTGGACAATTGCTGTTCTCAAAGCATCTGGCTTGGCGTCATCTAGTGCTACTTCTTTGTAAAGTGAGAGAAGTTGCATGGTGGTCATCAAGCAGACGTTCTTCTTGGCTGCGTATTCGGCTAATTCCATTTCCTCAACTGACGAACCGCCGCCGGTTGGTGGCTGGTCGCTTATTTTGCTGACGATCAAGATGCCCTTAGGCTCGGTTCCTTTTTCGCACCAATAGCGGGTTTGCGAAATAGATAGTTGACCGAGGTGGGAGCGTTCAGCCTGGGTGGTTGTCCAGATTACGCGAGCAATGCAGACATGCTTGTCATCAACTTCAAGTCTTAGTTCATGCTTGTCATCGGCTGCAATCGTAACTTTCCAGCCAACTAAACCAAGTACCTTGCCACAAGCTTCAACTAGTTCGTCACCAGTTGTTGTAAGCAGAGTATTGCGCACCCCTTTGGTTAGAGCTACCCGGGTTTCAACATCGCGAATTTTTTGCTGCGCGAGTTTTACCTGTTCATTCAGTTCATCGAGCTCAGTATTGAGCTTTGCGATTTCATCTGAGAAATATCTTTTTGTCCAATCCGGCACGTCAGTAGCCCCCGCTCGTTGTGTCATTGCGTCGTCTAATTTGATAGAACCGAGATCTATGCTAGAAGACTCGCCAGGTAATTTGGCGGCCGCTGCTCCATTAGACCCTGATTCCCCACTGATTTCAGCGTTATGTGGCGATAAGGTAGAACTTTCGGCCACGGTGACTTCAGGCTCAGCTTGCGCCAATTCGGCTTCGGTTTCCTCTTTCGCTTCCTCTTGTGTTTCGGCGACTGCTTCTGTCACTTCCGCCGCGGAGTTTTCACTAGCTTCAACTTCTTGAGCTTTCAAGTCGGCTGCTGCCGTTGTTTCTTCTTGGCTAGAGAGCAGTCCCCCCAGTGCCATCTTCGAATCTTCCGGCTGAGCTTCTGCTTCAGCTGCCGCTGGCGCATCCTTACCATCGCCCTCTGGGCTACTGCCAAGAGATGAGGCAAGTCCCGTGGGTTGAAGGGCCTCAAGGGTAACCGTATCGCTAGGTTTGTTCAATATCTTCGGTGGTAGTTCACTGCCGTTGTTTTCAGCCGAGGAATCTTTAGCGGCTTCGGTCTCCTCAGCTGAGCTTGATTCGGATGCGCTGCCAGCATTGGCTGCACTTTCAAGAACACTGTCAGCTCCGCTGTAAGTCGGTTCTGACATCTTGTAGCCACCAAGTACGTCCGTGCTCTCTGTCGATGTTTCTGAGCTTTCTGCTGAAGATTCGCTGGTTGGCTCAGCAGAGCTTTCCATTTCTTCTAGCAGCTCTTTGTCTTGGGCCGCTAGCTTAGCTTTTACAGCGTCCTCATTACTTTGTACTACCTCTGTCGCCAGAGGCTGCAAGAGTGAAGCCAGGGAGGCCTTGGGGGCATCTGCTTTGGTCTCAATTTGAATTGAGTTGGCAGCTTCTTCCATCTTGTCGAGGGTTTTGGCATCTGGTATGGCCATTTCTTGCGTGGCAGACTTAGAGGCGCCATCGTCAACAGCTTTAAGGTTAGCGCTGGTATCAGTCATCGGAGAGGCTTCTGCTGTCGGTGCAGGCTGGCCTTTGACCGTGATGCCTACTCCGTCTGAGCGTTCGTTACTGATTGCGGCCACGGTTGGTGGGTTTACAGGTTCTGAGCCCGGTGCTTGTACTGCTTCAACCACGAACCAAAAGAGTGAGACTCCTACTTTTAGAACATCACCATCTTTAATGTTTTCTGGGCTGGTGATCTGGTTGCCGTTTAAGAATGTACCGTGACGGCTCTTAGCATCTTGAACTGTAAATTCATCGTTCTCATAGCTAATGATGAAGTGGAATCGAGAAATCGATTGATCGCCACTAATAACGATGTCGTTCAAGTCGTCGCGGCCGACTCGACATCTAGGCGTAGCGACTGGAATCTTCCGGTTGGAGACCAGGTCGACTAGAAATGCAGTTGGAGTGTTGTTACCTTCTTCGTTGCCCATTTTGCTGCTTTCTTCTGGAGTTGATTAGATACCTAAGGATGCTTTCTTTTGCATAATTGCGCTCAAGTGAATTGCTTTGTCACATGCTACGGCAAATGCACCAACATCAACCACATTAAATCTGTGGTCTCTATGAATGTTCCACACACAAGAGAATATTAACGCCCAAGACGCATCTGCTTATACACTTGCGACAATTTAGTTTGATTATCAGCCTCACTCTTAATATTATTTCCACTGTTCACAACTGACGATATGGGTAAATTAGTAGCAGCTATTAACCGGAGCATTACTTGAAATGACCGATTTTGTTGACTCGCAAGCCGCTTATGTGGGCACTGAGTTCGTTCAGTATTTGAAGACACTACCCTGGTGTCGCCAAGAGAGTGGGCATCTTGTGGCTGTTCATAAACTTACTTCAGAGGTTATTGAAGTAGTGCGCGAGAGCGAAGTGAAACTCTACCCCGGTGGCATGGTAGTCAAGCTCCCGCGCTCTGTTTTGATGGGATTGCAAAAGCACAGCGACGACGGCCAACCACTACCGGCTGTTCTGGTTTGGAAGACCGAGGGTGTTGAAATTTGGTTTCGGCGGCAAAAAAGTGCTGATTTCCCTTATGACACTTGGACAGATCCTGCTGCTTTGACAATTGAAAGAGAGCGCGCCATGGTCCTGGCCGAAAAACTTGGTAGTGAAGGGGCGACAGCCTTTGCTGAGTTGGCTGAGAAGGCCAAAGAATGCCCGGCCATGATTCCGGCTTATTAGGAAAGTGCTCTAACGCCAGAAATAGTGCCAGCCATAGTCTACATTTATACTTTTGCCGGGCTGAATAGTTTCGCTGAAAGTAAATTTGCCAATGCCGTTCATATATGACCACCAGCCGGGCCAATTGAAATAACCCCACCAGGGGGGCAGTTCACTACCTCTCATTTCATCGATGGTATTGGTCATTGTCATGATGCCGCCCTTCGAGACATTATCAAGGCGGCCGAGTACCTTTCTGGTTATTTCAACGGTGACAGGCTTGTTCATATAGTTGGTCAGGGTGATTGTGCCAGCGAGATTGACTCGGGCATACTTGTAGTCTTGCCAAGTTACTGCGTCTGGGGTTCTGCTGGTTTCTTTCTCTTCTTTCTTGGCTTTGATGTCGACTGCGTTAGTGAGGGTAAGATCGGCGTTGCTGCCCGGTGAGGCATAGGTCATCATGCCCTGTGCTAAAACTTCGCCGTCGTTGGCGCTGTTGTTATTTTTGTTGTTGTTCTTGGCATTTGGCTCTGCCACCACTATTAGTGCCGGTGCTGTCGTGAACGGTTGCTTGCTGCTATTGAACAGGCGGATCTTGTGAATGACTTTGTTGCTGTCGGTTAGTCGCTGCTCTTCTGTTTGTCCAGAATTGAGATGACCGCTTTGGCTCTGCACCTCTGGTGGTGGCGCAACTGCAAGATCGAAGGCGTAGAGATCTTTGTACTCAACGCTATATTCTTGCACTGGCACGACCATGCGTTCGCCCTTCTTTAAGCTCAGGTTCTTGAGGTTGAAAACAAAGAGATCTTCGTTCTTGCTTGACTCTGTGCTGGTCGGTGCCGACTCACTTTTAGAGTCGTCACTATCTCTGGCATAGCCGACCGACTGCGACATGATGGCGTTGCTAAATTTGTTACGGAAGCGTGAGTCTTGTCCAGCATAAGATGCTACTTGGGCCAGGGTTTCAGAAAGAGAGATGGGGTCGACATCGCCTTTAAAGGCAAAAGAAGGAACGCCAACAACTAGATTGCAATTGACGTCTTTAAGGTCAGTGAGATCGTTGACTAGAGTGGCTTGCAACTGCACTTTTGCCTTGCCTTGGCCGTCAATTGTTACTTTGTAGTTTGGTATCCATCTAATACCTTTTTCCAGATACATCATGCCAACTTTGGCTTTTGTATTGCCGCTTTTCTGCCAATCTAGGGCCATGGTCAGGGTGTTGCGAATATATTCATCTTTGAGCTGGGCATCGGGCTCAGATTTGAATGAAAGGGTTTGGATGCGATCAATTGGTACATAGCTAATTCCAGTGTCGGTTTTTAGCTTTACTAAATTGCTTTTTTGTGGCAGAAGCAAGGCTGCATCAGCATGCTCTTGGCCAGCCTTGGCTAGTTCTTCCGCTGAGCGAGTAGGAATGCCAATTATTTTGGCATCGTAAGAAGCGAGCTTGGCATTTTCGCCCACACCAATTAGCTCATCAATATGCACCATTGCCCCAGAATTGGCGGCTATTAACTCGGGGAGGGTAAGGGCTGTTTGACTGTTGGTGATTTTTCGCCTGCCAGCCGTGACTGAATTTAGTTTTGCCTGGGGCTCCATACTATATGGGAAAAAGGTGCCGAGTACTGGCTTGGGTAAGTCTTCAAGTACAACGTCGCCGCTAGCGGTTAGTGGCATTAGGCCTTCGTGGACGAGCAGGGCGTGGCCGTCTTTGAAGATTGTTACTTCTCTAACTGGCATATGAGCGAGGCTGTGCACCGCTGCATCGCTGCTCAGTTCACCTGTTTGGCTCTGGTCTCGTGACTGGCTTAGTATCTGGTCTTGAGTCTGTACTATTTTTGCCGTTTTTACATCACTGGCCAGGGCTGCTAGGGTGAGCTCAGGGCTGGTCAACGTTGCCGCTACTGTGGTCAAATATAGGGTCAAGAGCTTTGATAGCGAGAGTTTTCTTGCCGGTGTCTGCATTTTTGGCCTCGTTGGGTGCTTTCCCGATTAAATCATCAGCTCCTTGGTTGCACCTCAGGAATAACCCTGAACTTGCTGTCAATTGTCGTAGAATTTTGCCTGGTGCAATTTATAAGAGAAACTTATTTGTATGTCTTTGAAGATTGATGTTGCCGCCCAAAAGAAATTTGTCGATTTGTCGGCTAAAGTGCTCAGCGGAGATTTAGCAGCGAAGACTCAGCAGGGCTTGATGCTGCTTAAAGGCGAAGGGGTCGAGCGCAATGTCGAGCTAGCTCGTCAATATTATCTAGAGGCAGCTGAGGCTGGTTACAGTGTGGCTCAATATAATTTGGGCTCTTTGTATTTAAATGGCCTAGGAGTAGAGCGCGATTACAACCAAGCCTTGCATTGGTTTAAATTGGCGGCCAGTCAGGGCGACTGCGATGGCCAATTCAATGTCGCTTATATGTACGATCGGGGCTGGGGAACGCCGCAAAGCGACGGCGATGCTTTCAAGTGGTATGAAGCTGCCGCTAAGAATGGCTCAGGGCGTGGACAATTTGATTTGGCTGCTTGCTATCAGCACGGTAAATTTGTGGCTGTCGATCTTGAGCAAGCGATATATTGGTATCGCCAGGCTGCTGCGTCAGGGGTGGCAAGGGCTTTTGCTTGTTTGCAAGAATTAGAGGCGAGCGCACAATAACGAAATGATTCATGCCTTTGCCGTAGCCAGCAAGATTAGAGTAACAGTGGTGAGTTTGTTGGCTTGCTCTCTGTTGCAAAGTTCTTTAGCTATGCCTGCTTGCGCTGCGGTTGCTGAGGTCGAGGAAATAAACCGGCAAATTCTTCTCAAAGAGATCGAACTAGAGCGCTTTAGTATCAATTTTCGCAAATACAATAATATTCAAGGACGCTGGCGGGGCTGGCGCTATTTTGCCTTTCAGGAAGCTAACGCTGGTATGACTACTGCTGGTTTGACCAAACAGCTAGTCGATCGCCATCGCGTTATTGAGAATGCCAATATTTATCGAGTTGATAGTAGCGGCAAAGTTAGTTATGTCTCTAATGGTGTTGATCGGGTTAGCCAAGAGAAAGGTTTGTTGCTGCAAATGCTGGGCCAGACCGTTGGCGCCATTGGCTCTGGTATCGAACTTGGTATCAATATTCATCATGGCCGAGCGGCGCACAAAAAAGGCTATGGTGCCAAAGATAGTATCAACTTTGTGCTTGCTCTACGGCAAGACATAAAGGAGCTTTTCGCTCAACGTGCCAGTGCCATTGCCGCTGCTCACTTAGAAGGAAACGACCTGGCTATCGCTCAAGCAGAGGAGAATGTTCTGCGCGATATCACTGATATGGGCTTGCAAGAATATTCTGACTATCATATTGCCGCCAAGAAATTTAGAGCATTTCAAGACTCTCTCTACATTTTTGATATAGCCAAAAATACTACTGGCGCCGTAGGCAATCTTGTTAATATCGTTCAGACTCATGAGCAGAGACCGCATTTGTCTGGCGGTGCGGGAGTTCTCACTCTCACCTCCGGTGCTTTGATCATGTTTACTCCCTTGCTTGCTCAAGGGGTGGGTAAAGTAGTTGCTGCTTCGCATAAGCGAGCCTTGCGCCCGGTTGTCGCTGGTATCTCGCCCCATACAGTCGATGAATTAGAGATTCATAGAAGTCAACTCAATACCTTATTGAGCGCGCAGTCTAGTGCCGGTGGCTCCAGTACCTGTTCGAGTAAGTCGGTGGCTCTATTGTCGGCCTATGATCTTGAGGCCTCGCAGCGGCGCAAGCAATTTGCTCTAGCTACCCGTGAGATTCGTGCAGGTACCCGCTCTGCTACAGAAAATACTCGCGCTGGTTTATTTGTTGGTAGCACGAAGGTAGCCCTTGGTGTCACTAACATGGTTGCTGGTTGGCATTTGACTCATCACCCACATAAGGTCAATTCACTCTTACAGGGAGGCACCATTGCTTATGCCAGTGGCGCCTACTTTGCCGTAGGTGAAAACTTGCGTCTGCGCATTGTTGATGAAGTTAATCGCAAAAAGCTTGGAGCCCGTTGTGAGCTGCCCTCTCAGGTGCTCTCAGAAAAGATAAAAGCGTTGGATCAGCTTGAAACACAGCTTAAGGCCTGTTCGGCCGGGCAGAAAGTTGACTAACTTAGACTAAAAATACTAGAAAACCCGAGGAGAAGTAAGGGTGGCGACTGAATATAGAATTGTCCACAAGCTAGAAGAGTTGCCTCTGGCGGTTCAAATCGAACTGAAGCCCTATCCTATGGCTGATTCTGATGGGGCGTATCAGGTGGGCTGTGTCACTTCTGGCCCTGAGCCCAAGCCCCTTTCGCGCTTGATCTTTGGAGCAATCTCAACTGCTGGCAAAGAAACTCAAGCTGAACAAATAGATTGTTATGTGCATTATGAAAGCGGTGGCTTTGCTCATACTTATTCGGCACGGCACTATTCTATGGTTTCCCTAACGGCTAACAAAGCCACTTTGCTTGAAGGTACCTATGTACCCGAGCGCTGTACCAATGTTGAAGAACTCAAGGCTCTATTGGCATCTCTGGGATAAATAGTTGTATATGCAACTATTTATCCGTTGACTTATGGCCATTTGAGGCTAGAAGAATAGTTGTATATGCAACTATTTCTTTGGCCCCGGGGCCAAGTGCTCTTTGCCCATGGCCAGCAGCATGCCGTGAATGATACTCCAGGGGTGAGGTGGACAGCCCGGAATATAGACGTTGACTGGGAGGATATTTTCGACGCCATTAGCTTCGGCGTAGCCGCCTTTGTGCACGCCGCCAGAGATAGCGCAAGTACCCAGGGCAACTACAACTCTTGGGCTAGACATAGCTCCGTAGCAACTTACTAGAGCTTCTTGCATACCTTTTGAGACTGGGCCAGTTATGATCAAGGCGTCAGCAAAGCGCGGTGAGGCGACTATGTGTACACCAAATCTTTCTATGTCAAAAATAGGATTGCCAGCTGCTCCAAGTTCCATGTCGCAGGCGGAGCAACCGGTAGATACGACCCGGGCAGCCACTGACCGGCTGAACCAATGGGCCTTGTCTAAAGAGTCAGCTTTCGGAATTTTAGAACTGGTTCTGCCTTGCAGTACTATTTCTTTGTTGGCAGCTTCAGCACTAGCACCAGCAGTGGTGAGAATTAACTCTTCTCTGGTGCGAACAGCCACGCGGGTGGTCGGATTATTTTGGATTGTACCAGTGGGGCAGACATCAACGCAGTAGCCGCAACCAATACAAGAACCAAGATCGAGGCGAACGTTGTTTTTGTCGTCAATCTTAAAGACTGATATGGCCTCGGTGGGGCACATTTCCACGCAAGCACTGCAACCGCTTTGGCAAGGGGTGTCTGTGAGCATTGGCAGACCACGTACACCTTCGGCCAAATCAGGGCAGATGTTTTTGGCAGTGGCCACACCTTGTTTCAGTAAGTAGTTAATTAGTCTAAGCATTAGAGATCGTTGCCACTGTAGGAGAGGGCCATACTTTTGTTACAGAGCGGGAAGTCGGCAATGAGGTTGTCGCGAATAGCAATTGAAATTGCTGTCCAATTATCGAAGCTTGGATCTTTTATGGCATAGCGACAGATTTTCCCTTCTTCATCGGTAAATATCAGGTGTATTAACTCGCCCCTGGTGGCTTCAACGATTCCTAGACCAGTAGCATTGGCAGGCAGTTTATCTGGTACAGCCACCTTCTCTTCTCCGTGGGGGCAGGCATCGACCAGCTTTTCAATGGTATCGAGGGATGACCATATTTCGCCAATGCGAACTGCTGTGCGGGCCAGTATGTCACCGCCACTTTCGATCACGGCTTGCGGCGCTAACTCTGGGTATTTGCCCTGCTTGAATTGCTGTCTGGTATCACATTCAAGACCACAGGCTTTACCAATAATTCCCACCATACCAAATTCGTGAGCTAGGGATTTCGACAGCTTGCCTATATCCTTCATTCTCTCAGTGGCCATTTGATTGTCTGAAAGTATTTGTATAACAGGAGTGAGATCTTTTTTTAGAGCGATTACTCCGGCCTTGATTTCAGAAAGTTTGCGCTCGCTTACTGGTCGCACTCCACCGGGGAAAATGAAGCCACGCAAAAAACGTGAGCCACTCAATAGATCGGCTAGCCCTAAGGCTTTGCCTCGCAAGCGACCCATGGCGCTTGATACGCCGAGCAAGCCAATGTCAGTGCCGATGCCACCAACGTCAATAATATGTACTGCCAGCCTTTCAATTTCTAAGGCGATGGTGCGTAGGTATTCAGCCCGTTCTGTTACTGCTATGTCAAGGATAGATTCAATGGCAATGGCATGGGCGAAGGCATTAGCCAGGGCGGTGTCGCTGGCCGCTGCTTCAGCAACAAAGTGGGCTTTTTGCCATGGGACTTCTGTCAGTCTCTTTTCTACTCCGCGATGCACCCAACCCAGGCGAATTTCGAGGTTGACGATTGTTTCGCCAAAACAGCTGAATCTAAAGTGGCCGGGCTCGATCACGCCAGCGTGGATGGGGCCGACAGGCAGTTCATAGACCCCTTCTCCCTTAACTTCTAGGTATTCATATCGTCTTGCTAGATGATTTTTAAAATCGTCAGGCAAAGCAATTTTGCGCAAAGGGAAGAAGTCTTGAGGATATTGGTCGTGTAGAAGCAGATGTTTGAAGCGTGGATGCCCTTCTGGAACAATGCCGAAAAAATCGAAGAGAGCGCGCTCGAACCAGTGAAATTGGGCGTGGCGAGTCGACAGTGAGGGGAATTTGTTATTTTCTAGCGCAGTTACCATTAGCTCTGCTGTGCCGTCTGTAGGTGACAGCATAAGGGTTGCGATTTCACCGCCTGTTATCGAAGTAAGCAAGCCTACTCTTGTATCTGAGGTTTTGTTTGGAGTTTTTGCCAGGGCATGATTAAGCTTCTCTTGAAGCTGTTGAAATGAAATTTGCTGGCGCTCTAGTTTCATTTGATCATGCTCCATGGCCCAGACCAAGCTTCGGTGTTGACTACCAGTCCAAGAACCAGTGTGCCGAAGACCAATACTGCTGGAATAATTGATGCTCTAACGGGCTGGAATTTTTTGAAACCTTGCTTGGCCGGACCCAAAATGACTTTGCCCATATGGGCGCAGATAGCGACAAAGCTGATGGCTATGGCTACAGTCATGATTAATGCCAGTACCCATCTGCCGTCGCTCATGCTCAAGCTTAGCATTGACATTTCGGCAACAAAAGCGCCAAATGGCGGCGCACCGGTCACAGCAAAAGTGGCAAGGGTGACCAGTAGTGCCCAGATTGGACAATCTTCAATAACGCCGTGCATTTTGTTCAGTTTTTTCGTTCCGCTGGCTTGAATAATGTTGCCTGTAAGCAAGAAGAGAGCCACTTTTGCCAGGCTGTGATTGAGGGCCTGCAAGAAAAAGAGAGGGCCAGAACCAAGCCCAATGGCAAAGACCATGAGTCCAACGTTTTCAATACTTGAGTACGCCCACAGTCTTTTGAAGTTGTGTTGACGCAAAAGCAAAAGGCTAGCGGCTACAACGGTTATTGTGCCAAGAATAGCGACCAGCTGGTGAACATGAGAATGTGGTTGAGCGGCATTGATAATGCTAGAAACTTTCCAAATGCCAAAAAGGGCGCAGTTTAGTAGCGAGCCAGAAAGCATGGCCGAGGCTGGAGCTGGCGATTCTGCGTGGGCGTCGGGTAGCCATGTGTGCAAGGGGAAGATACCAGCTTTGGTGCCGTAGCCGATTAAGCAGAAAATGAAGCCAAGGCGCAACAAGGGAAAGTTTAGGGTTTGAGCTTGACTGATTAACTCTGAAATATTGAGAGTTGGCACAGCGAGAGTGCCTCTTTGGCTTGCCGCAAAGATAAAGACCGTTCCCAGTAGCGCAAAAGCAATGCCGACTGAGCAAACTATCAGGTACTTCCATGTAGCTTCCAGGGCAAATTTATTCCGTTCAAAATAGACAAGTGGCGCTGAAGAGAGCGTAGTCGCTTCGATAGCAATCCAGAGATAGCCTAAGTTGTCGCAGAGAAAGACTGAAGTCATCGCTAGTAAAAATAGGTTGACTGAAGCATAAAAGAGGCGCAGCTGCTGGTCGCCGTAAGCGTCACCATTGGCTTCGGCTGCGGCAAAGAAATAATCGGCATGGGTGATGCAACAAGAGACGACAAAGGTGGCAAGCAAAATGAAGTAAGTGCCCATCTTGTCGACGGCAAGACCGCTGATGAACTGCATATGCTCGTTGCCGAGTAGACAGGGGTGTAGCACCAGGGCAACGATACCGAGCTGCCACCAAATTAAGACCGGAACAAGCTTGCGTGTCAGTTTGACGTCTTTGATGAAAAGGCTAAGTATGGCCAAAGTGGCCGGTAAAGCAATAATGTAGAGCAGATCGTTCATTCAGTCTTTTAGCTCCGTTAGCTGACTTACGTCGATGTGCTCGAAGCTCTTCTTGATATTGAAGAGCAGTAGGCCGGCGACCATAACGGCCACAAGAACCTCAAGTAAGAGGCCCATCTCGATCATCAAAGGCATGCCATGGGTTTGGGTTACGGCAAAGAGGTAGATACCATTTTCAATAACCAAGAACCCGACAATTTGGCTGATAGCTGCTCTGCGCGTTAACATCAGAAGAACGCCAGTGAACAATATTGACATAGCGGCTGTAGAGCCCAGCCTTGAATCGGGCTCGCCAATTAGGCCTGGTATTTGCTGGCTGATCATAAATGATAAACCAAGCATTAAAGCCCCTAGATGCATAGAAAGCGGTGCGGCGATGAAGGCGCCACCATCGGTGCCGATATTGATTTTTTTAATGACGCTATTTAAGTACCAGGGGATGCCCCAGGACTTAATAATGAAAACTCCAGCAGCAACTAAGTAGAGATGGTCTTCGTGGGTTATGTTGGCAATCCAGGCTGTAACAGCGGCAATAGCCATGGTGTGAAGCGAGTAGAAGGAGAGATTTGTGCGCAGGTGGGTAGTGCCAAGAATTAGTATGGCAAATATTGCTGATACCATCGCTAGTGCTTCAAATGTGTCGAGAATCATATTGCTCTTGTTCCTCGCACTAATTCAGATTCTTGCTCAGGGCGATAAAGACGCAGAAGATGCTCATGGCCACTGAGTAGGCAATGAACTCAGGCAGTTTAGTCCAGCGTAGCTTAACTGCTACGCTCTCGATTATGGCGATGCTGGCAGCAAGTATCATGATGCTGAGAATCGAGGCAAGAGCAAGTATAAGTTGACTTGTGTGCCAGAAGAAAGGAATGGCATGTAGCAAGCACTGGCTTGATATGCCAAGCAATATCAGTATTTTCAAGAAGTGAGAATATTCAACCAGGGCCAGATTAGCGGCTGAATTTTCTAAGATCATGGCTTCGTGAACCATGGTCAGCTCAAGGTGAGTAGTGGGGTCGTCAGCTGGCATTCTTGAGAGCTCAACCAGGCTGGCTAAGAATAATCCGCAACCGGCAATGAACCACAGACCTGGTTGGTTGATCAGGCTAACGTTGTTAAATGAGAAGGCAATCCCTAAGTCGCTGGTTTGACTGACCGAGCCTATGGCCGCTAAACACAAGATAACCGCTGGTTCTACTAATAGCGCCAGAGTAACTTCTCGACTGGCGCCAAAACCGCCGAAGGCTGAACCGGCATCAAGGGCTGAAAGAACGGTAAAGAAGCGGGTCAGTGCAAGCAAATAAATCACTAAGAATAGATCAGCACCTAAATTGAATGGGCGCAGCGACGTCCAGGGCGCGAGAAATGCCAGAATAATTAATAGTGAGGCATTGATGGCTGCAGTGCTGCGAAAGATCCAGCTGGTGTGCTTACTAATGGTCTCGCCTTTGCTCATCAGTTTCATTAAGTCAAAGTATGGCTGCAAGAGCGGCGCACCAATTCGATTTTGAAAACGTGCTTTAGTTTTGCGAATGATACCGACTAAAAGTGGTGGCAATAGCAAAAAAGTAGCTACAAAGGCTAGAGTCTCTAAAATGGCTTCGGTATTTATAGCAATCATATATTTGTGCCTAAGAATACAAGCAATAGCATGGTCAAGAAGACGTAGAGCAAGTGAATGTGAATGCTGCCCGTTTGCAGCCGTACTAGCGAAGCTGAGAGCCAATCAAACAAGCCCATAATGGGGCGATACAGTTTTGTTTCGAGAATAGGAGTCATAAAGGTTTCGACCCGCACAGATTCAGGGAAATGTCGGCGGTCTTTGCCTGATATTTCTGTTGTTACTTTCAGTTGGAGAATTTGTGAGAATATGCGGCCAATAGGATGAGAGAAGCTGGAGCCGGTTTCTTCTGCTCTGGTTGATAGAGGGCCAAAGCCGCAGTCCCAGGTGATGTAGCTCTTTACGTCGACAGAGCGGCCGCCTAGTACAAAGAGGTAGATGCTTGAAACAAGAATGCCACCGACCAGGGCCAGTTGACCTTGGGGAATGGGGAAGAGGGTTGAGCCAATCACAAATTGGTCATGGGTGAGGTGACGAAGAGCTGGCGCCAGTCCGTCTAGTGCTATTGGTACCGAGGTGCCTATCATGACGCAAGCAATAGCCAAAATTACCTGTGCCAATATCAGGCCATCCGGTCCACTGGTGGTTGATTCTTTTGCTTTAGCGGCAGCGTTAGAGCGCGGTCTACCCAAAAAGGCAATGCCGACAGCTTTTGTGAAACAGGCGAGGGACAGGGCGCCCACAAAGGCAAGAATTCCCACCATGGCCAGTGACATTGCTCTTTCTAAGATCGGGGCGTTGGCAAATGAAAGTTGGAAGAATGTTTGATAGACCAACCATTTGCTAGCAAAGCAATTCATTGGTGGCATGGCACAAATTGAAAGCGATCCAATGAAGAAGCAAAGCATGGTCCAGGGCATGTTTTTCGCCAGGCCGCCCAGGGCAGATAGATCTCTTGTGTGCACGGCGCGCTCAACTGAAGCAGCACCGAGAAACAGCAGTGCTTTGACCAGACCATGATTAAGAGTGTGAAAGAGAGCTGCAGCACAAGCCAGTGTGGCAATGGTATCTAAGTTGTGGCAGTGAGCAAGAATAGCCACACCAATTGCTGTGAGAATAATGCCCATGTTTTCTACGGTGCTGTAGGCGAGCAATTTCTTCAGGTCACGCTCCATCAGGGCAAAGAGAACGCCCCAGAGCGCTGAGATTGTGCCCAGGGCAATGGCAGCGTAGGCGATGCCGAGGTGATGGCATTCTCCTGCCAAAAGCATGCGCATGAGCAAATAAATTGAGATGTTTCCCACCAAGCCACTGAACACTGCAGAAGTTGGCCCTGGTGGTTCAGGATAGGCCAGGGGAAGCCAAACGTGCATTGGCCAGACTCCAGCTTTTGTGCAAACTGCTATGAGCAACAAGGCCGCTGCCACTATGCTTTGTTCGGTGCCAAAATGCCAGCTGCTCAGTGACCAACTACCAGTGTTCTGGTGCATCCAGAGAAAAGCGGCGGTAATAAAAGCAGTGGAAATACGGGTGGCTGTTAAATAGGCAAATGCGGCTCGCTGGGCCCGGTGTCTGACGTGATCGGCGGCTACCAGGCCCGCCGAGGAGAGCGACATGATTTCCCAGAATACTAAAAAGGCGATGCCATTGGCAGCTAGTAAAACTTGTTGCAAACCAATCAAGAAAATAAATGTGAGCTTCCAGTAATGCCCCTTTTTCCCTTGACTGTTGAGGCTGTCAACGTGACAGGGGCTGGCCACTGCTGCTGCTGATGCCAGTATGCCAAGTAAGCCGAGAAAAGGCACGCTAAGTGAATCAACTATAGAATCTGCTGGAACCAGACCAAAAGAAATATATTGCAATTGGTTGTATTCAATAGATTGATTCCAAGATAAGGCAGCTCCGCCAAGGGTGAGTAGCGCTCCGGCTAGCATTAAAAAGGCTAAGAAATTGCTTTTTACCCGTTCTCTTCCGACCGCTATGATGACTAGCCCGGCAAGCCATATCGCGCTAGCGCTCGTGAACAGGTTGGCGGCCGATAATGTCGTGGGGTCGTTAATCATTTGCTTCTGCGGGTTACCTCTCCTACGCTAACAGCGAATTGTGATCGAAGTGTGATGGCCGTCAAAGTTTTTCTCGAAACTATACTCGTACTTATACATGTAGCTTTGTAAATCGCAGCCGATAAATGTAACTGCTTATTTCGCTGAGCCGCTTGATCACATCTTCATCACTTTTGCCTGTTAACGTTCTAAGAAAGACCGCGAGCTTGAAGCTATAGCATGGTCGGCAACGCTCTTATGAGCAACCCTGGGTGTTTCAATAAGTACCCTCGGGCAAGAGATACCGGAGACACTGATGTCACAACAGAGCATTACAGTATTGCCAGCTGACAGGCTAGCTGGACTTAAGCAAAACTGGAAATCTGACATTGTCTCCGGCTTCATCCTGTTCCTTATAGCTCTGCCGCTTTCATTGGGCATTGCCATGGCATCAGGTATGCCGCCTATGGCCGGTATTATTGGCGCTATGGTGGGCGGCTTACTCGTCTCACAAATCAGCGGCTCTTACGTCACAATTAATGGACCGGCTGCCGGTTTGATTGTTGTAATTTTGACTTCTGTCGATCGCCTTGGTGGCGGTAGTCAGGGCTACCACGCAACTCTGGCCGCTATCGTCATATCTGGTGTGCTTCTCTTCGTCATGGGGCTGTTCAAGGCTGGTGAATTGGGCAAGTTTTTCCCGGCCTCGGTTGTGCACGGAATGTTAGCCTCAATCGGCATAGTGATTATGCTCAAGCAATTTCCGGTGATGCTGGGTGTTGCTCCTCCCGCTAAAGAGCCAGTAGAACTTTTCCTCAAATTGCCATTTACTATTGCCCACGCCAATCCTGAAATTGCCGCTATCGGCATCTTGAGCATGCTTATTTTGATTGGTTTGACTTTTGTCAAAGGAGGCATTCTGCGCAAGATTCCCGCACCAATTATTGTTGTGCTCTCGGCCTGTACACTGGGATTTTTCTTTCATATTACTACCAAACATTCATATGCCTTTGCCGGACAAAGCTTTGATATTAATCCGTTGAAGTGCCTGGTACAGGTGCCAACCAATATGGCAACAGCTTTCACTGGTCCTGATTTTAAAGCCATTACAATGAATGGTTTTTGGCTCTCAGTGCTGTCGATTACTCTTGTTCAAGGTATAGAAACTGTATTGAGCTGTGCTGCAGTGGACAAGCTTGACCCTTACAAAAGACACGCTAATTTAAGCAAAGACCTTTCGGCTGTTGGTTTGGGAAGCGCTATTTCAGGCATGATTGGCGGCTTGCCAGTGATTGCTGAAATTGTTCGTAGTACCGCCAATATTGCCAATGGTGCAAAAACTCGTTGGTCTAATTTCTTCCATGGCTTATTCATTTTTACTTTCGTCTTGCTGGCTGCTTCGATGATCAACTCCATTCCGCTATCGTCTCTTGCTGCTTTGCTAGTCTTCACTGGCTACCGTTTAGCTTCACCAAAAGTATTTAAAGATACCCACGCTATCGGCTGGGAGCAAACTTTGCTCTTTGTCACTACGATTGTAGTTACTCTTTCCACTGACCTGCTTATAGGTGTGGCCGCTGGAGTTGCGGTTAAATTCTTGTTGCATATCTTGCGTGGTGTGCGCATCAATCAACTTTTCAAAGCCAATGCAGTACTTGAAGAGCAGGGCGCCGATACTTTGATTTTGAAAATCAATGAAGCGGCTATTTTCTCTAACTATCTTTCGTTGAAAAAGTACTTGGCTAAAATTCCACCTAACAAAAAGGTGGTGATTGATCTCGGTAGTGCCACATTTATTGATCATACCGTTATGGAGCATTTGCACGACTTTGCCCGTGACCAGGTCAATGGTGGTGGTTCTGTGGAGTATCGCGGCCTTGAGCTGCATCAAAGCGTTACCAAGCACCCCACAGCTTCGCGTAAGCACCTTCCCGCTTAAGAAAGCAACTTGTACTTAAGAAAGTAACGGTCTTGCCAATCGGTGTATCATTGCTTCTATGGCAAAAATTCTAATAGTTGAAGACGAAGCCGATTTGGCCGAGCTTGTAAAGAACTGGCTTGTCAAAGACCATCATTTGGTTGAGATTGCCGACGATGGCTTAGAGGCCCTCATCCGCATGGAAACCAACAATTATGATGTGGTCATACTCGACATCATGTTGCCGTCAGTTAATGGCATGGAAATTTGTAAGCGCTATCGAAAATCGGGCGGCTCGGCTGGCATCATCATGGTGACAGCCAAGGGTCATGTGGACGATAAAGAGACAGGTCTCGATTCGGGCGCTGACGATTACATGACTAAACCTTTTCAACTAAAAGAACTAGCGGCCCGGGTGCGCGCGGTTCTTCGTCGTAACCACGGTCAAGCCCAAGATGTAATGCGTTTTCGCGACCTTGAAATTGACGTCAACGAATTTAAGGTGCTGAAGGGTGGCCATGAAGTGCACCTTCTGCCTAAAGAGTTTCGCTTGCTGGAGTTTTTCTTGCGCCACCCTCATCAAGTATTTTCAGCTGAAGATATTTTGTCTAGCGTGTGGGAATCTGACACAGAGGCTCTTCTTGATACCGTGCGGGGCCATATCACCCGAGTGCGCAAGAAGCTCGATACTGCTGGAGCGCCTTCAATTATCGCCACCGTATATGGTGTTGGCTACAAGCTTGGTGAATTATAAGTGAAGCATGACCTACGCCGTCGCCTTACTATAGAGTTTGTTTTACTATTTGTATTGCTCTATTTTCTTGGCGGTGCAGTGGCGATTTTTATGTTCGCGGCCCAACTAGATCGCTCAATCGATAATCAGCTACAAGGTCTGGCTGCTGAAGTTCTGCCTGCTGTAGATATGACGCCCCGCGGCCCTTCTCTCAATCGCTGGGGCCTGCGGGCTCAGTCAAGGCACGAAGAAGTGCCATTTAGTATTCAAGTTTTTGACGCTAAGCGTCAGCTTCTAGAAGAGTTTGGGCCGATTGGTCATCGTCAGTTGAGTTCCGGTTTTGTCCATGTCGATGGACAAAGCTCTTCGTCTTTAGACGATATCAATTTGCGCTCATTCTTTATTGAAATACAAGATGACACTAAACTCAGTGGCTACCTGCAAGTGCAGGTTTCGGTGCGGCAGCGCGATGACGCTCTCAAGCAAATTGTTTTGACCATGGTTTCACTCTCTCCCTTCCTGGCCCTGGCTGTGGCAATTTGTGGCTCTTGGTTTGCCGGAAATGCTGTTAAGCCAGTTGAAGAAACTATGGAGTTACTACGGCAGTTTGTGGCCGATGCCGCTCATGAAATTAACACTCCTATTAGTGTAATTGAAGCATCGGTTCAGACTTTAGAAGCCACCTTTGAAGATAGTCAACTGGGTTCAAATGTACTGGCGATTATCAACCGCGCCAGTGGCCGTATGAAGTCTTTGGGGCAGAGTTTGGTCGTGCTTTCGCGCATGGAGTCACCGGACTATCCTGCCCCCATCGATCATATTCGCCTTGATAGTATTGCCTCGCCAGTACTGGCTGAATGTGAGCAATTGGCTCGGGCTCGACGCATCAAACTCTGTTGTGACCCTATGCCTGATGTTACCTTGCTTGGTAACAGTGAGTCTTTGGAGCGGCTTTTGCTCAATCTTGTGGCCAATGCCATTCGTTATACTGACGACGATGGTGTGGTAACTGTCAAGTATCAAATCGATGGAGAGTGGCTGAGAATCTCCATTGAAGACAACGGCATTGGTATACCCGAAGAAAGCATGCCCCATATTTTTCAACGCTTTTATCGCGTCGACAAATCGCGCTCGCGAGACATTGGTGGCTTCGGTTTGGGTCTAGCTATTGTTAAAGCCATTATTGATAGACACAAAGGCGAGATTCAAGTGGATAGCGAAGTGGGCAAAGGTAGCCGCTTTACTGTTAGCTTAAAGCGCCTGCCTTAACCTTTTGATTCCGTTGCTTGATTTTGCTGTTCGCTCCGCCACCGTATCTAGATTTAGAGTCTGATTTAGATTTGGGCACTGCTGGCGGGGTATAGCTAGGCTCTTCGGGCTTGTGAATAATACTGCGGCTTAGGAGGAGACCGGTCAGTGAGCCGGCGCCAAGTACTGTCCAAAATATTGGGGTGTGTAAAAGTGTTTCGGGAGCGAGGGCTGGATTCATGGCAAAGATTGAACTGAGTGCGGTGATGGGAAAGAATATTGCCGCCAGTACATTGAGCCTGTGAGCGCTTAAAGCCATTTCGTAGCTCTGCTGTGATTGCAGTTCGCTTTTTCTCGCCACTGTGTAATCAAGGCCGTTTTTAGCATCTTGGTGCAACAGTTCGAAAGTGCGCTCAATATCGCCAGCTGTGTCGCGGGCAACAATAATGTCGCGGTCTTCAGCCACCATGTCGCGAGCTTGCTGCAGCGTGGCATGGAGATTGCGGCTGCTGCGGTGCAGCGGGGCAATGGTTTGCAATAAGAAGAAATAGTCATCGGCACAGCTGGCTTCTTGCATCTTCATTTCTAAGTCTTCAGCACGTTCGGCAAAGCTGGCTGTGTGTTTTTTTAATAGGTCGCTGACGCTGCCATCGGTATTACAAGCCCAGCTGCCGTTCGGTGCCCGCCAAAATAATTTGGCTCGGCGCTCGCTATCATTTCTTCTGGGTGGCTCGTGCAGCACTAACAGTAAATGCCCTTCGGCCTGCATTGCTCTTTGTCTACCGGCGCTATCACCAAAGCGAGCGGCAAGCTGGGCTGGAATTCGCCAGGTGTCAGGTACTATTGGCTTCATTCGTATTGTCTTCCCTTTTCATTTTTTTTCTCTTTTGTTTGTTAGTGTGATTATCAACTTGACATGGTTAAGAGCGCTTTAAGGCATTATTGCCTCAAGCTTAAGAAGTGCTTGGGAGCTTGCGAATTGGGAGAGTTTATTCTGGGCTCGATAGGGCCAGATCTTCTCGACCAGAGTCAAAGTCTTTCTTGCGATGCCATTTGATATTGGTGATGGCTGGATTAGCCGCCAATGTGCTGTGAATTAACTTTGGCACTGCTTCGTCAAGGCCTTTGTTTCTAGCCCCAAAGAGACTGGCCATAAAGCCGGCCGAGCGCTCTATCCAGATGATCCAATCGCCGTTTTCAGCTGCACTTGCGGCGTTTGCTTCTGCTTCTTCTTTCTTTTCTTGGTCTTTTTCTTGATTTTGATCTTGGTCTTCGCCCAAGCGAAAAGCGCAGACCAGGCAGTAAACCACCTTGTTTACGGAGAAGTTAAAATACCAGCCGAAGTCTTCTTGGCCTGGCTCCTTGTCGCAATCGACACCTTTTTTAGTCAGTGCTTCAATCAACCATTTGCAGATGTCGTCGCCATAGCAACAATCATTGATAAAGTGCTCTTGCGGCACCGTGGTGTTGAATTCTTTTGATTGAAAAGTAATGAGGTTTCTTCTTGCTTCGCTCATAAACTGATAGTCCTTTTGTTGATATCAATGGGGCCAATAATCTGCGGATCAAATGGACCAGAACGGTCAAGCTTGTAAGGTAAAACTCGCAGATGATAGGTCTCAAGATCTGGCAGCGCTTCTATTTGTTCGGCAAATTTGGGATCGCAGGCATAGTTAAGCCCTATACCGTCGCCTAAGTAACCCACAGCACCTAAGGCTTTGAAGGTTTCGATGAAGAGTGGCGGCACATCTTCTGAAAAATATGGAGGTGTGCAAAATTTTTCTACCTCCGGAAAGTCTTGCAGCGAACCCTTTTTGACCAAAAAAATCTCGTCAAAGCCATCTAGAAGTTGCAGAAAGGGGCCAACGTCTTCTGGGTTCAATAGATAGCCAGCTCCAATCGGTCTGCCGAATTTATATTCGGTCACGTCATATGGGTTTGGCTTTATAGTCGGTCCGCTGTCCGTATAAGTCACGACTACTTCTAAGTCTTTGAAAAACTCTGGTAGCTTT